>ERZ1669248.386-NODE-386-length-22180-cov-6.784090_pt1 | contig 22180 bp, 27 predicted proteins | sample MGYA00579296_ERZ1669248 | MGnify/ENA primary metagenome ERZ1669248 (study PRJEB41166, sample SAMN08046057) | hot springs metagenome | biome: hot spring; feature: neutral hot spring; material: thermophilic sediment; isolation source: thermophilic sediment from...
GGCTTCAACAACCTCTCCAACATTCGATCCCAACTGTCTATAAAATTTCCTCAATAACCTTAATAAACGTTTCTGCCCCCATCAATAAGACCATGTACAGCAGCCACAGCATTATTAAATATGCAGAAACCCTGCGTATAAGCCCTCCTGGTTTTCCCACGGTATCCAGCATGATGACCAGGAGGCCTAGCTATGTAGAAAACAATATCCCTACCCAAGTTTAGAGCCGTTAGGTATGATGTGTAAAGCGTTTCCAGTGCTAGAGTCAAAGTGTCACTAGATAGATATGTATCCTGGTCTATGTTTAATGGCGCCTTCTTCGATAACATCAGTATTTTATCGATGTATCCTCTGCTATGTATTCTTCTAGCAATGCTTAATGCCTCACCGATATCCATCCAGCCGGCATCATGTAATTCATATCTGATGCCATGCCTCTTGAGCGCTGAGATTACCCTCACTATTCTCTCAGGATTTTCAGGGTGATGCTCCCTCGATACATGCATATGCATAGAGTTTTCCGAGACGAGTATTTTGATCATGGCATGTTCCTGCAGGTTATGTGGAGTAGTATACGGCTTGATACAGTATTTTAATCAGCTCTTGCTTCTCCAGGTCTTTCGGTAATCTCACTATAGCTAGGTTGGGATGCCCGGCTATATCTAATGCTACACCCTCCCCAACAAGATACTTAGCTATCCTGTAGGCCCTACCATGAGACGCCTTTATAACTAGGAGGGTGTACTCTCTATTGGTCCCAGCTAGTAGTAGTACTGGTGCCTTAAGTATTGTCGAAAGCTTTGAAGCAAGCGCGGTAACCCCTCTCTTCTTCCACTCATTCCTCGCGTCAATGAAGCGGAAATCACCTACTTTAATAGCGCCAACGGCTAGTTCCATCGCCTTATCAGCCACCTCCTTATCCCTCTCCTCTATAATTGCCTTGACCTTACCCCACAACGCCTCATCAAGAGGCATTGGTAGGGGAGCTGGTGTGGCAAGCCATTCGACTATCTTAGCCCATAGGGTTTCATCTCTTATAACGGTTAAAGCCTTCGAGAACATCTTGGTTAACTCGAATAACTTCATGTATTGCTCCGGCACCCTCTTCCCCATATCCATGTATTTAACTACCTCGACAAAACTCCTTAATCTCTGGTGGACACTGATGCCTTTCTTCTCGAGTTCCCAGAGGACCAGCCCAGCCGTGGGCATCTTATGATCGATCACCACGATATCGGCTAACGCCTGGAGTTCCCTAGCCTTCTGCAGGCTTGTTATATGGTGATCTATGAATACTATCTGAGAGACTCCGAAGTGATTCTTCATCATCTTCATAGCGTTACCAAGATACTCGCTGTATGGTATGTCCAGGAAGACCGCTAAATCATATCCCCCTTTAAAACTAGCCAGGAAATACTTGGCTTTATCCGGGTCTAAAGGTACCTTGTCGACCACAGCCTTGGATTCAAGGGGGTATTTGCCGATCTTCTCTTGACTATATACGATGAGCGCGGCTGCAACCACACCATCGGCGTCCCAGTCACCCGCCACAAATACTCTCTTAATATTCTCAGACATGGTAAGCACCTCGAATCTGTTGTCATTGCCTTAGATAGTATTTAATGATAATTAAAACTTTAATTACCGGCATTAATACGCCTATATACCTGCATAATTCTCTGAACAACGGTTACAACCGAGAGAATGGTTAAGACCGAGAGGAGCGCTTCAGCTAGCCGAGGAGACACCCTATATGATGCTAGCACCAGGATAACACCGAGGATTCTCTCAGGTCTTTCAATTAATCCTATGCCGGCTAACCCCACACCCAGGCTTTCAGCTCTAGCCCTGATATAGCTTACTAGGAATGAAGCCACTAGGAACACCAGTATGTATAACTGGTTTAATCTCAGGAATCCGAGGGATAATATTAATATAGCATCGTTCACTCTATCCACAGTGGAATCTAGGAATGCTCCAAATCTGCTCGCTTTACCCATGGCTCTTGCAACAGCTCCATCAAGGGCATCTAGAATGCTTGATACTGTAATGAATACCAGGTAAAGGAGGATATCAGTTGAGAAAGCGAAGAAGAAAGCTCCTATTAGCAATATCATCATTGAAGACGCTGTCAGGACATTTGGTGGTACACCTATAACTATGAAGGGTTTCGCTACAGTATTCACAATAGCGGCCAGCTTATCGCGCAACTTATTCAACAACGCATCTTTCACCACATACCTCAATACAAGTATTCTTCATGATTAACGAGTCCTCCTCCAACAAAGGACTCTCACTAATAACCACCGTATCCACCCCTACTTCACACAGAGCTTCACACACGATCCTGAAGTCGGGGCCATATTTCTCTTCACCTAATGCATGGTGCTCCTTTTCCCCACCTCTGTTAAACTCTATCTTCGAGAAATGTGTGTGTAATGGGTTAAGGTATTCTCTTCCAAGCTTCTTCTCTATGACGTCAACTATTTTCACAATATCTTCTTTACTCCTAACGAGTCTACCCATATACCTGGCATATAAGTGTGCAAAGTCTATGACTGGTCTAACCCCTTTGAAAGCACTGGAGATCTCTATTACCTCCCCAAGGTCTCCAACCTGGCTTATCTTACCCGAGGTCTCGGGTCCAAGCCATACATCTTTGAAGCCCTGTTGATCCCTATACTCTACAACCCTTGAGAGATTCCTGATAATCTTTTCAACAGCTCCACGCTTAGATGGAGCGTCCCTGTAGTAGCCTGGGTGAAATACCACAATATATGCACCCATTACTGAAGATATCCTTACAGAGGCCGTCAGCCTCTCGATACTGGAGTTTACTACTTGTTCTCTACCGGCTAGGTTGATATAGTATGGTGCATGCAGACTAAGCTTTACTCCCTGGCCTCTAGAGGCTTCCCCAAGTATTCTCGCCTTTTCATCACTTATATTAATACCTCTAACAGCCTCGTACTCCATAGCGTTTAACCCTATCCTCCTTATAAATGCTGGGGCCTCAGTTATATCCATTGATTTGAGACCTATAGGCTTACCGGCTGGCCCAAACCAGAATTTAGGCATTAAACCACCCTGCTCATTAATTAATCCACTTATACATCACTTATTAACCTAGTGGAAGTGAATACCATGGATAAGCCACTAGTATTAAGGGAAGAATTACTGGTTGAAGGGCTTCGATTCAATGTTGTCAGGAGATACTATAGAAAAACCAGCGGCGACGAGTTCGCAAGGGATATCGTCATGTTCCCTGAGGCAGTGGCTGTACTACCAATCCTAGGGAGTCATGAGGTAATCTTGCTGAGGCAATTCAGAGCCCCCCTTAATGACATTATAATAGAGGCCCCAGCCGGCGTCATAGATCCTGGTGAGACACCTGAGGAGGCGGCCAGGAGAGAGCTAGAGGAGGAGGCAGGCTATTATCCAGGGGAATTAGTGAGACTGGGCTCCTATACTCCTTCGCCAGGCTACAGCAGCGAAGTAATACACTTATATTATGCAGCCAACCTAGAGTACCGGGGCGCTAGACCCGAGAAGTACGAGGTCCTTGAGCCATTCAAGATACCGTTATCAGAGGCTGTTAAAATGGTTTACTCTGGTGTCATAAACGATATGAAAACCGCTCTCCTAATCCTCCTGTACTGCTCGAGGGGTGGATGTGCTTGAGCACCGAGTTAGATACGCTCAGGAGAATCCTATCCATGAGACTGGTATTCGAGGGAGGGAGCGGCTGGGTTTCCCGGGAATTAATAGATGTACTCGAAGACTACTTAATGGAGAGGCTACCGGTGATGATAAACAACCTCGTCGAGCCTCTAGGGCTTGAAGCATCCATACTCAGCGATAGTGGTTGTAACATCTTTCCGGAGGAGGAGGCATGCAACCAGCTCGTTATCGCTGAGCTCTACGCTAGTGAAGCAGATAAGCCATTGGTTTACGTGTTATACAGGCTTATAAAAGGAGAGAACACATTTGAGTTTTACCTGTATAAAATAGTGGAGAAACCGGATTAGCCAGTAGACATGGTGCTTAAGCCATGTCAAGCCTCCAGAGAGTGCGCCCCACCAAGATCGAGTTGATAAGGCTTAAGAGAAGGCTCGAGATAAGCGTGAAGGTTGAGAGGATACTGCGTGAGAGACTCATCATTTTAACTAATGAGTTCCTAGCCCTCCTTAAAGAGGGAGTGTCCAAGAGGCAGAGCGTGAGCACCCTACTTATTAACTTGAACTCTAGGGCTGTCATGCTTTCAGGGGTCTACGGCGAGAACATATATAGCCTGCTGGAGAAAACAGTGCCGAAAAATAACTGTGTAGTAGGCACTGAAAACATCATGGGGGTTAAAACCAAGACAGCCATACTGGTGAAGAATACCGAGAAGAAGACCGTAAAGACTCCCTTCGATGACTTCATAGAGGAGTCAACCAGATTCATAGAGGAAGTCCTAGACCTCGCGAAAACAGAGTATGCTTTAAGGGCTCTCGGTAAGGAGATACGGGCAACCAAGCGAAGGGTAAACGCATTAGATTACATCTTAATACCCAGGCTCAAGTCCACTATAAAGATACTCCAGTTAAAGTTCGATGAAAGGGAGAGGGAAGAAAAGGCAAGATTGAAGAGGGTTAAAGCTAGCCTTGAGAGGAGGGAGAAATGAGCAATAACTATATTGAGAGATTTCTGAGTGAAGAGTTGAGGCTGGTTAATAAGCATGCCCCATATGAGAGAAAGAATTTATGCGAGCTCCTCAAGATGGAGATACCATACATAGTTCTTAGGGATGGAAGCCAACATGTATTGGATCCCCGTGAATTAAGAAGGCTACGCGATATCCTAGCTGATGACGCATGCAGTCTTCAACTACCTATAGTAATAGAGTATATACCCGGAGAAAGGGAAGGTATATATGTCGTAAGGGATGAAATAGGGGCTAAAGCAATTGCTTCAGTAATGAATATAGGGAATCCTACTACTCCACTATTCCTCAGCCGCGCGCATATTTTAGAGCTAAGACGGATATTAAGAACCACTACAACAATACTCTTAAACCCCGGCACATCAATTAACCTTGTTTAGGGTGTTCAAGGATGTCATCTATTAAGGATGTCGATGAGTCAATAGATGCGATCATTAAGGAGGCTGAGAAAAAGAAGTTAATAATACTGAAAGAGGCTGAGAAAAAAGCAGAGGAGATACTGAAGCGTCCAATACCAGTTGAGGAATATAGGAGAGAGGCCGAAGCCCTAATAGCTAGTGCCAGAGTAAAGCATGACGAAATAATTGAGAAAGCCAAGAAAGACGCCGAAAACCTAAGAAATATCCCACAGGAGAGAGTAAGAAAAGCAGTTGAATACGTGGTTAAAACCGTGGTGGGGCTATAGATGGGGCTCTTATTAAGCAAACCCAGTGAAATGGTAAAAATAAATGCGGCCTTCCTCCAAGCTGATAAAGAGAAGGCGCTACGTTTACTACAGGAGGCCGGGGTTATCGATATAGAACCAGTTGAAGCAGAGAAGATAGTGAGAGAATATGAAAGACTACAGTCTCTTAGAGAACGTATTAACTCACTGATCCAGAAAGCTAAGGGCCTAGCTATAAATGTATCTATAACAGGCCTGGAGCTATCATCGATCGAGATAAGCCGGATAGAGAAGGATGTAGCTAGCCTGCAAGACGAAGTGGCATTACTAGAGGGTAAATTGAAACATGTGAGGGAGACACTTGACTCCCTTAAAATGCTTCAGACAGCCATAAACCCTCTACCAGACACCATGGAGACCACTGAGATATATTATGAGGGTAGGCATCTCTCATCAATCCTTTTAACAGGTAAGCGGGAAACAATCAATGAACTAGTAGAAAAACCCGGCTTGATTAAAGCTGCACACTCGTTTAAGATCGATGAGGAACAAGTATCCATTATAGTATATGTTTCATCACAGGATTTAAACCAGCTGCTCTCACTAGCATCCTCTATGGGGATATGGTATCCCGGTAGACAGCTACTAGAGTTCATACAGCCACATAAATCAATCGGCTTACTTAAAGAGTATCTTGGAAAGAAGATAACCGAGCTAAGCGAGGAGGATGAAAGCCTAGAAGGGAAAATCGTTGAAAAGATCAAGTCTCATGGAGAAATCCTGGGTAAGTATCTCTTAATCGTGGAGAACTATATTGAATATTATAAGGTAAGCGGGATAACGACTGATCTGAAGCACTTATCAGCTGTAACAGGCTGGCTCCCTCGTGATGCTGTTAGAATACTAGAGGATCTTATAAGGAAGATAAATATTCCCATCCTCATAGAGTATAGGGATCCTGTGAGAGGCGTTGATAACCCACCCACAAAGTTTAATAACAAGGGAGTGATAAGATACTTCCAACTCGTAACAAGGCTTTACGGAGTCCCCAGTTACTGGGAGCATGATCCCACGCCATTGATCATGTATTCCTTCGCATTCTTCTTCGGGATAATGAATGCTGATGCAGGATACGCCTTAGCCGGTTTCATATCTATTTTATTAATCATGGATAAACTAGTTGAGAACCCGTATAGTAATGCTTATAAAGAGTTCAAGGGCCTCCTCATAGTTTCCAATATCATCTCACTAGTACTTGGATTACTCAGTGGTTCATTCTTCGGTGATCTCTTGCCCTCCATATTAAATATAAATATACCGGCAATCCTAACGGTGTTTAGTCAACCAGTGGAGTTCATAAAGCTGGCCTTGTTAATAGGACTGATACATATTAACATAGCACATGTTCTGGCCACCATGAAGTTCATTAGGGAGAAGAGGAGAGGAGATCTCCTCAACGAGGTTGGATTATTTATCTCAGAGCTATTCGGAATCCCCTACGTGCTCAAGGTGTTCTTCAGGTATGAGGTACCATTTTTAACGTTAATACCGGAGAAAATACTATTATATCTAGCATTGCTAGGCGTCGTGATAGTTATCGTAGGCAACTACTTATCGATGAGGGGACTTGGATTCCTAATGTGGATATTCCAGCTCACAGGCATCCTCGGCGATGTCATGAGCTATGTTAGACTAGCCGGTGTTAGCCTTGCAAGCTTCTATATGGCTAGCTCATTCAATATAATGGTTAAACTAGTTATCAATGGATTGACAACGATTATACCTGGTGTAGCCGGGACTATGATAGCATACATTGTATCGGCACCACTGCTATTACTGATACACCTGTTGGTGATGGTTCTCTCACAGATGGGTGCATTCGTGCACTCGCTGAGGCTATGTATGCTCGAGTTCCTTATGAAATTCTACGATGGCTCGGGACGCGAGTACAATCCATTCTCTATAGTTGCGTTTAAACGTATCGTGGTTTCTTAGAAAAGATTATTGAATTTGTTTTTAATCCCAAGACTGGATCTATATAAGAACCAGTTTGCGTATAAGGGTGGTTAAATGGACCCATTAGCCATGGGGCTTATGTATTTAGCAGCAGCATTACCATTAGCTGGCGGTATCACTGGTTCAACAACAGGTATGAGGCATGCGGCCAGTATAGGTGCATCGGTTCTAGCAGAGGACCCAACTCAGTTCAGGAATGTATTAATCTTGGCTGCACTACCAATGACTCAGACCTTCTATGGTTTAATACAAATGATCTATATAATGCTGATGTATATACCTAACTTACCATTGGACAGCATTAACATGACGAAAGCACTCGCATTAATCGGCATCGGGCTAGCTGGTTTCCTAGCTGAATACCTATCTGCCTGGGCACAGGGAATAGTATGCGCCAACGGTATTGCTGAGTTACCTAGAACAAAGGGCAGCAACCTCATGAACTCGATCGTGCTTGCAGCATATGTAGAGCTATGGGGTATATTAGGCATAGTATTCACGATTCTCGGTCTATCCTTACTTGGGTGACAATAATTGGTGGCACTGGAAAGCGAGGCGATAAAAGCCAGGTTACTCGAGGAGGCAAGGGCTAGGGCAGAGGAGATAGTGAAGGAGGCTGAGAAAGAAGCAGAGAGGAAGATAAGGGAGGCTGAAGCCTTATGGAGAGAGAAAGCTGAGAAAGAAAGAATAAGGATTATTAGTGAGGCGGAGAAGGAGGCAAACAACATTGTTTCAGATGCTGTAAGAGAGGCGAGATTCATTATATCGATGGAAGTAGATAATATTATTTCAGACATATTGAATCAAGCATACAGTGTTATAAGAAGCCGCGGATTCGATGTCAAAGCCTCCCTCAAAAACCTGATCACCGAATCTATGAAAGTCATTGACTCACCTAGAAGACTTATTGTTAGTAGAAGAGACCTGGAGACAGCTAGGGAGGTAGTTACTGAGCTGGGATTAACAGGGGTCTCAATAGAGGTAGGCAATATAGAGGGTGGAATAATAGTTGAGTCTGCCAGCGGTATAATAGTGGATAACACGTATGAATCCCGGTTCAAGGAGTTCCAGAACAAGTATCTAAATGAGGTCAGGAGAATACTGTGGGGCTGATGCATCCCCATGCTAATCGAATCCTCCAAGCTGTTTTTTACTAGAAGCGACTACATTAACATATTGTCATCACAGAATCTAGAGACAGCGATTGGTTATCTCAGTGAGAAATTCCTAGCTAGTGAAATAGGTAAATTAGCGGGGATTCACAGAATATCCCTCATAGATGTATATAATGCATTAGATAAAGGCTATAGAGGCATATTGCAATCATTATTCAGTCAAGCCAAGAATGAGGAGAGATCTATTGCTGATAAAATACTTTGGCTACTTAGCTCACTAGATCTTTACTTATCCCTAAACGCGCTCACCGCTGGAGTTAAGCCTCCACTAATGGCTTCACCCCTACCGCTCTTAATACCGGAAATCCCTGATCCCATGAATATCTATATACTGAAAGAGATTCTACCAGTAGAGCTACATGGACTGGTTAAAGAATACATAAATAAGAGAAGTATTCAGTTACAACAGATAATTAGAGCTTTAGACGGTCTAGCCATGAAGGTTGATAAACTAAAGTATTACGAGTTAAGCGTTCTAGTCAACCTACTACATGATATACAGCTGCTTAAAGCCTGTATATTATATCCAGAAGTAAGGCAGCTCCAGCCCAGGGTCTTCTCGCTTAATCCGGCTGATTTTTACGAGAACTGTGGAAAAAGTATCAGGGAGGTAAGCGCCATGCTCTCCAAGGATAGGCCGTTCGCGGTGGTTTTCTCAGAAGCCATAAACGATTCATTAAAGTTCTCAAGTGGCATCGAGGCCTTAGACCTAGGTGTCTATACGGGTCTACACTATCTTGCATCCCTCATACTTCAGAAAACAGTCATTGAAAAAACCTGTAGGCTCATGCTTAAACTACTTGGCCAATACGTGTTTTTGAAGCTTGTTTTCACAGTGGCCGGCTCCGGCTTATATAGACAAGAGGCCTCGGCATTCATTAGTAAATGGGTGACTTGAATTGTACAGAGGTGAAATACTAGTTATAGGTGATGAGTACTTATCCCTAATAGGTGTTGCTGGGGGTGCTTCCTCAATAGTATATAATGGTAATTGTAGTGAAATAATTGAAAAACTCCGCCCCACTATAGGCAAATACTCAGTCTTAATCACCTATAAACAAGTGCTCAGTGAGTGCCGGGGGCTCCTGGAGCTAGTGGATGAAAACAGGATACTCGTGGTTGAACTCGATAAGCCAGTGGAGCTGGCTGGGATCGATATTAGGCAATACTACGCCGAGATAGCTAAGAAATACCTGGGCATCGAAATACCTATATAATCTTTCCCGACTAATAGAAATACCTGTAAATATGTTTACTCTGGTAAAGGCGAATCGTCATGAGTATGCATAAAGGGATAATACATAGGGTTTCAGGCCCCCTTGTAGTAGCTGAAAACGTGCGAGGTGTAAGCGTCTACGAGGTAATCGAGGTAGGTGAGGAGAGATTAATTGGTGAGGCCATAGGGGTAGAGGGCGATAAGGCGATAATACAGGTATACGAGGATACCACAGGGTTAAAAGTTGGTGACCCCGTATACCCTACCGGGCAACCATTATCAGCTGAGCTAGGGCCAGGCCTGATAAAATCCATATTCGATGGAATCCAGCGCCCTCTACCAGTCATCGAGGCACTTTCAGGCATATTCGTTAGGAAGGGGGTCAGGACGACTCCTTTACCACGTGATAAAAAATGGCACTTCATCCCACTTGTCAAACCAGGTGATAAAGTTGTCGAGGGTGACTTCATAGGTTACGTTAATGAAACAGAGGTGGTTAAACACTATATAATGGTTCCACCAGGAATTAACGGGGTTATTGAATGGGTGGCCAGTGAAGGAGATTACAGTATAGTAGAGCCTATTGCCAAGATAAGCGGTAAAGAAGTATCAATGCTCCAGAAATGGCCTGTTAGAAGACCTAGGCCTTACAAGGAGAAATTAGAGCACAGAGAGCCGTTCATTACAGGTATTAGAGTTATAGATTTTCTATTCCCATTAGCTAAAGGCGGTAAAGCCGCTGTGCCGGGAGGCTTTGGCACAGGTAAAACAGTCCTGCTTCACACCGTTACAAAGTGGAGTGAGGCAGATATAACGATTTACATCGGATGCGGCGAGAGAGGAAACGAGATGGCTGACGCATTAAACAGTTTCATCAAGCTAATAGATCCTAAGACCGGTAAACCAATGATGGAGAGAAGCATCTTCATAGCTAACACCAGCAACATGCCTGTCGCAGCCAGGGAGGCAAGTATATTCCTAGGTATTACACTTGGAGAATACTATAGGGATATGGGCTACAACGTCCTCCTCGTTGCCGACTCAACTAGCAGGTGGGCTGAGGCGATGAGAGAGATCAGTGGGCGTTTAGAGGAGCTACCGGGTGAGGAAGGCTTCCCAGCCTATCTGGCATCAAGGCTGGCACAGTTCTACGAGAGAAGCGGGTACGTAAAAACCATTGGCTCAGCTGAGAGAACCGGCAGCCTCACCATCATGGGTGCAGTGTCACCGCCTGGAGCAGACTTCAGTGAACCAGTTACACAATCCACTCTAAGGCTTATCAGGGCATTATATGCATTAGACGTTAACCTAGCGTATAGAAGGCACTACCCATCAATAAACTGGCTAACCAGCTTCAGCCTATATATAGATAATGTAACAGAATGGTGGTCCAAAATAAGCCGTGAATACCCGTATCTAAGGGAGAGGTTCATGAAGATCCTGCAGAGAGAGACCGAGCTAGAGGAATTAGTGAGGCTGGTGGGAGCCGACGCGCTACCTGTGGAGGATCGGCTCACCCTTGAAGTAGCTAGGATTATACGAGAGGACTTCCTACAGCAAGATGCGCTTAGCCTCGTCGATGTCTTCTCCCACCCTGTTAAAACAGTTAAGATGGCTACAATAATAGATAAGTTCTACGAGAAAGCTCTCGAAGCAATAAAGCTGGGAGTGCCATTCGAGAAAATACGCGGCATGAAGATAAGGGAGAGAATTGCTAGAATGAAGCATATACCTTTTGGAGATAACACCAAGGAATTTGATAGTATACTTATAGAAATGGAGGAAGAATTCAAGAATCTTAGGGAGGAGAGTTAGATATGTCGGTGAAATTAACCACGAGGATCTCAAGTAAACTACTTAAAGCACAGGGAGGACTATTATTCGCTGAGACAATACCTGGTGTAACATATGGTGAAATAGTAGAGGTAACGCTTCCAACAAGCGAGGTGAAACTAGGACAGGTAATAGATGTCAGTAAAGGGGTGACAGTAATACAGGTATTTGGTGGAGTAGCCGACGTTGATCTATCTAGGTCAAGAGTAAAGTACCGCGGGGAGACGCTTAAAATACCTGTAAGCATCGACATGCTTGGAAGAATATTTGATGGATTGGGCAGGCCAATAGATGGGGGTCCAAGGATCATCCCGGAGGATTATCTCGACATAAATGGGGCGCCATTGAACCCAGCTTCGAGGTTACCGCCCTCAGAGTTCATTGAAACCGGTATTTCAGCTATTGATGGATTATTCAGTATTGTAAGAGGGCAGAAACTCCCAATATTCAGCGGCTCAGGCCTACCCCATAATAGGATCGCCGCCCAGATAGTTAGACAGGCAAGAGTTCTCGGTAAAGAGGAGAAGTTCGCCATAGTGTTTGCAGCTATAGGAGTACCATATGATGATGCAATGTTCTTCATAGATAACTTCAAGAAGACCGGTGCCCTTGAGAGAACTGTTGCATTAATCAATACGGCTAGTTCACCAGTCATAGAGAGAATTGCAACACCCCGTGTAGCATTAACCATAGCTGAGCACCTAGCGTGGACGCATGACATGCATGTACTTGTAATATTAACAGACATGACCTTCTACTGTGAAGCCCTTAGAGAACTCAGTGCCGCAAGAGAAGAAGTCCCAGGTAGAAGAGGATACCCTGGCTACATGTATACTGATTTGGCAACAATATACGAGCGTGCCGGGCGTGTCCACAGTAAGAAGGGTAGTATAACACAGCTACCAATACTCACCATGCCAGATGATGATATTACACACCCAATACCGGATCTCACAGGGTATATAACAGAGGGTCAGCTAGTTCTCTCGAGACAGCTATGGTTGAAGGGTATATATCCACCATTCGATCCACTAATGAGTCTTTCAAGGTTGATGAAGGATGGAATTGGTGAAGGAAAGACAAGAGAGGACCACAATAATGTATTTATGCAGTTAATAAGCGCCTATGCTGAAGGTATAAGACTGAGGGAGCTCTCCGTAATAGTTGGTACGGAAACACTTACTCAGAGGGATAGGAAGTACCTCGAGTTTGCTGACAGGTTTGAAAGGGAGTTCATTGGACAGGGAGAATATGAGCGGAGGAAGATAGAGGAGACGCTGGATAAGGGATGGGAGCTTCTAGCTATTCTACCCGAAGAAGAATTAAAGATGATTAAAGTAGAATACATAAGGAAATATCATCCCAAATATAAAGGTGGCAACCCATAGTTGGATACGTGTATACAATCCTTCCACCTAATAGAAATAATTTACTATGAACACCTTTTCTCAATAATCCCATGTTTAACGGTGGCAATTAATGAAGGCCACCGTTCTTTATAGTGGTGGAAAGGATTCAACATATGCCCTGCATAAGGCAGTTGAAGCAGGGCATCAAGTGGCAGTTCTCTCAACTATTATACCACTCTACAAGTACTCTATGCTCTACCATAAACCAAGCTTCAACGTTGTCCAGGCGCAAGCATATTCTCTAAACATACCGCTTGAATCCATTGGTGTCTACAATGAGAAACTAGAGTTAGATGCCTTGAGAAATCTGCTTAGAAGAGTCAGGGACAAGTATGGTGTAAAGATACTTGTGACTGGGGCCATAGCCAGCAACTATCAGAGAACTAGGTTTAAGGCTATCGCGGATGAACTAGGGCTCGAATTATATACCCCACTATGGGGCAGAGACCCCCGTAGCTACCTTGAGGAATTACTAGATTATGGTGTCAGGTTCCTCGTTACATCTATAACGAGCATGGGGATACCCCTGGATATACTAGGTAGGGAAATAACAATGAGTGATGTTGAGAGACTGGTTAAACTAGCGGAGAAATATGGATTTAACCCATCTTTTGAGGGCGGTGATGCTGAAACCATTGTTGTTGATTCACCACTGTTTAGGTATAAGTTGGTTATTACTGGTGAGAAAAGCATTGTTTCCGAGTTTGAGGGATACTTCGAGCCTTTGAGGATTAAACTGGTTGAAAAAAACCTACTACTTTAATCTCTCAATATATACTTTTACCGTGTCCGCAAGATGCTCCGGCTTGGTATACCATTTATCATACTTAAAAGAGTTCCCATCGGATGTTGTTAATACAACATAGTCTTTTTCATCCCTTATTGTTAAGACGGCTTTACCTTCCCTTAAGATCATTACCTCTAACGCTGATTTATCCTGGAATTTTACACCAGGTACTTTGCTTGCTATCTGTATTTTTAACTGCTTTATATATTCACTCATCTATACCACCTGGGAAACGCTTACTAATTAAAGGATTTAATTATGGACTTTAAAAGTTAATGGTTCCGTTTTTCTAATCCTTTCTAATCAAGAATATAGTCAGCTAGTTGGAAATCCATTGGGCCTAATATGTTACACCTAGCAGGGCATATCTATCAGCTTTATTACTACACGCCATGTACTGGGTAGGTGAAGGGAGAGGTATCGGGGACTCGACTATCTCTCCGAGGACGTTCTTGCCCGTCTCTTTCTCGAGTTCCTCAGCACATCCCTTGCTTCCATCCCAGGGAGCGATGATTAATCCATTGAACCCCTTATTCTCAAGATAATCCGGTAAGAATATTGTTTTCTTCTTAAGGTGCTCCAACCCCTTAATCCTCAGGTACTCGTTTATCTCGGACCATATCTTGCGGAGGGTTTCAAGGACCTCCTCTAGCCTAACTACCTGCTTCTCTCTTTTATCCCGCCTAGCAATGGTTACTGTTGATGTCTCAACCTCCCTAGCCCCTACCTCTATCCTGGTTGGCACTCCCTTCATTTCCCAGTAATAGTATTTCCATCCAGGCGTATGCTCTAGGTCGCTGTCTATGAAGACTCTTAAGCCATGTGACTCCAGCATGCTTCCTATCTTTAAAGCGTATTCAAGAATCTCTTTTTCACCAGGCTTCATTATTGGCACTATGACGACCTGTATTGGTGCGATTTCTGGCGGGAAGAATAATCCTACCTCGTCTCCATGTATTCCTATAACCGCGCCTAGAACTCTCTCGCTTACACCATAACATGTCTGGTAGACGTATTTCTCTTCTCCATCAGTATCCATGAATTTTATCTCGAATGCCCCAGCGAATTTCTGCCCTAGATTTATAACGCTACCTAGCTCGAGGCCTTTTCCATCAGGCATAACCGTTATGAAGTCGTAATTATACTCTGCACCAGCAAATGTGTCCCATGGAGGTGTCTTGACTATGAAGTAGGGTAGCTGAAGCCTATTGAAGAACTCCTTATATATCCCTATGGCCTCGATTATCTGTTTCTCGGCCTCTTCTCTCGAGTGGTGTGCCGTATGAGCCTCTATGAAGCCCATTATCTCTCTTACCCTTAGTATTGGATGAGTCATCTTTGTCTCATACCTGAACACGTTTACTACTTGATACATTTTCAATGGAAGATCCTTCCTCCCCTTTATCCACATGTTCCACATGTAATACATTACTGTTTCACTGGTTGGCCTAACGAATAATCTCTCATTAAACCTCCTCGTCATTGTTCCCTCAACAATGAATGTTTCTCCTCCGAAACCCTGTAGAAAATCTTTTTCACGTGAAAACACGCTTTCTGGCACCATTGTAGGGAAGTATGCCTCTTGGTGTCCTGTTTTCTCGAGGAGATCCACTATTATCCTCTGGGTGAGCCTTAATGCTTTCAATCCATATGGCATCCATACATACATGCCTTTAACAGGGTATCTTATATCGATGACGCCGGCTTCCTTTAATACTGCCTGATACCACTCGGGGAAGTTTTCATATTTATCTATCCCAATGCTTTTCCTAATGCTCATCGCTTGCACCCTGTATACTTCTCCTACATACCTGTAGTTCTAGTATGTTATTTAACAATTCATCAATCTTAATAAGCATGAAGGACTCTATTCTTTTAAGGATACTGTTTATCAGGCTTGGCTCTAGTCTTACCCCTGCATCCAGTATTATGTTATCGAGGCTCCATACAATTATCCTCCCCCTTTCCCCAAGCCTATACTCAACTCTATTCATATACTCCCCGAGAAGCGAATATAGGGGCGCATGGGTTATATATGAGTGAAATTCACCGCCTGTAATTACATATAGTGAGGCTAAAGCAGATGTATAGGTAATTAAAGCCTTGACAGCGTTGGAAACCCCGGTGAACCTGCTGGATTCATAAATCCTTGTCACCGAATTCCTGTACTCTAAGGGGGCTGCATCATGCTTTTTAACCAGTTCACTCCATAGCCTTTTAAGCATTGATTGGGGGTCCTCTACTATTTTAAGGAGGGCTTCGATAACGTACCCTATATCTTTATATATATCTCTTTCCACATTACCCGGGCTTAACCCTGAGATTGTTACCGAGGGAATCCCATGATTCAGGTATGCTAGGCTATCGAAGCCGAAGTGTGTTTTACCTTTGTTCACGGTGTCTGGGTTGGGGAGAAGCGGTATCGGGTTATCTATTATCTCGAAAACATCTCCTTTAAAATCCAGGTTTATATCTAGGAGGGTGTTATCCAGCAGGTTCTTTGATTCAAGGATCTCTAAGAGGTATCTAGAGCCCCAGGACCATGTATAACTATTCAACTGGGGATCGCCTATCTCCTTCGCCGTGTACGATACAAAAACAACTTCTACATTACTATGCCTGGTTGCGATAGTTAAGATGTCTCTAAGTAATCCAATGTATTTACCTATATATCCACTATCATCTGGGATCCCATCATGATGTGTGGACACGTGTACTTTAACTTTATCACCATTACTCATCCCTGCTAACATCGTCCTCCCAACCCCATCATGTATCCTCGCCTCTGTCTCAACACGTATTCTTTCCCCATTGAAACCACTCATTCTCCTAGGATTAGACTCGAGGACTACGACAGGGATCCCTGGCGGGGTATCCGGCTTTAAGACCGGTATACTACTAGATAATACTGCGGCATCCCATGGTCTCCCTCCTTCATGCATGAACACTATAGCCTCTGCACCGTTCTTCAATGCCTCGCCTACGATGAATCTGAGCTCATGGATATTAGAGGGATATTCATGGAGGAGCACCTTGCCCCCCAGTTCTCTGCTCACTCCTTTAGCTGTTAGACCCCTGCCCTCACCAACTCCTGTGAGCGTGTACGGTAGTGGTCTACACTTATATTCCTCACCATTTATCTCGATAACACACTTACTCCAGTCCCATCTCAGCACTGGTGTCTCGTAGATTGTTACCCAGTCAAAGTACTCATCCAGCGTCTCCCTGAGGGTTTCAAGAAACTTTTTCTCAGAGGCTGAGCCCGGCTTGATTACCCCGACCACTTTCAACCCTCTCTTATAGGTTTCATCTTTAATAAGGGATATAGTATTTTACATTGAAGAATACTGTTTCAAGGGGAGTATACATGACAACCAATATATTAGAGCTGGAAAACGTTAAGAACCTGGATGCGTTACTGGATATTCTGGTTGGCAAGGGATATAGGATAGAGCCCGGCCCCCACGCTGTCATGGAAGATCACAGTGAAATCAGCGTATTTAAGGGGTTTAAGAACAATGAGCTGGCCTTCATTATTATCGCGCATTATATTACTCAATACTATAGGGTCGTATTAAACTGTAAATATGAGGACGACCAAAAGTTCCTCGAGGAGCTGCTTAGAGTCAAGTATAGTGGTGAAAAGTGGAGCATACCTGTTAACCCGGTGTTTATCGCTGTATTTAACGAGGATGTCATCAAGGATATAGAGGGTTACCAGGACACCTACCCAGTTAGTGATGGAGAAGCACTGGTTACCAGATACCGTGAGAAAAACCCTGGTTACAAAGATATCCCAAGGGTTATTATAGCCAGGTTGATCGACGAGGCCTAAGACTCAATAGAGGCCGCCTCTCGTTGCATACTACCACAGTATGGACAATATAACGCATCAAAGGGGAGCTCCCTACCACATCTAATGCATCGTCTTACCCTGGTTTCGGGGTGCTTATCCATTTTCTCATAATACTCTTTCTTCAAGTCCTCTACTGAGAGATGAAGGTATATCTGCGTAGTCTTAATGTCCGAGTGACCCAGTAACCTCTGGAGTGCTGGAAGGCTGAGGCCTCTTCTCAGGGCGCGCGTAGCAAATGTATGTCTTAATACATGTGGTCTAACCCTCTCAGGGGCTATTCCAGCCCGTGTAGCCAATCTCTTTAACTTCTTATATAATCCACTATATGTTAAATTAAAGAGCCTGTCTCCAGGCATCAACCCATTGAGCCTTATCCAGGCATCAAGCATCTTGAAGGTTTCCTCTGTAGCTACGACGTACCTCTCCTTACCGTACTTGGCCGAAGTAACCTTTATCACTCTACTATGGAAATTAACGTCTTCAACACGGAGGCCCAATAACTCACGGCTACGGAGGCCAGTGTCAACAAGTAATCTCAATACTAGTTTATCCAGTGGGGTCCTAGCAACATTATAGAGTTTCTCAACCTCTTCATCGCTCAACACATTAATGCTGGCGTGGGGCTTCCTTACCGGTGTCACAACTATATTTACTCCAAGCCATTCAAAAAACCTCTTAAGGAACAAGGTATAGTAATGGAGTGTAACCAGCCATTTCTCCTTATCACTTATTTTCCTGTTTGGAAACCCGTTTCTCAATCGATCATTACGCCATGCCAATATATCCCTTAAAGTTACATCCCTTAACGGTTTATCCCCGATGAAACCAAGGAAGTCTTTGATAGCAGATAGATACGCCTTTACCGTCTCTTCTGATGCTCCTGATGCCTCAAGAGACGCCTTAAACTCCTCCACTATCTCTTTATTGCTTAAATCCAGCATACCTTGAGGCGCTTTACCAAGTTCTATTCTGCCCGGCAAAACAAATCCCTGCCAATGGATCCACTATTATCATGTTTTAAGATAAAGGGCTACTACTAATACGATGGTTTAAACATTATTACCTGCTGTAATCAAATAACAATAATGGGATGAAGATGCGTGGCAGGTAAAACCCTTGAATGGGATGAAGACGCCGCGCGGGGCTGACCTTTATCCAGGTATTCAAGCAGGAAGTGGTACCATGCCTAGGCGCGTGATACTTGTTCATGGCGATAGTGATGGTGTAGCCTCGGGGGCGTTGGCCTATAATTTCTACAAGGCTAGGGAGGAACCAGTAGTCTTTTTCACGCACCCGGTTGGACTACTAGGGGATCTCAGGGAGTTCACGAGGAATGGCGACAACATATTTATTGCTGACATAGCCTTGAACGAGGTGCATGCTGAGGAGGTCCTGAGACTACTCGAGGAGAGAGGAAGATATGGTGAAGTCGTTTACATAGATCACCACCCGGAACCCCTCAATACCAGGCTTAATGATATGGATAGAGTTAACGTATATCATAATACTTGTTGCTCCGCCTCTGAGTTGACATATATATTCCTTCACGAGAGGGGCCTGGACCCGGAATACTCTCGGATAGCACTATACGGAGCCATAGGCGACTATCTCGATGAAACCCAATGGGTTAAAAGAACGCTGACCGAATGGGATAAGAGGTCCATATACCTCGAGGCAGGCATACTAATCCAGGCCTTGGAGGGAACTCGGCGTGACTATGAGTTCAAACGGAGAATAGTAGAGTATTTATCTAGAAATAGCATTCCAAGCAGTAATCCAGTTATTGTTGAAAGAGGGTTGGAGCAGGCTAAACGAGATGAAGAGCTACGGGTATGGGTCAAGGAGAATATCCGTGTCTATAGAGCAATAGGGTATGTCGTAAACCCTCCTGGAAGCATTGGTAAAGCTGCCAACTATGCGAGGGTATATGGGGGTACACGGGTAGGTATAGCCATTGAGGAACGAGGCGATACATATGTAATGAGCCTACGGGGAGATAACACCATTGATTTAAACAAGGTTCTCAGAATCATGTCGAGGGAGCTTCCTGTTATGGGTGGTGGACACCCGTTCGCTGCAGGAGCCAGGGTTAAAAAAGAGTTTTTCAACGAGTTTCTCGTCAGGCTCGATGAAGCCATTAAAGGCTTTTCACAACAGTGACTTCATTTTCTCCTCTATTAGCCTTGAAGCCTCATCCCTACCTAGTTGGGTAGGCTTGGTCTTCCTCAGCTCCTCGAGTATCTTATCGGGGGCTTCAACGTATTGATTGGGCCTCCCATGAGTTCTAGCGATATACCTGTATGCTATCTGCCCATCTCCAAGTAATACCGCGTCGAACACTACGTCTTCACCGCTGGCAACCATTGATACAAGCCCTATCGAGGCTCCCTCCCTCCCGGTTATCTTGAAGAGGTAGCCTCCCTCAATTGTTTCACCAACAAGGTCTAGTGACATAATCCTATCTAGGGGGTCTTCGACTGGTTTCACTGGTTTCTCCACCACGGTTTCCTCAGTCTCACCAGCCAGGATTCTCTCTGCTTCCTCACGTGTAGGTGCTTCCTTATATTTCTCCTGGATCTCAGCTAGTTTCTCGTTAATTACCTTGTTCTTTATGCTCTCGACCTGTTCATCCGGTACTCTCTTGAATACTTCTAGTTTAAGTGTATCATATAGCCATTTTATTCTCATGGCCTTCTCATCGATAATGTACTTCACCCTGATTCTAACAGCATCTCCCTTATCTACTTTTACCCCTTCAACCAATACGTGGAAGAGCAACATGTTTAGCTCCGCGGATGCTCTCGCAATCTCCCTCGCAAACTCCTTGTTTGTTTTCACGATACCTGCTAACTGAGCATAGAGGGTTCTACGTAGTTTATCAGCATATGCACCGGCTATCACGATACCAGTGTTTAACTCTTTGGCTACCTCCCCACTCATAAGTGATCCCTAAGAAATAATATATTATCTCAGCTTAATTAACTTAATTAATGCCTTGAACTGATTTATTACCCTGTGAGAAACTACTTTTAATACAGTGGTGTTGGTGTTGAGTGGTGGAAAGAATTTCTCAGGTATTGTTGTGGGAATAGAGTACCTAGATGGATTTAACTCGCCGCTACTATATGTACATGGGGATATCGAGGGCTCTGAGGGAGACTTCTACGTCCTTGTTGATGAAAAAGAACTCGACAACTATCTAAGGCTCGGGATAGGTCAGAAGATTGAGGGTATTGGGGAGGAGATCTCGCGGAACCCGCTTGTAATAAGGAAACTGGTGGTATAGGTCTTGAAGCTCCTTGCAAGACCCCCTAGGATCAAGGTCCTAGAGGCCGCTGGGTGTATCGGGGATAACCGGGTGAAAATAGTTGATTCTAGCAGGGCTGTAGTCTCCTCAAGTACTGGTGAGAGAAAGTACAGGGTTATCCTACTAGAGGAGGGGCAAGGCGTCTTCAGGGCTTACAGCGATGATAATGGAACTGTTTACAAAGGGTATGTGGGCTACCCCATTATAGCCTTCATGATTCTCAGGGGTTATCTCCCCATAGATAATGTTATCATAAAGGCATTCACCGGTATACCCTGGAAGGAGCTTAATGAGAAGTATAAGAAGTACTCTATCGTTGAAAACATTGTTATCTCGAGGGCTGAGAAGACAGGTGTCTCAAGGAATATTATAGATGACTACATCAACGTGATCTTCAAGAAGATTGGGATTTATAAGATATATTTCGACGAGTCCCTCCTCTCCACATGGAGTTGAGGACTCCTACCGATTAAACTAGTACAAGGTTATTTTACCATGTACCACCCTGAAATACCTCTCCTTGAGGAGCTTGTAGATTATTTGCCTAGCCACTTTCTTTTCTACACCTAACTCAAGCGATACGGCCCTTATGGCGTCTTTAATAGTTATCTCGCCATACTCTATCATCAGCTTCCTCAATAAATCGTATACCCGGCCGTAAACCCCCTCTGGTTTACTAGCTATACGCAGCCTATCCATGTCTACATATATCCTTACCACCCTGCCCTTCCACATTCTCATAAGGTAAGTGTCCTCATCTATCTTATCGACATATATCTTGGCGAAGAACCTGGGTATCCTGGCCTTGGAGCCAGGGGTTGTAAACACTAGTATGTTCCCATAGTTTTTTACTAGGGGATAGAACTCTATTTCCTCCCCTGGCTCGAAGACTATGAGTAGCCCTTTCCTAGCCTCAACCAATTGGTTTATATGGATGCCAGGTATAGATGATCCCTCTAACCCTATGGTTCTACTCAGTATACTGTTTTGATCAAGTATAATGATCGGGTCTACTGGTTTATTATTCAATACCTCGAGCACTATCCTTGACTTAATACCCATATAATGGCTTACAACGGCTTTAAACCCCCTTGTAAGTAGTCTTATTAAATCCACCCTACCATCACGCTATAGTTATTTTATATCTCAACCCATTTAAAAGAAGAATAACTAGGTTGTATATCTGTTCCTAGTTTGAAGGTTTTACAGGAT
>ERZ1669248.388-NODE-388-length-22108-cov-5.158436_pt1 | contig 22108 bp, 19 predicted proteins | sample MGYA00579296_ERZ1669248 | MGnify/ENA primary metagenome ERZ1669248 (study PRJEB41166, sample SAMN08046057) | hot springs metagenome | biome: hot spring; feature: neutral hot spring; material: thermophilic sediment; isolation source: thermophilic sediment from...
AACACCTTCAGCCACAAACCTTAATCCATCTGCGCTTCAGGGTGGCGAACTATACAGGCTGAAATATTTCCGTCAAGCCTCATTCGTGACATTTGTCACATTTATTTTCGCCATACGGCGCTTGCCGACTTGTATGACATGGGATCCCTCATCCAAGAGCTGCGCTTTATCCAACACGACGCCCCCATTTATACGAACAGCGCCAGCCTGAATGTGCCGGATTGCCTCGGATGTTGAAGCCACGAGTGCGATTTCTTTCAAGGCTTGAACGACGGATTGCCCTGCCATTAATGTGAATTCTGGCAAGTCATCAGGAATTTCAGATTTTGCAAATCGGGCGATAAAGCGCTCGCGCGCTAAAACACCTGCCCCAGCACCATGAAACCGATCGACAATTTCCATCGCCAGTTCAAATTTAATGTCACGCGGGTTTCGGCCTTGCTGCATGCCTTCTCGTAGTGTGGCGATTTCAACCAGGGGTTTAAATGAGAGCAGCTCAAAATATCGCCACATCAGCACATCAGATATCGACATGAGTTTGCCAAATTGCTCATCCGGCGCTTCTTCGATACCGATATAGTTGCCCAAGGATTTAGACATTTTCTGCACGCCATCCAGACCTTCCAGCAGGGGCATGGTGATGACGATCTGGGGCTGTTGTCCATATTGCTTTTGCAGCTCTCGCCCCATGAGTAGGTTGAACTTCTGGTCGGTGCCGCCAAGCTCCACATCGGCTTTAAGCGCAACGGAATCGTAGCCTTGCACGAGGGGGTACAAAAACTCGTGTATCGCAATGGGCTGATGCCCCGCATAGCGCTTGGAGAAATCATCTCGCTCCAGCATGCGCGCCACGGTTTGCCGGCCTGCAAGGGCAATGAGATCCGCCGCAGACATTTGCCCCATCCAGTTGGAATTAAAAACAATCTCGGTGCGTGCGGGATCGAGAATTTTGAAGATTTGGCGTTGGTAGGTTTGTGCGTTCGTAAGAACCTGTTCGCGCGTGAGGGTCGGCCGGGTGGCACTTTTACCGGTGGGGTCGCCGATCATGCCGGTGAAATCCCCGATCAGAAATAAAATGTGATGCCCTAAATTTTGAAACTGCCGTAACTTATTAATAAGTACTGTGTGCCCTAGGTGCAAGTCTGGGGCGGTGGGGTCAAACCCGGCCTTAACCCGCAAAGGGCGCCCGGTTTTAAGCCGTTCGATGAGCTCATGCTCCAGCAAAACCTCTTCGGTACCTCGGCGTATCTCATTTAATGCGTCCGCTATTTGGTTGTCCACTATTCATCTCTCGTTCATTGAAACTTAATAACAAGCCTTGTATGGTACCCGTTTATTCGATTTATTCTGAGTGGTTGTCTTGCATGCGTCACCGAAATTTGTTTGCTAAGAAGAAATCGCGAATCGCCGCCTGGCTCAAAGTAGCGGCGCTGTTTTCAGGGGTTGGTGCACTGGGGGTTGTGATTGCCAAAGTTTCTTTGCCGACGGATCCTGCTTTAGATCGTCAAGTTGAGCTCAGCATCCGCGAGGCAATTGCGCCCCCCGATGTACCGCTCACCCAGCAAAACAGTGTGCTTGATCAAATCCCAGGAGCGCTCACCGCAGAGACGGATGATGCAGGCTCAGATACCGCCGAGGCCAGTGAGGCGCCGGATCAAGCCACCACGCGCACGGTACGCGTGCAATCGGGCGATAGCCTTTCGGTCATTTTTAGCCGTTTGGGTTTGAGCGCGCAAGAAGCGAGCAATGTGATTGCGTTGGGCTCAGAAGCGGCACCGCTTGAGAAAATGCGCCCTGGCGACACGCTCGATATTCAAATTGGGGCTGACCAAAGCTTAAAAGGCATCAACTATCAAATCGCGCCGAATCAATCTCTTTCTATTGCGCGCGATACGGATAATCAGCTCAAAGCACACCAAATTGTGATGCCGGTAGAAACCCGGCTCACTTCGGCCGAGGGGCGAATTGATAGCTCGCTCTATCAATCGGCGATTGATGCGGGGCTATCGGCCAACATGGTTTTACAGTTGGCTGATATTTTTGGCTGGAAGATTAATTTTCTTAAAGATGTGCAAAATGGCGATCACTTTCGCATCGTCTTTGAGGAGAAATTTGTGCAGGGTAAACGTGTTCAGACCGGCCATGTGATGGCAGCCGAATTTACCAATGCAGGCAAAGTATACCAGGCGGTGCGGTACACCACCCCTGAGGGTACGGTCGGATATTACGAACCCAATGGCGCCAGTTTAGAGCGCGGGTTTTTGCGTTATCCGGTCGAGTTTTCTCGGATTAGCTCTAAGTTTTCGCTGGCGCGGCTGCACCCCATTTACGATAAAGTCAAACCCCATCGTGGGGTGGATTTTGCTGCCCCGACCGGCACACCGATTCATGCGGCAGGCGCTGGCAAGGTTGAATTTGTGGGCTGGCAACATGGCTATGGCAAACTGATTAAAATCAAGCATGAGGGTGGCTATGAGACGGTGTACGGCCATATGTCCCGCTTCAACGATGCCTTAAAAACAGGCAGTACAGTTGCGATGGGGCAAACCATCGGTTTTGTGGGCATGACGGGCGATGCCACCGGCCCGCATTTGCATTATGAGTTTCATGTCAATGGGGTTTATACCGACCCGCTCGTTGCTAAAATGCCGGAAGCCAACCCGATTCCATCTAAATATCGCAAAGATTTTCTCGCCCAAACACAATCTGTTTTAGATTTAATGGCACAAAATAGCCAGCCTACTCGGTTAAATTCGGCCAGCGCCGCTGCGCGGGTCAACACCGATTAACCCCTAAACTCAATGGACGCCGATTTTAAGCGCCGCGCCATCAGCGGGTATTTTATTGGCGTCATGTCGGGCACCAGCATGGATGCCGTGGACGCCTGCATTATGGATTTTTCAGCCCGCCAGCCGCAGGTTATCGCGCATTACAGCGCCTCCCTTGATGATTTGCGTGATGAGTTGCGCGCCCTAGCCTTGGGCACGCCGACCTTATCCCACGGCGATGTTATTGATCACTTAGGCCAGCTTGATATTCGTATGGCGCGGCGTATAAGCGAATGCGTTAACACTTTAGTGCAGCAAAGTGGGCTCGCAAAGCACGAGATTGTTGCTGTGGGCTGCCATGGCCAGACTATTCGGCATCGACCAACCCAAACGTACCCCTTCACACTACAAATTGCTGATCCCAATACGATTGCCGAGTTAACCGGCATTGCCGTTATTGCTGATTTTCGCCGCCGCGATCTGGCTGCAGGCGGGCAAGGTGCGCCCTTGGTGCCCTTAGCGCATCAGGCGTTATTTGCTTTTGAGTCCAGCACCCGGCCGGTCATTTTTGTTAATCTGGGCGGCATCTGCAATGTCAGCATCATCACACCCGATGCGCCCTTGCTGGGCTTTGATACGGGGCCTGCCAACACGTTAATGGATGCCTGGATTAGCGCGCATTTGAACCTGCCATTTGATGCCAACGGTGATTGGGCTAAAACCGGTGTTATCGACACCGCATTACTCGGCCGATTGATGCAGGCGCCTTATTTTCACGCGCAGCCCCCCAAATCAACGGGCATTGAGGCGTTTAACTTAGCTTGGTTGCATGCCGTGGCGGCCGATGATTTAGCAAGGCTCGCGCCCGAGCATGTTCAGGCCACGCTCGCGGCGCTCACCGCACACACATTGGCTTTGGCCATTGCGCCTTGGCTTGACCCAAACCAAGCAACCAAAATCATCCTAGCGGGTGGCGGCGCGCGCAACGCGCATCTCGTCGATGCGATTGCTCAAGCGGTACGCGCTATCAGCCCAGACAGCACGCCCATAACCAGCGATCACCTTGCAATTGACCCCCAATGCGTTGAATGTGCAGCCTTTGCTTGGCTGGCTCGCCAGTTTTTACTCGGGCTTGCGGGCAATGCTCCCTCAGTGACAGGCGCGCGGGGCGAGCGGATATTGGGCGGTTTTTATCCCGCGTAACCCCGCCCTTTTCCTTGTCAAGCGCTCATAAAAAAAGTGCCGCGAAGGCACTTGTCCAAGCTCACTTGCGCGATGGGGGTTATCGCGCGGCCATCGGGCTGTAGGCGCGAACAGGATAGCCTTCATAAACCTGAGTGGGCCGAAAAATTCGGTTGTGGCTAATTTGCTCTTTCCAATGCGCCAACCAGCCGACTGTGCGCGAAATGGCAAAAATCGGCGTGAATTGATCGCGGGGCATACCGAGCGCCTCGTAGAGCAGGCCCGAATAAAAATCCACATTCGGATAAACCCCTTTGGGCGCCAGCCGCTCATCCGCGCAGCGCTCAAGCTCCCGCGCAATGTCGTAGAGCGGGGAGATTTGCCCGCCTCGATGCTGGCGCAATTCCTCAAGCAGCCCTTGCAAAATATCGGCGCGCGGATCTTTGACTTTGTATTCCCGATGCCCAAAGCCCCACACCACTTGCTTGGTTGCTAAACGCTGATCCAGCCAGTTTGAAACCTTATCAACTGAGCCAATTTCATCGAGCATATTCAATACCCGCTGATTTGCGCCGCCGTGCAATGGGCCTGCCAAGGTGCCAATCGCCGAAGCCACCACCAAATTCGGCGGTGCCAAGGTCGAGCCACAGACTAATGCCGCAAAGGTTGAGGCATTGATGGTGTGCTCGGCATGCAGCACAAGGCAGGCATCCATAATCCGCGCTTCGACGGGGTCGGGCTCGCGCTCATTCATCATGTATAGAAAATTTTCGGCATAAGTTAAATCGGTGCGGGGTTGCACGGGGTCATCACCCCGCCGAATGTGTTCCCACATGGCGACTAAGGTTGCCATGCTCGCGAGAATTTTCACGATCATTTGCTCAACAAATTCGCTATCGGCGCTAATGCCGTTGGCGGTCATGCGCTCTTGACCGGGGTAGAACATGCCTAAGCTCGCCACGCAGGTTTGCAGCGCTTCCATGGGGTGCCCGTCAATTGGCAGAAATTTCATGATGTCGCGCACGTTATATTTCACCCGCCGATTGGCGCGCAGCTCGCCATCAAAGCAGGTCAGCTGCGCGCTATTTGGCAGCTCGCCGTTAATCAGCACCCAGGCAGCTTCTTCAAACGTGCTGTGTTTGGCCAATTCAACGATGGGGTATCCCCGATAGGTCAGCACACCTTCTTGGCCATCGAGAAAAGAAATTTTCGATTGCGTCGCGGGAATTCCTTGCAAGCCTGGGACATAGTCCATAGCAAAACCTCTAAACCGAAAACGATGAACCACAACCGCACGTGGAGGCGGCCATGGGGTTACGAATCACAAACTGTGCGCCGGTGATGTCCTCTTTGTAATCGATCTCCGCGCCCTCAAGGTACTGGATGCTCATGGGATCGACCAAGAGCGTGACGCCGCCGCGCTCGACTTGCGCGTCATCTTCTTGCGCTGCCTCTTCAAACATAAAGCCATATTGAAAGCCCGAGCAGCCGCCGCCGGTGATAAATACGCGCAATTTGAGGTGGGGGTTGCCTTCTTCTTGGATTAATTGGCGCACTTTGTTGGCGGCATTGTCCGTAAAAACAAGCGGGGTATCGGCAATCGGTGCTTCAAGCGGGGTGGTGGTCATTGAATTAAACTCCCAATAAAGATTCGGCTTAAGGGCGAGCCGAATGAATTAATCATGACGCAAAATGCGTGCCTCTGCTGAAATTTTATGCCCGCCAGAGGTCATTAAGCCGCTTTTTCGACCGATTACGGCGATAACGCGATTAAATCCAAGCCCTGGGTTTCCGCAAAACCCAGCATCAGGTTCATATTTTGTACCGCTTGCCCGGCCGCGCCTTTCACTAAATTATCAATCACCGAGCTTATCACCAGCATATCGCCGCCTTGAGGCCGGAAAATCGCCATCCGGCACAGGTTATTGCCGCGCACGCTGCGCGTTTCGGGGTGACTGCCTTGCGGCATCACATCCACAAAATACTCATCTTTATAATAAGCCTCAAACAACTGCTGAATATCACACGAAGGCTCAGCCGTGAGCGGCACATAAAGGCTTGCCTCAATGCCGCGCACCATCGGCACCAAATGCGGCACGAAGGTTAAGCCCACCGCGCGCTTTGCCACGGCGGTTAAGGTTTGCACCGTTTCGGGTTGATGCCGATGGCCATTGACCGCATAAGCTTTGAAGCTCTCGCCTGCTTCAGCCATGAGCATCGGCACCTCCGCTTTGCGCCCCGCGCCACTGGTGCCCGATTTTGAATCGGCAATTAGCCGGCTGTGATCAATCCAATCTTGCCCCATCAGCGGCAATAGCCCCAAAGTCATGGCGGTCACATGGCAGCCGGGATTGGCGACTAACTGCGCCGCGCGAATCTCATCGCGGTATAGCTCGGGCAAACCGTACACCGCACGCGCCACCCAATCGGGGGAAGCGTGGGTCATGCCGTACCATTGCGACCATAGGTTTAAATTTTTGATGCGATAATCGGCGGCTAAATCAATCACTTTTACGCCTTGCGCCAGCAGGGCAGGCGCTTGCTTCATGGCAATGCCGTTGGGCGTCGCAAAAAAAACCAAATCGCAGGCGGCCAAATCCGCCTCATCGGGCGTCGTAAAGCAAAGATCTAATGCGCCGCGTAAATTAGGGTACAAGTCAGCAACCGGCGTGCCCGCCTCGCCGCGCGAGGTGATGGCGGTAATTTCCACCCCGCCATGCCGCGCGAGCAGGCGCATTAATTCCACCCCGGTATAGCCTGTGCCACCGACAATGCCAATTTTTTTCATGCTTGCCTCTAAAATACTGCGGTTTATTAACCTTTAGCGAAATTTGCGTCTCTGCCGCATCATAACAAAGGCCGAATCATCACAACCCCGCTTAATTGGTGTTTTTTTGAAAAATTCGATACGCGCAGTCCTTCAATCGTTACTGGATCCTTTGCGATTAAAGTTGGCCAAACCCGATGCCTTGATTCCCATGGCGTTTCTTGGGCTTATTTCAGGCATTTTGGCGGCGATTTTGGTCACCGCCTTTCGCTTGGCGCTGGAATCCTTGCAAGTTTATTTTTTGGGCTTGCCCGTGCCGGGAGAATATTCGGCGCTGCCCTTGTTCTGGCGTTTTTGGCTCCCTGCGCTGGGCGGGATTACGCTGGGAGTCGTCTTTCACTATCTGCCAAAGGGGATTCGTGCGGTGGGCGTGGGCTACACCATTATTCGGTTTCATCGCCATGAGGCCAATTTACCTTGGCGCAACGCGGTGGTGCAGTTTTTTAGCGCCACGTTTGCCCTTTTGGTGGGCATGTCGAGCGGGCGCGAGGGGCCGGGGATCCATCTTGGCGCGGCGGGGGGTAGCTGGCTCGGGCGGCTGCTCGATTTACCCCACAACAGCGTGCGCACCTTGGTGGGGTGCGGCGCCGCAGCGGCCATTGCCGCATCATTTAACACGCCCTTGGCTGCGGTGATTTTCTCGCTGGAACTGATTGTGCGCCAATACACGCTGGCCACGTTTATCCCCATCATGCTTGCGGCCTCGGCGGGCGCTTTATTCTCGACCTTATTTTTTGGTACCAATCCGGCGTTTGACATTCAACTTAATCACAATTTAGCGCTGTGGGAGGTGCCGATTTTAATCGGCATGGGGCTTGTGATTGGCGCATTCTCCGCTGGGTTTATCCGCATCACCGATAGCGCCATTCGCCGCACGTGGGATTGGCCGGTGTGGGTGCGCTTTGGCCTCATAGGCCTGCTCACCGGCCTCATTGGGCTTGGCTTGCCGCAAGTTATGAGCATCAGCTACGATTCGGTCGGCCTGGCGGCGGGGGCAAAATTCACCCTAGGGTTTCTGCTGTTGCTGGTAGCAGCCAAGCTGATTTTAAGCGCACTGACGTTCGGCTTTGGTCTGCCGCTGGGGCCGATTGGCTCAACCTTGGTGGTGGGTGGTTTTACCGGTAGCGCCTTGGGGATGGCCTTACTTAATTTCACCCAAATTCCGGTCAGTGACGTGGCGTTTTATACCGTGCTTGGCATGGGCGCCATGATGGGCGCAACCTTGCAGGCGCCACTGGCTGCGCTTACGGCGGTCATTGAGCTCACGGGGGATACCGGTGCGATTACGCCCGCGCTCATTACGATTATTGTAGCCAGTCTCACAAGCCGCGCCTTATTTAAACAAGATGGCATTTACGATACCGTGCTGCGCACCCAAGCCCATAAAATTCAAGGCTTATCGCTGTGGCATAACGCCAACGATATTGCGATAAGTAGCCTCGTTGACCGCAACTTTGGCGAAATTAATGAGCAAACCACTTTACGCGCCTTATCCGCTGCGCTGGCGGCCAAACCCACCTGGCTCGTGGTTCGCGCCGACGATCGCGGGCCTATCGGGGTGGTTTCTGCCTTTGAGGTTGATCGGTATCTGGCAAGCCAAGCGCAAACCCTTATCGATGTGCCATCGCCTGAACCGGCACACCCGGAGGCTGTCATCAATTTAAGTGCTGAGTTAACCATCACGCCCGCGCGGATTGCTGATATTGGCCTAACCTTGAGCGAAGCACGTGAACTCATGCAGAGCGCGGCGGTCGATGTGCTGATCGGCAAACGCACCACGGTGCCGCCATTCAAACGCGTTTATGGCATTTTGACCCGCAGCCAACTGGATAACGATCCGCAGCAGACGCCATAAACACCTTTTAATTCTTTTTCAACCGCACCTTAAGGAACCGCGATGACTACCAAACCCGTTTTTTCAGCCACCCGCCGCCACCTCTTGCGTGCCACCGCGCTTGGTCTTATTGGCCTTGTGGCCGGCTGCTCAACCGAAACGCCGATTAAATTAACGGGCTTAACCGTGCAGGATTTGTCGGGCAACTCTGTCGATTTGGCGCAGTTTCAAGGCAAACCGATTGCCATTACTTTTTGGGCCACCACCTGCCCGGGTTGCGTGGAAGAAATCCCCCACATGACCGCGCTCTACAACCAGTTTGCCAGCAAAGGCGTCGAGGTGATTGGTATGGCGATGTCTTACGATTCTTTAAGCCAACTGCGCGCCATGCAAAAAGAAAAAAACATCCCCTATCTGGTGCTGCAAGACAAAACTGGCGCAGCGGCCACGGCATTTGGCCCTGTGCGCCTCACGCCGACATTTTTTGTGCTCGATGCCAAGGGCAATATTCAGTATCAAAAAATCGGCCCATTTGATACCGAACGGGTCGATCAGCTCCTAACCAAACTCGCCAGCACAGGTTAACTTGGTCGAAGCCAAACGCCGCGGGCTGGATTTGTTACAATCTCCGCCCGTAAGCCAGAATCCGCACTATGAGCATCATCATCAAAACACCGGAACAAATTGAGAAAATTCGCGTAGCCAGCTTGCTGGCAACCGAAGTGCTCAATCTGCTTCGCCCGCTTGTGCGGGCAGGCATCACCACCGAAGAAATCAACAGCTTTGCCCACAAGCACATCACCGAAGTGCAAGGCGGCATCCCCGCGACCTTGGGCTACCACGGCTTTCCTAAATCGCTATGCACTTCGCTCAATCATCAGGTGTGTCATGGCATTCCCGGCGAGCGCGTGCTGCAAAATGGCGATATTTTGAATATTGATGTCACCGTCATTAAAGACGGCTGGTTTGGTGATACCTCGGCTATGTATACCGTGGGGCAGCCGCCCATTCGCGCCCAACGGCTGATTGATGTGACCTATGAAGCCATGATGCGCGGTATTGAAGCGGTTAAACCCGGCGCCACCTTAGGCGATATCGGTTTTGCGATTCAAAGCGTGGCGCATGCCAGCGGTTTTTCGGTGGTGCGCGAATACTGCGGCCATGGCCTTGGGCAAAGCTTCCATGAGGATCCACAAATTCTGCATTACGGCAAAAAAGGGGAAGGCATTCGCTTAGAACCGGGCATGGTGTTTACCATCGAACCTATGATTAACGCCGGCAAGCGCGACATCAAGCTCTTAAATGATGGCTGGACGGTGGTCACCAAAGATCATTCGCTCTCCGCGCAGTGGGAGCACACCGTGGCCGTTACCGAAACGGGCGTCGATATTTTAAGTGGCTCATCGCACCCCGATCACGCCTTGCCTCAAGCAATCACCTAAAACCCGCCATGACGCCCCTCGCGCGCCCTCAAACCTCAACGCAAATCCAGCTGCGCGCGCAAATCAGCCACCATTTAGCGCGCTGGCCGCAAACCCTGCAAACCCCGGGCAGCGCCACCGCTTTTTTGCGCACGCACAGCGATTTAATCGATGAGTTCCTGAAGCATTTTTGGCCCGATGCCTTACAGAATGAGCCTGCAGCGCTCGTTGCCGTAGGCGGCTATGGCCGACGTGAGCAATTTCCGCATTCGGATATTGATCTTTTGATTTTGCTGGATGACCACGCGCACGATGCCCACATTCAATTGATGCTGCATCAGCTGTGGGACGCGGGCCTTGTGATTGGCCATGCGGTGCGCACGGTGGACGAATGCCTCATCGCGGGGCAGCACGATGTGACGGTGTACACCAACCTGCTCGATGCCCGCCTCATCACGGGCGATGCCACGATCTTCGCACAACTTGAAACGCGCGTGCGCACCCATGAAATCGGGGATAACTGGACTTTTTTTCAAGCTAAACACGCTGAACAAACCGCGCGCTATCAAAGCTTTGGCGAGGCGGGCGCCAAAATTGAACCCAATATCAAAGAAAGCCCCGGCGGCCTGCGTGATCTGCACACCTTGCGCTGGCTTGGCAACCGGGTTGCAGGCGCGCACAGCCTTGCCGCCATGCATGATGCCGGCTTGCTGCGCGATCAAGAATGGCAAGCGCTCAACCACGCTGAAGATTTTATCAGCCGCGTGCGCATTGGCTTGCACAGTGTGGCAGGAAGGGCGGAAGAGCGCTTGCTGCTGTTGCATCAAAAAACCCTCGCCAGTGCTTTTGGGTTTCATAGCGAACACAACGGCAATCTCGCGGTTGAACAATTCATGCAGCAGTATTTTCGCACCACCACCGAGGTGGAGCGCTTAAACCAGGTGATTGTGCAAAATTTCGCCGAACAGCTCGATCCGGCACCGGCGCCGCTGCGTCAACCGCTGAATGCCCGATTTGCTGTGCGCGGCCATTTGCTTGAAACCACCGATCCCCAAGTTTTTATGCGCGCGCCCACCGCCCTTCTGGAGCTATTTCTTTTGCTGGCGCAGCACCCCGAAATTGAGGGCACCACCGCCACCACCGCCCGCCAGCTGCGCGCCAACTTATCGGTCATCGACGAAGGTTTTCGCAAAAACCCCCAAGCCCAAAAGCTTTTTATGGCGATTTTACACAGTGAACGGGGCGTGTATCGCGCGCTCAAAGCCATGAATTTAGCCGGCGTACTGGCCGCCTACCTCCCCGCCTTCGGCCAAATCGTCGGCCTGATGCAATTTGATTTATTTCACGCTTACACCGTCGATGCCCATATTTTGCTTGTGATACGCAATTTAAGGCGGTTTTCGCGCCCCGAGTTTGCCGCCGAGCACCCCATGGCATCGCAAATTTTCAGCCAAATCGAACAGCCTGAGGTTTTATATTTAGCGGGGCTTTTGCACGACATCGCTAAAGGCCGTGGCGGTGATCATGCCGAGATCGGCGCGCGGGATGCCGAACAATTTGCACGCGGGCATGGGCTTTCGCAGGCGGCCACCACGCGACTGGTCTGGCTCGTGCAGCAGCATCTGCTCATGTCCTTTACCGCGCAGAGACGAGATATTGAAGACCCAAGCATTATTGAAGAATTTGCCAAAAAAGTCGGCAGCATCGCGCGGCTCAATGATCTTTATGTGCTCACCGTCGCCGATATTTGTGCCACCAACCCAAATTTGTGGAATTCCTGGCGGGATGCCCTGCTCAAGCGTCTACATCAACTCACTGAACAATGGTTTATTGAAGGCGAACAAAGCCTGCGCAGCATCATTGATTCCACCCGCAGCGCCGCACTTGAGCAAGGCGCAGCAGCCAAGCTCTCGTTTGAAGACCTGCAGGCGTGGTTATCACGACTCCCAGATGATTACTTTTTGCGCACCGACATCGCCCCGATTCTCAAGCACGCCCAACTGGCATTAAACGCGAAGTCCGCGCGGGCGAATGAGCCCATCGTGGGGATAAGCGATCAGGCCGATCAAGACGCCACCCAAATTCTGGTGCTCAGCCATAACCGACCCGGGCTTTTTGCCCAGATCGTGGCGGAGCTCGATCGGCTGAGGTTGAATGTGCAGTCTGCCAACCTGACCCTCATTCCCCCCGCCCCAAGCACGCAAACGCCAGAGCCAGACCGCGCCCTATTTGAGTTTTACATTCTCGATCAGCAAAATAACGCCAAGCTCGATACTTGGTCGCTTGTCACGCTACAAGAACGCCTCCTCGCCCGATTAACCACACCCAACCAAACCGCCGTGCGCGTGCAACGCCGCGTCCCCCCGCAAATGGCAAGCCTTGATGTGGCCACCCACATCGACTGCCTCACCGATGAGCGCCGCGAGCGCAATATCATTCAAATCAGCACCAAAGATCGGCCCGGACTGCTCGCCGACATCACCGCTGCCTTTGCTGAACAAGGTGTTGTGCTGCGCCACGCCCGCATCAGCACGCTGGGTGAACGGGTAGAAGATGTGTTTTATGTCGTTGATCACTCCGGGCAGCTCATCGAGGCGCCGAAAACCTGCGCCGCGCTGCAAAGCGCCCTGCGCACCGCCATTCAGGGACGCACATGAGCGCCCAAACGTCCACCGCCAACGGCATCACCGACACCACGGAGCCTTGGTTGCTGCTCGATGAAACCCCGCACTACCTCATCATAAGCAAACCCACCCGCATGCTCACCCAGCCGGGGAAAGAGGCGCACAAAACCGACAGCCTCATTACCCGGGTTTGCCAAGAATTTCCCGAAGCGCGCATTGTGCACAGGCTCGATTGGGATACCTCCGGCATTATGGTGCTCGCCCGCACCATCGCAGCCCACCGTGCGCTATCGATCGCCTTTCAAGAGCGGCAAACCGAAAAACGCTATCAGGCGCTCGTCGATGCCTGCCCGCAGCCCGAGTCTGGCCTAATCGACCTGCCGATTGGCGCGGATTGCGCCCATCGCCCGCGCTATCGCATTGATTATGAAGCTGGTCGCGCCGCGCAAACCCGCTACCGCGTCCTTGAGCACAACCCCAAAGCCTGCCGCCTGGCGCTTTGCCCCATCACAGGGCGCTCACATCAATTGCGCGTGCACCTTTTGGCACAAGGCCGCCCCATTCAAGGCGATACGCTCTACCACCCCAACGCGGCCGAGCACCCCCGCTTAATGCTCCACGCCGAGCACTTAGCCTTCCCGGACCCTGTAACCGGCCAATGGCGAGCCTATCAGTGCCCCGTGCCGTTTTAAGACCGTTTTAGGGGCTCAGGCTCAATGACGCGACCTGTTGTCGCTATCTTTATACATCAATTGGGTGATTTGCTCGGAAACCAGCCCAATCAAAAAAATCGTGACCGCCGCGCTCCACAAAAACACGCTGGCCAGCGATAAGCGGTTAAATTCGGTGTAGGTGTAGAGGTAATACCCCAAGCCGACAATCAAATGCAGCAACGCGACCGGTAAAAAAAGCTTTAAAGGCGAATACAAGGTGCCGATTTTGAAAATAATCAGCAAAAACCGCACCCCGTCTTTCATCAAGCGAATATGGCTTTTACCAATGCGCGCCGCGGCGTGAATCGGGATATAAGCGACGCCATAACCCGCGCGGAAAAACGCCATCGTACTGGTGGTGGGATAGGAAAACCCATTGGGCAGCAAGTACAAAAACTCACGGAATTTATCCGCACGCACGGCGCGAAAGCCAGAGGTTAAATCTTGAATGTTTTGCCCCGTCATCCACGAGGCAAGGCGATTGTAAAAACCATTGGCCAACCCACGCCCTACGCTTGCCTGAGAGCCCGCTTGGCGCGCGCCCACCACCATATCCAGCCCTTCATCGAGCTTGGCTAAAAAGCGCGGAATATCGGCAGGATCATGCTGACCATCGGCATCCATAAATACCAAAATCTCGCCTGTGGCATGGCGGGCGCCGGTTTTAATGGCCGCCCCGTTGCCCATGCTGTAGGGATGGGTGATAACCGATGCGCCCGCCGCCTTAGCCATCTCAGCCGTGTCATCGGTTGAGCCATCGTTTATCACAAGAATTTGTGCATGCGGATAAAGGGCGCGAATGCCCGCCACCGTGGTACCCACAGCACCGGCTTCATTTTTAGCCGGCAGAATAATCGAGAGCGTGAATGGGGATGTCATGACAGAGAATTCCTTATTCCGTCGGTTTAAAAATCAGCCTTAGAGTGCCTTAAGCCCCGCACGCTGAGGGGCGCGGCTCAAGGCACCCTAGCTTCTAGCAGCCTGTCGGCTCCAACGCAATGCGACTACCAAGACGCATGGTTAAGTCAGACAGGCGGCCAAACTCAGCTTGGCTTGCCAAAATGCTGGGCTAAGCGGGCGAGTTTTTCTTCCAGCGAGAGCGACTCTTGCGGTGTTGGCGCCGGGCTCATGGCGGCGCTCTGTGCACGCGGCGCGCGGCCATCGCCTGAAGCCCCGGTGTGCGCAGGGCGCGGTTCTCGGCGCGGCGCACGCGACCGGCCAGGTGCAGCGGCACGCAGGGATGGCTCGGTTCCTCGGCGCGGGGCATCCGTAACCGCGGCTGTATCCGCATCGGCTAGGGCGGCGTGCGCCGCCTCGGCAGGCTCAACCGCCGTACGGTTAGGCTCGGATCGACGAAAACGCTGCCGTGGCTTTGGCGCATCGATTGCAGGCGCAGGCAGGCCCTCTTGCGGTTCTGCGGGCGGATTTTGGGCGGCACGGCGGGCGGCGCGTTGCTGCTGAATCGCCACAATTTGTGTTTTGGCAAATTCCCGCGCTTTGTCATCCACTTCATCGGCCGGTTCGCCCGCGAGGGTGATGCGATGCGTGCTATGCACAATGCCGTAATGGTAAGACAACCTGGAAGTATAAAACTTCAAGCCGGTGCGAATGGCGTGGCTGTTAAAGCCTTCGAGTTCCGCCGGGCGATTGGCGAGAATTTGTTGCAGCGTACCAATCGCCAAGGGTTTAACCGCCCGGGGATCGGCAAAAAAAGCCTGCGGCCAAGCGGCCATGAGCTGCGCCACAACGGCCTGCGGTGGAATGCGTTTTTTAGCAGCCCCGCCGGCATCGGCAGTGGCTTCGGCCTCGGCGTCCAGCGGTTCGATGGGGGCCGAACTCTGCGCTTGCGAGGGCGCCATATCCGTTGGCGTCTGCTCTGCGGATACGGCGTCGGCTGGCGCCATCGCGGTCAAAGGGGCGGGAGTTTGCACGACCGAATCGGTCGTGGGCAGGCGGGGAGATTGCTCAGTCATAATCAAGTGCTACAGGCCATGGCTTCAAATAAATCAGGATGCGGAGCTTAACGGTTTAGGAGGTCATACACCACATCAGAAACCACTCGGCCGGCGATATTTGCAATGATCACGTCTGCCCCGACCCGATAATACGCGTAGCCGGGTGGCAAGGGCTGAAGATTACGGATTAATTCATAGGGCAACGGTTCATAGGCATACGGCGGTGGCCATGGCGCACCCCGCTCTAATTTTTTTGCGTGACCTGGGGGGATTTTGCCCTGCTTGGCCAAACCCGGCGGCAAGTTGCGACGATACCAATCGTTGATATACATCTGCTCACGGGTGCTAATGTAGTAGTTATCGCGGCGGGGCGGGGCATAGCGATTCGCACGATCATCACTTGAGCGCTCATCGCTTCGATGATTATAGGCATCATCAGCGCGGTGCGGGTTGCCCCCCGCCCACGGTGGTGGATCGGCCCATGCAGCGCGATAAAGCCCCGCCGCCCCGACCGCGAAAGGGACGGCGATAAAAATTAATGCTCGATAAATTTTACGCATCAAAACGCACACTCTGCTGATGATCTAATTGGTAAATCATAGCTTTAAGTCGCCATAAAAGCCAAAGCCCGGGCAAGGCAGCGACAAATGTCAGCACAAAGAAGCTCGGCCAGCCGATGGCCGTCACGGTCATGCCTGCCACGGGGCCTAAATACACCCGCCCCAAGGTCGCCACCGCCGAGAGCAAGGCGAATTGGGTTGCGGAATAACGGATAGCGCACAGTGCCATCAGTAAGGCGACAAACGCGGCCGTCCCCAAACCGCCGGTAAAATGCTCCAGCGCAATCACAGGAATCATAACGCCTAAAGACGGCACCACCGCCAAGAGGGCATACCCCAAATTCGTCACGGCTTGCAGCACACCAAACATCATGAGCGAGCGATACAAGCCCAATTTGAGCATCCACACCCCGCCAAACAGCCCGCCGATGAGGGTGATAATTAAACCTAAGCCATTATTAATTAAGCCAATTTGTTCCAAACTAAACCCCGCCCCCCGAATGAGAAACGTGGTAGACAACGCGCTGGCAAACGCATCGCCGAATTTATACAGCACAATGAGCGCGATCATCGCCCAAGCCTCGGGGCGGCTAAAGAACTCGCGTAGCGGCTCCACTACTGCCGCTGTTAAGCTTAAGGGCTTGAGTGCTTGGGTATTGCGCTCAGGCGCCAACAGCGTCGCCAAAAGGCCAACCCCCATCAATAGCGCCATCACAAAATAGGTGCGCGGCCAGCCAAAATGCTGCGCCAAAATCAGCGCAAAACTCCCCGCCGCCAGCATGCCTATGCGGTAGGCCATCACAAATAGCCCTGCGCCAAATCCGCGTTCGGGCGCACTTAAGGTATCGGTTCGCCACGCATCAATGGCAATATCTTGGGTGGCCGATAACATAGCCAGCAGGAGTGCCAGCAGGGCAAAAAACCACAGTTGGCGTGCAGGATCGGTGAGCGCGAGTGCCGCCAAGGTGCCGGAGATGGCGATCTGCATGAATAAAATCCAGCTCCGTCGCCGCCCAAGCCAGCGCGCGCTATAGCGATCAAGCAAGGGAGCCCACAAAAACTTAAGGGTGTATGGCAAGCCCACGAGGGCAAATAAGCCAATCGTTTGCGTGTTGACATGGCTTACCGTTAACCACGCCTGCAAGGTGCTCGAACTCAGCAACAGGGGCAACCCCGATGAAAACCCCAGCAGCAACACGGCCAACTGGGTGCGGGAGGTAAGCACATTTTTAAGGCGGGTGCGCCAATCGGCCGGCGCGGGCGGGGTAGTTTTCATGCCGCTATCCTCGCATGAAAGCGGGGGCATTGGGCGGGTTTAAGTCAGGCAAGCTGTTAGACTAAAACCTTAATCTTCAGACCCGACAGCCAAAATCATGCATTGCACCATTTATAAAAGCCTGAAAAAAGCCGACTTGTACCTATATTTACCCCAAGGCACGCTGCCCGAATCGTTAAACGCCGCCGTGCTTGCGCCCTTTGGCCGCCTGGAAGCCGTGATGGATTTGGATTTAAGCGGCGATCGCCCATTGGCACGCACCGATGCCGCCACGGTGCGCCACTATGTGCAAACTTTGGGGTTTTATGTGCAGCTGCCGCCCGGCAATCAAAACTGGGCACATTGGGATAACTTGAAAGCCGGCATTGGGCGGGTGAAAGACTAACGCCCGCACCGATGGTGTGCCATTCCCGCTCAATTTCCCCTTTCAAAAAGGCGGGGGCATCTATTGGAGAGGGAGCGGGTTGGCTTTGTGGCAGGCAAATTTAGCTATTTCGCATCCGGCACAAATTTAAGCACATCGCCATTGATGCAGTAACGTTTGCCGGTGGGCGGCGGACCATCATCAAACACGTGGCCTAGGTGAATGCCGGAGCTCGCGCTCAGCACTTCAACCCTTCGCATGCCGTGGCTGTTATCGACTTTTTCCACAATTGCACCGGGTATGGGATTAAAAAAGCTCGGCCAGCCGGTGCCGCTATTGAATTTGGTATCGCTGCGAAACAAAGGCGCACCGGTGATGGGGTCAACAAACGTGCCGGGACGTTTTTCATCTAAATGTGAGCCGGTAAAGGGGCGCTCGGTGCCCTGCTCGAAGGCGATTTTTTGCTGTTCGGGGGTAAGCAACTGAAAACCCAGCCATTTCCAGAAGCGATCTTTATCGCCGTTGTAGCCGGTATAGCGCGAGACTTCTTTGCCCTGCTCAAACAACACGATCGTCGGCGTGGCAAACAGGGCTTTCTCCAAAGTCCAGCCGGCGGGCGCGTTGGGGTTTAAGGTGGTAACAATCGGCACGGGGGATTGCCAACCGCTGAGCACCTCTTTTTTGAATTGAGCGCAAAACGGGCAATCGGGCGCTTCAAATACAATCAATTGGCGATCCACATTCAGTTGGGCGGCAACCAGCGGCGGGTAAGCGGTGGTCGCTGGGGCATCGCTGCTGCTGGGATATTTAACCCCGGTGCCGCCCAGTCCACAGTAACCATTGGGGTTTTTCTTCAAATAATCTTGATGATAGGCCTCGGCCGCGTTGTAATTTTTCAAGGGCGCGATCTCGGTGGTGATTTTGCCTAAACCCGCCTGAGTTAACGCGGTTTGGTAGGCGGCCTCGGTTTGCAATGCCACGGCTTTTTGCGCCTCGTCGGTGTAATAAATGGCGCTGCGGTAGTTGGTGCCCACATCATTGCCTTGGCGATTGCCTTGGGTGGGGTTATGGTTTTCCCAAAAGTGAATCAGGATAGTTTTCAGGCTCACTTTGGCGGGGTCGAAGGTCACTTTAATCACCTCGGCATGGTTTTTTACCCCCGCCACCGGGTGCCGCTCGGCATCCAGCACGGCTTGGTAATCCACTTTAGGCACATCGCCGCCGGCGTAACCCGCCTCAACTTTAATCACGCCCGGCACGGCTTCCATGCGTTTTTGCGCGCCCCAAAAGCAGCCCATGCCCAAAACAATCGATTCGGTCGCAGACGCGGTGGTCGCAAAAGTTGGTGTAGCGGTCATCATCAAAACTCCCCATAACATCAATAACATGAATTTAAGTGATTTCATGATCTCATCTTCCCAAAAATGTGCTTTGACTATAGACCACCCATCCGCCGAACCGGGAATTTAATCAGAGACGCTTAAGCGATCACCCCCGCGCAAATGGGCGTGCTCCACCAGCGAATCCCGGCGCCAGCAAAGTGTTTGGCCAGATACTCGAGCACCTTAACCGCGGTGGCCTCATCGGTGTGCAGACTTAAGCGAACGAGCGGCAGAGTGCCTTCCACTTGTTCGGCCACGCTCATGCGGCTTTGCGCATCGTTGTGCCCGCGCAAGCCACTGACCAGCAATAAGGGATAATCCGCCAGCGCGCTTAGGGCATCGACCAGCGCGGCCTCAAGATCTTGGCGTGCAATCAGGGTCAACATCACGGCATTGGGCGCGCTCGGCAGGGTCATGGTTTGGGCTCCTCCAAGGGGGCGGTTATCGAGTTTTTGTCGATTTTAGGGGCATTTTTGGGGTCTTTTTTGGGCTCTTTTTTCTGGCCAAAGCGTTGATACAAAATCGGCAGCAAAATCAGGGTGAGGAGCGTGGAGGTAATCAGGCCGCCAATCACCACAATAGCCAAGGGTTTTTGAATTTCAGACCCAGGACCTGTAGCAAACAACAGCGGCACGAGCCCCAAGGCGGCGATACTGGCGGTCATCATCACCGGGCGCAGGCGGCGCAGCGCGCCTTGGCGCACCACTTCGCCCAGCGCCATGCCTTGCGCGGCCAGTTGGTTAAAGTAGGACACCAGCACCAAGCCATTGAGCACGGCAATCCCCAAGAGGGCAATAAAGCCCACCGAGGCCGGCACCGAGAGATACTCGCCACTGATATAGAGCGCGAACACGCCGCCGATCAGGGCGAACGGAATATTGGCGAATACCAAGAGTGCCTGGCGCAGCGAGTTAAAGGTGGAAAACAGCAGCACGAAGATCAGACCCAGCGCAATCGGCACCACGAGCGCAAGACGGGCGGCGGCACGTTGCTGGTTTTCAAACTGGCCACCCCATTCCAGACGATAGCCGACGGGGAGCTCAACTTTGTGCGCCACTTGGGCTTTGGCATCGGCTACAAAATCGGTGAGCGCGCGCCCGGTCACATTCGCGCGCACCACGGCAAAGCGCGAGCCCATTTCTCGGGTCACGAACACAGGGCCGGTGGTACGCGCCACCGTCGCCAAATTCGAGAGCGGTTGCACGCTGCCATCGGGCAGGGCAATGGGCAGTTCGCTTAATTTTTGCGGGGCATTGGCCAGTGCATCGGCGCGAATCAAAATCGGCGTGCGCGCCGCGCCTTCTTGCACCATGCCGGCGAGCTGGCCTTCAATTTGCGCGCGCAAAATATCTTCTAAGCTTGCAACCGATAAGCCCGTGCGCGCGACGGCGGCTTGGTTTACTTTGATATTTAAATACAGCAAGCCCTCGTTATCGGTGGTGGCCACATCTTGCGCGCCGGGCACGGCACCCACCACGGTTTTGATTTGATCGGCCAGATTATTTAACTCGGTTAAATCGCTACCGAAAATTTTAATCGCCAAGTCGCCGCGTGAGCCGGTGAGCATTTCCGAGACCCGCATTTCAATCGGCTGGGTGAAGCTGTAATTAAAGCCGGGCAAAGTCATGAGCACATGGCGGATTTTTTCACGCAGTGCCGCCATATCCGGCACGCGCCATTGATCCTGCGGCTTCATCACCAAAAAGGTATCGGTATCGTTTAAGCCCATCGGATCGAGCCCCAGTTCATCCGAGCCCGAACGCGCCACAATTTGCGCGATTTCCGGCACGCCTTGCATTAAGGCTTGCTGGATCTCGGTATTAAGCTTGAGGGTGCCATTGAGCGTGGTGGAGGGCAGATTTTCCACCTGCATCACGAGCGTGCCTTCATCTAAGTTCGGCATAAAAGTTTTGCCGATTTGGGTGTACAGCACGCCGGCCGCAATGAGCCCCGCCACTGCAATGCCAAACACGGGCCAAGGGCGGCGCAATGCCCAATTTAATAGAGGCACATAGCCGCGATGCAGCTGGCGCACCAGCCACGGCTCGTGATCGGTCACCTGGCCTAAAATAAGCGAGGCAATCACCGGAATCAAGGTGAGCGACAGCACAAGCGAGGCACCCAGCGCAAAAATAATGGTGAGCGCAACCGGCGAGAAGAGCTTGCCTTCTAGCCCTTGCAAGGTAAGCAGCGGCAAAAACACCAGCATAATAATAATGATGCCGGAGGTAACGGGCGCGGCCACCTCGGCCACCGAGCGATACACCAAATGTAAGCGCGGGCGATTGGGATATTTATGCGCTTGCGCCAAATGTGCCACCATGTTCTCAACCACCACCACGGCGGCATCCACCAGCATGCCGATCGCAATGGCCAAGCCGCCTAAGCTCATGAGGTTTGCGCTCATGCCAAACTGCTTCATCAAAATAAAGGTGATGAGCGCGGCCATCGGCAAGGTGAGCGCCACCGTGACCGCCGCGCGCACATTGCCCAAAAACAGCACGAGCAAAATCAGCACCAATACCACCGCTTCGAGCAACGCTTTGCTGACCGTATGCACGGCGGCATTCACTAAATCGGCGCGGTTGTAGAACACATTGATTTTCAGATCGGGCGGTAGGCTGGATTTCAAATCATCCAGCCGTTGCTGCACGCCCGCCACCACATCCCGCGCATTGGCGCCGCGCAGGGTGAGCACAAGGCCTTCCACCGTCTCCCCCTGGCCGCTATGCGTCACCGCGCCCAGGCGGGTGATCGCACCGACTTGCACGGTCGCGACATCGCGCACATAAATCGGCTGGCCGTTTTGCTGGGTGATGACCAAATTGCCCAAATCTTCCAGCGTTTGAATGCGCCCCTCGGCGCGCACCAGCCAGGCTTCTTCGCCCACATCCAGCCTACCTGCGCCATCGTTGCGGTTGTTGCTATCGATGGTGCGCAATAAATCATCGGTGGTGAGCTGATGTGCGGCCAGTTGCGTAGGGTCGGGTATCACCTCAAAGCTACGCACGTAGCCGCCCAAAGAGTTCACATCGGCCACGCCTTTCACCGCACGCAAGGCGGGGCGCAGCACCCAATCCAATAAATGCCGCCGCTCCATCAAGGAGAGGGTGGGGCTTTCCAAAGTGAACATAAATGCCTCACCCACTGTCTCTTATACACATCTGACGCTGCCGACGAGCGATCTAGTGTAGCTCTCGGT
>ERZ1669248.389-NODE-389-length-21980-cov-9.088940_pt1 | contig 21980 bp, 20 predicted proteins | sample MGYA00579296_ERZ1669248 | MGnify/ENA primary metagenome ERZ1669248 (study PRJEB41166, sample SAMN08046057) | hot springs metagenome | biome: hot spring; feature: neutral hot spring; material: thermophilic sediment; isolation source: thermophilic sediment from...
GTAGTAGATGTGAGGAAGCATTCCTAATAAATACTAAGAATTGTCCAAGATGTGGTTCGGCTCTGAGAACTAAGCCTAGAAGAATTAAGAAGAATATTATAGAATCTTTATCCTAGAGAGAATCATTATTATGGGTGTTAGATATATGGTTCAGGTACGAGAATTTAAATTTCAAGTTGGAAGGAGTATGTCTGAAAATTGAATATCCGACTAGGTTCGTTTGCGGGCTTTATATGGTGGGTTATGACAGGAATGTGGTGAACATCCATTTATCCCATCATGTTAATAAGACAATGAACCGAAGAATCAATTCTTAAACACACTCATTAAACCACGAATTCTAATTTGATGTCAGCTCCTTCTTTTAGAGCCCTTACTATCTTTCTTCCGTTTTCAGAGTTTTTAAAGAATTTTATTCGACCATTCTTTCCAACTGTTACAGTGCATAGGTATTCTCCCCCAATGTAGACGTTGACTCTTTCCCCAGAATAATTGTCTTGGAGAACGAATTCTAGAGTCTTGCTTGTTTCGACATATTCATATTCAATCTCTTTTCGATGTTTAGGGATGCCGGGCATCAAATCTATCGAGATCCCTAATTCATGCTCGATCCTACTTATAGTTTCACCTCTCTTACCAATTATCTTTGGCAAAATAGATTTATCCACTTTTACTATTGCCTTGTTTGGAGATAATACTTCGACTTCTGCATATGGATCATAGATTCGGAATTTCTCCACTATTTTCTCTTTAATAGTTTTCAAACTATCTTCAAGATATTTCTCTAATTCTGTAACAGGCACTATCACGTTCTCTTCACCATAAGTGTATATTTCGTATTCTAGTTTACCTGTCTCGAAATCTCTAACTTCGATTACTGGTCTAGCGAGGTCTAGTGATGTCATTCCCGAAGGCACTTTAACTACTAGGTTGAGTTCGTAAACTTTCTTCACTTCTCCATCTTTTAAGAATATGACTGTATCGATTACGTTGGGGATCATTCCTAATTCAAGTCTTCCAATGAATCTTTGTATCGCGTCAACTGGGTCGCTTGCGTGAACTACTCCAACCATCCCTACTCCCGCTAACCTCATATCTGCAAAGACTTGAAAATCTCTAGACTTCCTAATCTCATCAAAAATCGTGTAGTCTGGTCTAACCAGTAATAGAAGTTCCGCAGTCTTTTCAAAGTCTCCTTCTAATGGTCCATACTGTGTAATCTCAGGTCCAACCTGTAGATCTCTGGGAGATTCAAGAGTCTTAACTATCTTTCCTTGAGATGAATAGAATTCTGCTAGGCTACTTGCAAAAGTTGTTTTCCCTGAACCGGGAGGGCCAGCGATGAGGATTCCCTCAGCTTTATTCTTTAGCCTCTCCATCAGTTTAGCAGAGAGTTTATAGTCTTCAAGTGTTAGCTTCACAATAGGTCTAACTATGGTTACTTCTAATCCATCAGAGAATGGTGGCTTAGCGATAGCTATCCTGTATTGTCCAAGCTGTATGACCATTGCATGGTTTCTAACTAGTTCTATGCACCCCTCTTCACTTAACCTCGCTGTCTCGATTACTTCGTTTATAATATTATTCAACTCCTCCTCAGTAGATGGCTCATCTCTAACCTTAGTTAATATGAAGCTTCCAGGTTTCCCCCTCTTAGCCATTGGGGGTACGCCAGACTTAAGATGAAGACTTAATGTATCAGGTGTAAAATATTCCTCGAATGATAGTTTAAGCTTTCTCTCATATGGTTCAATATACTTTACAGGTATTCCTTCAGCTTCTGCAACGAGGGCTTGAACATAATCTGATGTATATAATGTGGCTTGCTCATTTTTAGCAGCATCTCTTATTATTGCATCTATCCTCCCACTCCTAGCTAGCTTAATATCTTCAAGCGTTGGTCTTTCACCTGAGAATCTAATAGTGTACCCCTTCTTTTCAGCTACTTCTCTTATTTTCTTCACTTGCTCCAATCCTTTGAATCCTACTTCTCTACCCTTGGACGCTTGAGCTTGAAGTTCATCAATTACTGCGGCTGGAATAACGATTTCACATTGGCCTAATTCTTCCTTCTCAAGAATCTCAACAAGTTTCCCATTAATAATTACACTTGTATCTGGAACAATTCTAGTAATGTTAGACACTTTCCACCATGGATCATCCCTTCTAACAGTATAAAAATTTAAAATCGTAAAACATTGAACATAGAAAACCATCCTAGATTACAGAAATGGAATCTTATTTGTTGGAACTCTTGTAATTCGTTTTTATCATTTTTATCGTTAAGATGGATGAGAAGATTAAGATTGCAGATTCTACTCCAGCTATAACTTTGAGAATGTCTAACAGAGTGGGTTCTCTAACTAGGACTATTTGAAGAGTTGCGTCTTCTTTGAGTTCTACTGTGGTCTTTCCAACCCATTCATTAAGGTTAAACTCTACCATGTATCTACCAGTAGGCAGTAGATATGATGCTGAACCGTTTACAACATTCATTTCAAAGCCATTTACTCGGAGAACACCATTGTGTGGTCGAGTCCCATTCGGAAAGAGTATGTTAATCCTGAAACTATGCAGTTCTACTGGTATAAAATATGTTTGCCCTCTATTAGCTTTCACTTTCCCATCATAAAAGTGAAAGTTATTCACGTAAGCATGTACCATTAAATCGGTACTACTTCCGTTGACGGGGGACGAGAGAGCAGACTCACTATCACTTAGCAAGACGTATAATCTATCGTCTTTCACAGTAGACTGATGACCTTCAACTATTACTGAAAGGTTTCCGATTATCTTATTCAGTCTCTGTTCGTAGAATGTGAAGGATGTGAGGGGTATAGCTGCGTAAGACAATGTTACCTTCTCGGCAGAGTATGTTATTACTCTGAGAGTTTTATTCAATGCTTCCTCAATATTATATGAAAGTGATCTAGTAGCTTTCTGTCCAGCCCATTCTCTGAATACTTCATCTACAACATGCACTTTAACTTCTCCTATTCTTGAAGTGTAATTTAATTTTCCCTGGAAACTAGCATTAAGAGTTGGGGAAACATATCTAATCTTCAGTGTAGCTTCGCCTATCCGTACGGGAATTAAGCCTCCTGCTCCGACAGCATGCAACCTAGGTATAGTTACCGATAATGTATCTCCTTTAAGTTTACCGATAATTCTAGCGGCCAGCTTCTCCATCGTGATGGAATATGGTCTATCTGCTAGTTCTCCAGAATAAGTGAATTCACCTGGATAGATTAAGTCCATGACAACATCGTAACTTTCCTCATTACTAGAATTCAGGAATGGAAACCTCATAGATGCCTCGACACCAGCTGGGATAAGATATCCTTCCACTCCCTCCCCTACAATAAAAGTTTCTTGACCGTGATCAGCTACTTCAATAACCAGCTTGTCTCCAGTTATTCTATATTTTAATCGAGCACTGTGTTCTAACTTCTCTCTACTTGACAATTGAATTGTTAGATTATGTTTTCCAGATTTCAGTATCCATTGGCCTTCCTCATCATCTTCTGTGAATGATTTAAGCAGTGTTTGCTTGAAGGGTTGTAAATAGTATGTTCTTACTTCACCTGACGGAGATACTAATGTTAAGATTGCAGACTTATCCAAGCTCATGCACCATACTTCTTCGCCTTTCTCAAAGTCTAATTTCCCTCCATCCAGTAATGGGAACATAAAAGATTTACTATATCCAATCATTATAGATACATCTTCTTCAAGCTGAGAATGTATGGGAGAAAAGTTAAGCAATAACATAGCTACCGTCAATAGAAAAACAAATGAAAATTTATGTGACATCTTCTTCATCCTACGTCACTATCTTTAGAATAGCAGATACACATATCAATAATAGTAGCATTGATGAAGCTATTACAATGTAGCTATACATCCATACTCGACTAATGACTGCTATGAGTAGAATAATAATAGCGGATAGGATTAATGGTAATAATTCTCTTGAACTTCTAGGGAACTCTGGCTCCTGCCTCCTAATAACAATAAATAAGAGAGCTATACCAGATGTTGCCGTTAAGATTGTAAATACGTCGTTAACAAGCGGGGGTATATAGAGCTGACCTCCACCAACAATGGTTCTCGGAATTCTAACCATTAGATTAATAATAATATCTGGAGAGGTCAAGCTGGTTGTCTGTCCAGAAGCATATAGGATTGATATATTGAGGGTAAGTGAAAGAAGATATGATATAATTATGTTTTCAATCTTTTTCTCATGAAATGCTCCGAGGATAATGTAAAGTGGGAAAGACATTATGTATCCTGCAGCCAGTCCTATGAGAGGATACGGAATACCCATTACAAACAATCCGAAACAGATTAGAGAAGGCACAAGCATCAGTGAGAGCAAGATAGCTGAAGAATATCGTGATAAAACTAAAGTGACTAGAGATATAAATGAAAACATTGTAAAATAATCGATCTGCGTAAACTTCGACAAAATGTAATACACCGTGAATAAATATGGTGAGAGTAAGAGTAAACCCAACAAAATATCGGATGGTCTCATGTATTCTCACTTGGAGGCTAGACTCCTCTTAAGACTAATTGAGAAATCTCTAAGCTTAACGATTTCAACTGAACCCTGAATCTTGGAAGCAACATTCCTTAGTCTCTCACATTCATGATTTATTATCTTCTCTTCAACTATTCTGGAGACAACATCTGATAAGTCTATTAAAAGTAAATTGAACTTGAACCTCGTGTTCTCAAAATATTTTTCTAGAAAGTTCAATTCTTCTCTGTCTAATAGTCTAGATAGGTATATTAGGATGCCTCCAGAAGGAATAGAATCTTTCCCCGATACCAACTCTCCATAACTTAACTTCAATTGTATGAATACTGGTTTTCCATTATTATAGTTTAGTATCCAGACTCTTGAACCTTCTCTTAGGTAATGTAGAGCATGAGATATAGATATCTGTGTTATCCAGTTTAAGACGTTCCCAAAGGATGGGATGTCTAGATCTAATCCAGTTCCAAACCCGAAGATTAAGTCAGATGCTCTCCTCCTACTATATTCTTTAATGTATACTTCTTCTCCCTCTGTTCTAGCAGTTCTCCTCCAATCAATGCTTCTCAAAGATAAGCTATCACTTTGTATACTCTCTCTATATTCTTCATGAACACCTATGAATGGATGCAATATATATCCAGGGTAATTGAATCCTACAGGTACTTGAGATGCTACTATTCCTCTAGCTCTTACAGGCTCTTCGAAAGAATACATTATTCCAGATATTCTTGAATCAATTTCCCTGCATACTAGCTCAAGATCATCTTTAGCTACAATTTGTAATGGTCCAACTCTGAGTAAACCTGCTTTTTCTACTTTAACAGTAAATTCGAATACGATACTATCTCTTCTATCTAGTCTACCTATCCAACTTGTCTCTCCTGAATCTATTCTTAACCCCTCACTGAGCGGTGCGTGAACTTCTATCTTCAATCTATCATTTAGCTTTGATTCTAAGTGTATTCTTACTCTTGACTTATCATTTATTGATAATATGTTTGGTTTGATACTCATGGAAACTTCAAAAGATTCTTCATTTAGTTTCTTAAGCTTCTGTACGCCTTTCACTATGTATAGAGTTAGGGTTAGAATGATGAATACAGGTGCTAAAAATATTGTTGGATGATTGAATAGCATGAGGGATACGATGGCGAAGAATATTGCAGAGTATTGATATGTCCTAGCGGCTCTCTGAGTCAGCTTCACCTGGGAGGCTCAACCTCCTCAACGATTTCTCTAAGCAGCTCCATAGTCTCCCGACGTAGTGTGATTGGATTACTACTACGGCTTTTAAGAATAATTCTGTGATTAAAAACTAGGTTAACTACAGATTTTACGTGGTCAGGTGTTACATAGGGCTTACCTTCTAGAGCGGCTGCAGCTTTTGAAGCATATAATAGTGAGACTTGCCCTCTTGGGCTAACACCTAACAAGACTTGTTCATGTTTTCGAGTTTGCTGACCAAGCTTAACTATGTATTCTAGAATTGATCTATCAACATATACTCTTCTTGTTAATTCAATCGCTTTGAGGACATCTTGTAGGTCTGCAACTTTCTCTACCTCGAGTCTTTCACCATGTATTTGTTTCTTCTCAAGTATTTGGAGTTCATGGGAAGGGTCAAGATAGTCTATGAAGACTCTTATCAGAAATCTATCAAGTTCAGCTTCTGGGAGAGGATATGTTCCCTCAAGCTCAATAGGGTTTTGGGTAGCAATAATTAGAAAAGGCTTGGGTAGAGGGTAAACAGTACCTTCAATTGTTACTTGCTTCTCCTGCATACATTCGAGGAGAGCTGATTGAGAACGGGGGGATGCACGATTTATCTCATCCGCCAATACAACATTCGCAAATATAGGACCATGTCTAAACTCTAAGGCCCCCTTAGCTCTATTATAAACGATTGACCCAGTTATATCGCTTGGCATAAGGTCTGCAGTAAACTGTATTCTCTTAAATTCTAGTCCGAGAGAGTATGAGAAGACTCTAGCTAGATACGTTTTAGCTGTTCCAGGAGCTCCTTCTAAGAGTATGTGTCCCTCTACAAGTAATCCTATCAAAAGGCTTCTAATAGCTTCATCCATTCCAACTATAATCTCATGAATGTTAGAAGTCAATCTTTCAGCCATATCTTTAATGAAACTATACTCATTCAATCATTTTCACCTCTATTCTTTATTCTCTGTAACTCGGATGCAAGTAAGTCCGGCCACTCTTTCTTGCTATCTTTCTTACTATCTTTCTTATTTTCTAAACTCTTACTAACGTATTGGGGGATAAACAGTGATGCAATTATAGTTGAAGCAGCGATGACTAGGATTGTTAAGTTTACGCACATGTTATTCACCTACATGAGTATTAATCCTTTCACTGAGTGATACGAGTCTTTCAGAAAATTGTTTTATTTCTTCTCCACTTGGGTCATGGCCCCCGAATCTAACGAGCTCATAGAAGTTGTACATTTCATAAAGGGTGCGGCTTGCATCCTTTGGCAAGTTATTACTAAGGATGTTCAAGACTTCCTTATTCGTTAAATTCCTACCAATGTTTATATGATTTGACATTGTTAAATTAACAATTACCTCATTAAAGATAGCTATTACTGCCATTCTACTACCAATGTTCAAAACATATTCTTGGAATTTTCTAGCAAAGTCTACTTGATTACTGGTTATCTTATTCTTAGCTTCTCGTACTCGCTTCTTGAGCTTGATATACCTAATCAGAACATAAATTGTTAAAAATGTTAGAGAGATATCGATTGTTATCCAGAATGCTGTTTCGAGATCTATCATCTGAGCCACTTCTCTTCAACCTCCACTTTCTCAACTGGGAGAAAACTAAATATTGGATGAATAAATGTTGGGAAACCTCGAACTTCTTCTATAAATTCAATTGTTTGACCACCAGACTCTAGTCTCTGATAGTTTATCTCAACTAGATCCCATACATTATCGAGGCTTATACCTTCTGAGATTTCAAAGTCTCTGTAATGTACTCTTAATTGACCCCATGGAGTATAGTATGTTATGGTGGGTTCACCAACATAGTATCTCCCAGTTGTTGGAAGCATAAACGCTATCTTTACATTGGTTAAGCCTTCAAACGGTTCAGGATAAGCATTTATACCTGAAGATTCAAGCCTAAACCTGTAGAAAGTAATATTAACTTCACCATCAGAGACGACGTTTAGAGAGGTTTGCCAAACTGACTCAGCCCACTTTTTCCTAGCTACTGAAAGTGTATAGTTTCCTTTAGGTATAATGATGTATGCTTTTCCCTGGCTATCTGTAAAAGTTATCTCCCCACCTATCCTGATGAATGCATTTGATATAGGTGTGACTGGAGCTGTCTCATTACCGAAATATGTCATAGAATGTCCAAGATCAGATTCCATCAAGTACATTGTAAGCTTAACGTATTCAGGTTCTTGGATTGAAAGAGATTCTTGAATGTTGCGTATTATCTGAGCTACAATGTCTTGGCTGCTGGGCATGCTGAATGAAAAAAGGAGAAAGGCCAGAGAAAGTAAAAGGACGACGATTGCTGCAAGCGTAATCTTCTTCCACATTCGTTTTCCTATTCTAAAATCTGCTCAGATAGATATTAATGTTAAGAAGCTACATTACAATAATCATTATAAAGTTTTAACAAATTTTACAATAGATTTTTGATTTTTTGAGGAATTTCTTTAAAACTATTTACAAGGTAGTCCGGTTTTGAAGCTTGGAGCATTTCTAAATCATGTGCTCCACCCGTTATAGCCATAGACCTAACTCCTACTTCTTTTGCAGCTAATACATCGTGAACGGTATCACCTACATGGATGACTTCGCTAACTTCTAGGCCTAGCCTCCTGACTGCCTCTACTATCATTTTACCGTTAGGTTTTAGATCCATAACATCATCTCTTGTAACTATTACATCAAAGTATGTATCCATCATGACCTTCTTTAAACATAATTCAACACTCTTCCTACTATTATTAGTTGCAATAGCAAGTTTAATACCTCGACTCTTTAGGAATTCAATAACTTCTCTCACTCCTTCTCTAAGTTCTGCAATTTCTGCAGCATTTATCTCGAATGGCTCGAAAACTTCATTCAATATTTTAAACGCAGTTATCCTGTCTTCTTCCTTTAACTCGTTTAAAATATATGCGACTGGAAGGTCAAGTATAAACTCTGTATCGATTTGGAGCTTCTCTCTTAATCTATTTAGGAACTCTCTCTTCGCTTCATAAAGCTTAAGCTTATGCACTAGTAGTGTCCCATCTAAATCGAATATTACACCTCTAATAGTCATTTTCCTTATATTGAAGAGAAAATCTGTATAGTAAATATCTTTGTATAACAATGTTGCAATAATGTAAGTACTGCTAATTATGGTATTACATGGGTTCCAGACTTACCGTTGACAGCTTCCATCAACTGTGTGAGCTCCCCAATTATTGCTTCTTCTCCTCCCGAGTCTATGAATCTTATGGCTGCTTTAACTTTCGGCCCCATACTTCCAGGTGGAAAATGTCCTTCATTGTATAACTTCTTTAATTCTTGAGCTTTTATCGTTTGTATCTTCTGCTGAGTCTCCTTTCCGTAGTTGATGTATACTGCATCTACATCTGTTAATATTATGAATTTTTCAGCTTCCAAGAAGGTAGCCAGCCTTTCTCCAGCAAGATCTTTATCTATTACAGCTTCCACACCTTTGAACACTCCATCTTCTTCTATCACGGGGATGCCTCCGCCTCCACTTGCAACCACTATTACCCCTGCGTCTACTAAAGATTTAATCACTGGCCCCTCAACTATGTACTTTGGATCAGGTGATGGGACAACTCTTCTCCATCCACCCCTCGCTTTATCTTCTTTGAATATGTATTCGGGATGTATCTTTTTTATCTTTTCGACTTCTTCTAAACTATAGAATGGTCCAACAGGTTTGCTGGGATTAATGAAGTCGGGGTCTTCTTTATCAACTACTACTCTAGTAACAATTGTTACTACATGCTTTCTCAGATTTCTACTAGATAATTCGTTTACTAATGCTTGCTGTATCATGTAGCCGATGAATCCCTGTGTTTCAGCTCCACATACATCCATTGGGAAAGCAGGTATATTGTATAGTTTTTCTCCAGCATCATGTCTTAAGATTGTAGCTCCAACCTGCGGCCCATTACCATGAGTGATCACGATATTGTATCCTGCTTCTATAATATCTGCTAAGATCTTACAAGTTTGTCTAACATTCTCATACTGTTCTTCAAAAGATCCTCTCTGATTTCTTCTTAGTAATGCGTTACCTCCTAAAGCGATGACCATTAAATTTCTATGTCTAGTCTTCATGTTTTCTTGCTACGTCTGTTAACTCAAAAACCTTCTCTTACAAGCATGTTCCGCAACATCGAATTCTTCATTAATGAAGTAAGCTTAAGAATCTTTAACCTGGCATGCAATTTTGTAAGCATTCTTTACATCCTGGGATAATTTTTTCAAAATCATTATGAGCTTGGATAAAATCGATGAAGAAAATCTGCCTGCTAGATGGATTATTAAATATTTAATTGATGATAAATTTTAGAAAGAATAGATTGGTCATTCCTCTCTTGAGTAGGGTATTCCTAGTGAGGCGGGCGCTCCCAGCCTTTTCTTTATACTCTCAGTAGAGATGATTATTAGTGTTATTATTGTTACGATGTAGGGTAGCATTGCGAGGAAGTAGGGGCTTTGAGCTCCTAAACCGAACAATTGTAATCTATATTGGAATGTTTCTACTCCTCCGAATAGGTATGCTCCAAGGATTGCTCTCAACGGGTTCCATGTAGCTAGTATCACTAGAGCGAGAGCTATGAATCCTCTTCCAGCCGTTACTTCTTCTCTCCAGAATGGGTGGAAGCCTATGAAGAAGTAAGCTCCAGCTAAGCTTGCGAAAGCTCCACTAAGTATTACTGTAACCCGTCTCACTAAGTAAACATTTACTCCAAGTGAATCAGCCATAGATGGATTTTCACCGACAGACCTTATGGTTAAACCTATACTTGTCTTGAATAATATAAACCACATAATTAATGAAGCGATGAGTGAGAAGTATACGAGTATGTTATGGCTGAAGAACATCTTACCCAGGATAGGTATGTCTGAAAGTAATGGTATAGGGATCTCTGGAAGTTTTTCAGACTGCTGAGTAGCTAGAATTTCCTGCGGCAGGTATGGGTTAAGCCTTAGCAGTAAATTCTTCCTGATCTCTGGGAATGTGATGAATCCGCTTAAGCCTATTCCAAGCATTGTTAGAGCTAAGCCGACTATGACTTGATTCAATTTCATATCTACAACTAGGATTGAGAGGATGAACCCCATTAATGCACCAACTATAATTGACATGATGATTGCTGCGAAATGTCCATAAGCTAATGAGAAGATGAAAGATGTTGCTGCACCCATTATCATTGTTCCTTCAAGTCCAAGATTTAGAACGCCTGAACGTTCAGCATAGATCTCGCCAAGGGAAGCTAGAAGATAAACTGTCCCCATCTGAACAGTTAACTGGAGTACTTGTTCAATCCACTCAACACTCATTCTATTCCACCTTTCTGAACTATCATAATCCTATATCTTTTAATGAATTCGCCTACTATTATGAATAGGAAGATTGAGGCTTGACAGATTTCAACTGCTGCTCCAGGAATCTTTAATGCTGCTTGTAGTATGTCACCTGCTACAAATAATCCTCCAAAGAATATGCTAACAGGGATTATTAACCAAGGATTTAAAGATGAGAGTAAGACCACAATTATAGCTGTATATCCGTATCCCGGTGAAGCTCTCGGTCTCAACCTTCCAATTATGCCGCTAACGATAGTCAGTCCACCGAGACCAGCTACTCCTCCTGAAAGGAAGCCTCCTAGAGTAATTACTTTAGAAAGATTTATACCTGCATACCTAGCGGTATCAATGCTTTCTCCAACGATCTTGAGTTCAAATCCTAGTTTTGTGTATTTTAGAATGACGTAAACTAGTGCTGCGGTTAAGGATAATAGGAGTAAACCAGTGTATGCGAATTCTCCAAGTAACATTACTAATTTAGCGTAGTCAGGGAAGGGTGCAGATAGAGGGAATCCGTATCCTTTGGGGTCTCTCCATGGACCATATATTAGGAAATCTACAAAGTACATTGCTACGTAATTCATCATTAAAGTTGTAAGTATCTCGTTTACTTTCATCTTTATCTTTAGGAATGCGGGGAGACTACACCATAGACCGCCAGTAATGAATGCAGCTAACATCATTAAGAACATGACTAGGTAGTCTGGGATTAACCCATAGTATAAGTGGAGTAACACTATCCCTGTTGAAGCAAACATACCCATATACATTTGACCCTCGGCTCCAATATTCCAGAAGTTCATCCTGAAAGCTATGCTCAAACCTAAAGCTGCTAATCCAATAGGTATAGCTCTCTTAAACGATTCAAAGAGGAGTGTTGGAGAAGAGAAGACCATCGTGATGTGGTAGTATACATCTACAGGGTTTATCCCCATGAAAATGAAGATTAAACCTACTACTAGAAATGCTAGGATTAAGCTGAGAAACGTTATCGATATAGAGACCTTTCGAGTTATATATGTTCTTTTCTGTATTTTGACAGTGTACGGTATTGCCAGCAACTTAGCCATAATGACACCTTTTTCCTATGTTGATGCGATCTCTACACCGGCCATCATTAAACCTATCTTTTCAATATCTAATTCTCCAGGCTTAAATACACTAACGATCTTACCATCATGCATTACAGCGACTCTATCACATACCATTAACGCTTCTTCTACATCTTCTGATACGATAAGTATTCCAGAACCCCTTCTACTATATTCTATTAATGTTTTGTGTACAAACTCTGTTGCACCTATGTCGAGACCCTTAGTTGGATACGCAGCAACAATCAGTCTAGGTATTCTTTCACCGATCAATCCTGATAGTTCTCTCGCTAAGATAAGTCTTTGCAGATTACCACCCGAGAGAGATCTAGCTTGAGCTGAGAGGCTTGGAGAAACTATCTGGAAAGCCTTGACTAATTCTTCTGACTTTTCGTATATTGTCTTCCAATTTATTAATACTCCATTCGAATAAGGCTTATATCTATACGCTTTCATGAATAAGTTGTCTGCAATTGTTAAGTTCGGGATAATTCCATATTTTAGGGGCTCCGGTGGAATGAATGCTACACCTAACTTAATAATCTTCTCGGGACTATTATTAACGATGTTCACACCATCAATGAGTATGGAGCCTTCAGTAGCTTTCCTTAAGCCTGATATTACTTCAACTAATTCTTGTTGACCGTTGCCTGTTACACCTATTATTCCAACTATCTCATTCTTCATAACAGTTAGGTTTACGCCTTTCAATGCTAGAACACCTTTATCATTAAAAGCTTTCAGATTCTTTATGACCATTACTTCTTCACTTGGTTGGACTTCCTTCTTTTCTATAGTAAATATTACTGGTCTACCAACCATGTATTGGGCTAGCTCTGACATATTTGTCTTACTCGTCTCCTTGAGGAATACTACTTTCCCCCTCCTCATCACTGTAACTCTATCACTGATAGCGAATACTTCGTCAAGCTTATGAGTGATGAAGATTACTCCTTTTCCCTCATTAGCCATTCTCCTCAGAGCCTGAAATAGTATTTTGCATTCCTGAGGTGTAAGAACAGAAGTTGGTTCATCAAGTATTAGAATCTTCGCATCACGGTAGAGAAGCTTCAATAATTCTACTTGCTGCTTCTCACCTGCAGTAAGCTGCCAAACATACGCGCTAGGGTTTATCCTCCATCCATATGATTCTGCAAGCTGTTTAATCTTCTCGCCTATAGCTTTATAATTTATTATGAGACCGACTTCTTTAAGCCCTAGAATAATATTCTCTAATACTGTGTGTGAAGGTATTAGCTTGAAATTTTGGTGAACCATTCCTATCCCAAGCTTTATAGCATCTCTAGGAGATTCTATCTTAACTCTCCTACCTTCAATAAATATCTCTCCACTATCGGGCCGATAGAGACCGTATAGAATATTCATTAGAGTAGTCTTGCCTGCACCATTCTCCCCAAGTAATGCATGGATCTCTCCTTTTCTAAGACTAAAGTCTACATTGTCATTAGCTACTACTCCTGGAAAACGTTTTACTATCCCTCTAAGAGATACTAGTTCCTCCAAAACTGCTCCCCAATAATTAAAGCACTCTGTTAATAAAAAATATGTGTGAGGTTGTATGGTTTTATTCTCTCCAATATCATCTAGGTAATGGTTCCTCAATGTATTCTACTAGCCAATCCATGTTCCACAGCATATCATGGTCAGCTCTTTCTCCACTGCTAATTCTAACTTCTCCCGCTTGGTCTCTTATAGGTTCACCTAGATTTCCTTCAACGCTGAAGGGCTCAAAGATCAATTCTTTCATTTCTTCATATCTCTTCTTAATCTCAAGCTGCCACTGGCTTGGAATGACAGGGTTGAGTGGGGCTAGATAGACTGTACCCTCAGGTTTGCCAGCAGTACTGTTCTCAGCTGGAAGCCTCCATCTATAAGGCATGTAGTCTCCTATCCTGCTCCAGATATCAACTGTCTGCCAACTGTTCGTTGCAACCATTCTATAGAAGTCGAGGTATATTGGTCCCCAATTAGCTATCTGACCTGTTAAATGAGCTGTTGGTCCATATTCTCTCATGTCACTATAGTGGCTGAAGCTCCACACCTTCTTACCCTTCTTCTGATATTCTTCTGCAACTTGTAGTACTGCAGGTGTATCTTCAGTAAATGCTAGGACATCGCAATTCTTTTCTTCTATCAATGCTATCGCCGCTGACCTAGCCTTCTCTGGAGCAACCCATTCGAATATCCAGCTTACATGAGCTTTGATGTTCTTACCTGTTCTCTTCTTGTACGCATAGTTTGCGCCTAAAACAAATGCGTTAATATGTCTAACTACTTCTGGTATAGGATATGCTCCAACATATCCTACTACTCCGGTTTCCGTGACTGCTCCAGCTGCTAAACCATTTAGATAGTATAGTTGGTAGAATTCCGCGAATGCTGCGCTCATATTGTTGGGAGCGTTCCCAGCCGCTCCACTCTTATAACCACTTATATGGACAAAGTATCTATCAGGGTATTTTTCAGCAGCTTCTGCAGTTGGATCCATAAACCCGAAGCTCGTAGTAATTATTAGTTGGCAGCCCTTCTCTACTAAGCTGGTTATCGCTCCGGCAACCTCAGCTTCTGGAACACTCTCAATATAGGTACTCTCGACTTGGTTTACCCCAAATTTTTCATCAGCCCATCTCCTACCACGGTCATGTCCATATGACCAACCGTAGTCGCCTACGGGTCCAACATAGACGTACCCAACCTTTAGCTTCTTAGCAGCAGGAACAGTAGCTGTAATGGTCTTAGTAATTTCAGCACCTGCTTGAGTAGTAGTAACTGTTCGTGTTACTGTAGCGGGAGGAGCAGCCGATGTTCCAGCCAAGTATCCTGCAACCCCTCCGACGACTCCTGCAGCTACTATTCCTCCCACTGCAGCAGCTTTTGTTACTCCCAGAAATTCCCTTCTAGAAAATTTCCTACAAAATATCCTGTTTTCTTTTATTCTTTCCATGTTTATGTATAGTCTGAATCAATTGATATACTTTCATTACATGATCGACTCAAATTAGCATAGACAAATTAACGGAAACCAGATTATAGAAAATCCAGATCTTTGACAAATTATTGTAACTACTTTGTTATCCAAGGCAGACTTCAAGCGTCTTTTGGCCACACAGTACTTTCATATGAAAATTCTAATATATGTAAGCTAATTTATTGTTTGGGTTGACTTCTTGTCTGAAGTCTGGTTTTTTGCTTACGGTTGGGCGTTAGATAAAACTTTACTAAAGAAAGTTATTGGTGAATGTGGAGAGCCTAGGAGAGCTATCCTACGTGGTTATAGACTTGTTTTTGATGTTTTCTCCCCAAGCTGGAAAGGAGGCGTAGCAAATATTATTGAAGATGTTAATGGTGAAGTGTATGGTGGAGTGTATAAGATAAGTATGAGTCAGTTAGCTAGATTGGATGAAGTTGTTGGAGTACCTAACACTTTCTCTAGACGAAAAGTTGTCGTCGAAGTTGAAGATTTAGGGAGTATTAATTCCATAACATATGTATCAGCATCAGGTAGAGGAAGATGGGTTAAGCCTTCTGAACAGTATCTGCGTGCTCTTTTCCATGGTTTAAAACAATTAAAGTATAGTGACGAAGTCATCAACAAGGTGAAGAAGATAGCGTACGGGCAGTAGCTGGAATAATATTAAATTACTAATTTGAAACGTTGCGTCTATGACTTGACCTTTCTCTCATTTATCACTGGTTCGACTTTCTCTATCTGTGGCTTAGTTATCTTCAATCTTTTCTCAGCTGCTTTCAGTATGGCTCTAAGCATTTCAGGATAGCTAATCCCCATGTATGCTGCAGCTTTAGCTAGATGTCCATCCCAGCACCATCCAGGGTTTGGGTTAACTTCTAGAAGTCTCGGGTTGCCTTCAGAGTCGAGTCTCCAATCAAATCTTGCATAATCTCTACATTCTAGTCTATTAAACAATTTTACACTACATTCTATAATGTAGTCTTTAACTTCCTGCGGTATATTGGCTGGGATAGATTTAATATTCCAGTAGGGTGAATCAGGAAGCCATTTTGCTTCATAACTACATATCGGTGGCAATCCTTCAGGCAGTACACTATAGTCTTCTTCAGTTATCGGTAGAACTATGTAATCTTCAGGAGGATTACCTATTATACCCAGTGTTAAATCTTTTCCAGTAAGGAATTCTTCAATTACTATGGGTTTATTGTAGTTGAATTTTTCTCTCAGTTCTGAGATTGCATTTAGTAATTGTTCTTCATCGTAGACAACGCTCTTACTCGTTATACCGAAACTGCTATCTCCATAATTTGGTTTAACTATTACTGGGAAATCGAATGGTATCTGTATGGTTATGTCTTCAGGCTTTAAAAAGATTGCCCTAGGTACAGGTATGCCCATTTCTCTAGCGATTCCTCTAACGAGGCTTTTATCGTAGCAGTATGCTAGGCATTGGGGCCCAGCACCTGTGTAGGGTATGCCGAGCACTTCTAGTAATGCGGGAACGTGTAGTTCTTTCCTAGGGTCATTATAGTATCCTTCATCACATAGATTGAATACTAAGTCGATCTTACTCCTAAGCTTTAACAAGTCTTGGAGTAATGTATCGTGATTCATTAAGTATATGAATTCATACTCTTTTAATTCATTCAATGCTTGTATCAGCTTGTTTATTGTGTAGAAATCATCTTCATCAAATACTCCTCCAGGTTTAGTAGTATCAGTCTTCGACGGGTCTCCAAGTATTACTGCAACCCTCATCTTTAAACCATTCATTCTCTTCTTAACAGGCATCCATTCCTTCTTCGCTACAGCAGTCACTATGATTCTCTTCTCCATCATTCCAAGATCTTGGTTTCTCTTAGATTCAGGAGAAAGCTCTCCATGGAATACGATGTTTGTGAAGCCTGCTTTCTCTAGCAGCTGTCTCAGTGTCTCCTTATCGTATAGTCTTATAGCGTAGATCTGGTCAGCGATAACTCCTTTCTTAGCGTTTACTATTACTTCTCTCGAGATCAACCTTTGTCCATCTGAAGAGAGAGTCCTTTCTCTACATACGAACATTTGCTTATTAATCCATTCCCAAGACCTCTTCTGATAATTTTCTCTAAGATAGCTTCCATCAGCAACGTCTATTAGTATTTTCCCCCAAGGTCTTAAGACTCTTCTAACTTCCTTCAATACTTGGAGGTCGTCTTTAATTGATTCAAAATACCCGAAGCTGTTACCGAGTATCATTACTACATCAAAGCTGTCAGACTGGTAGGGCAGCTTCCTAGCATCTCCCTCTCTGAACTTCACTTTTAATCCTTCCTTCTCTGCCTGAAGCTTAGCCCTCCTAATTAGATAATGGGAGATATCTAATCCTTCAACATTCTTGAAACCTCTTCTTGCTAATTCTAGAGAATGTCTACCATGACCACAGCATAAATCTAAGATACTGTCTTCAGGCTTCAACCCAAGTATACGAGTGAATAAGTCTACTTCTCTCCTAGTTATCTCATAGTCGTTCACAACGTCGCCGTCAGTCTTTAGATATAGAGAATTGAAGAGGTGTTTCCACCAGTCAGGTCGTACATATTCTTCAAGGTCTGGGATTGGACCGAGAATCTTCTTCTGCCGTTCACGGCATCTAACTTCTCTTACTTTACTATGACTTCTTGATGATTCATTATCTGAGGGGCCTTCCCCCATGCTCACCTAACCTATCATTTAATTAGACTCTTCGGGATCAATATAACCTTTGACTCTTCGAGAGACTCGAATAAAGCTCCAAGACCCTACAACCGTATAGTTGGCCACAGAGTCAACGGCTAGACCAGTATGCTTTAATTGTAGATGATTTGATGTAAGAGTAGATGGATTGGTTTAACTTAGCTGACTTATACAATATGCTTTCTGGATATGCCTATCTAGGAGCATTCATAATATCATTGTTAGGAAGCCTCATACCATTCTTGCCTCTACCATACCTTATCCCGATAGTATTGATGGCGGATAAGTTTAACCCAGTAATATTGGGGGTAGCTTCAGGAGTGGGCGGAGCATTAGGTAAGATAACATCATATCTTATCGGCAGAGTTAGTAGGAGATTCATCTCCACGAGAAACAGTAAAGTTAGCTTCATAGCTAACGCTGTCAATAAGTATGGGGCTATCGCTGTCTTCTTATTCGCTCTTACACCCCTGCCTGATGATGTAATATATATCCCGATGGGTTTCGCTAAAATGAACTTCATAAAATTCATGATATCTAATGCACTGGGAAAGATAATCCTCGCAATAATAGTAGCATTTCTAGGAAAAACCTACTTCACGATAGCCAGGTTGCTAGTTGGTAATGAAGCAGGGATATACCCGGTAATCGCATCAATAATTTTCATGATACTTATCAGCATCATACTATTCAAGATTGATTGGGAGAAAGCAGTAGAAACCTACAAAAAACATGGATTAAAACAAACCATAAAAACCCTTTTCTTCACTCAGAGAAATAAAATTGATAAAACAACATGAATTAGATTATAGAATAACTATAACCTAAGTTAAGTTTAATACTGAAAAATAAGATAGTAGAGACAAGGGCCCGTAGCTCAGTCAGGTAGAGAGAAGGGAACACTCGCCGAGAGCGGCGGGCTCTTAACCCGTTGGTCGGGGGTTCGAATCCCCCCGGGCCCGGATTTTATTTATCATATATGTGAGTTTGAGAGGAGAATATAGAGACGATAGACATCTCTCCTCATATAGTATGTTTTCCCCTCTTTCTATCGTAGATCGATGTTCCTTTCTTAACAACCAAATGCGGTCCTGTTACTTCTATCTTCAACTTCAATAGTAGCTCCTTGACATAGTTAAGAAGTCCTAGGTCTGTATTATAGACATATATTCTTCTATCCTTAACTACGTATCCTTCACTGTCAAAGAATGCTCTCAGAAACGATGTTATAGTTTCTTCACTATATTCAATGTATTGTTTTAGCTTCTCAATGTCTAGTGGCTTCACCAATAATTCACATAATGTTTTCGAGTATCCTTCAGCAATATAGAATCCACTATGTCGTTTTCTGAAGCTTGGCTTAGAGCATGTAACAACTTCGAGACATCTAGCAAACTCCATGACAAGTTCAGCGTCCTTGCATTTTAGGCCAATTATATATTCGCCGTTTTCTTCAATAATAGTTATGTATCCATCTCCAGCCACAACATCGATAATATATAAATAGTGCCCCGGGCAGGATTTGAACCTGCGACAACCCGGTTTCTCAGTGTGGTGGGTGATAATTCTTCAGCCGGGCGCTCTCCCGGGCTGAGCTACCGGGGCCATTTTTCTATCTATTCATAGTTTCTTAAAAACCTTCACTACTTCTTCACGTTCTTTGCATATTCTTCTGTTACCTGGATTACTCTGTCCATATCCTCATGAGTGTGTGCTGCTGAGATGAAGAATTGCGGGTTTTCATTTGTTAACGCTATGATATTGTTTTCAAGTAAGTGTCTAAAGTATTTTCTTGATCTCTCTCTATCCTTCATAGTTTGAGCTGTCTTAACATCTTTAGGTTTTATAGGTGTAAAATGGACTCCGACTAGTGAGCCAATACCGGTAGTGTATCCTAGACCATGCTTCTCTAAAATTTCTCCAATGTTTCTTCTAAGTTTCTCTCCAAGCAAGTCGAGGTAACTGTAGATTTCGTTTCTTCTCTCAAGTTCTGAGAGTAGTGTGTATCCAGCTGATGTCATAAGCATGTTTGCTGAAAATGTTCCACCCTGGAAAACTCTTTCATGATAGTTTCTGTATTTCAATTGGTCTAGTAGCTCCATTACTTCGTCTCTTCCACCGAAAGCGCCAACTGCGAATTCGCCTCCACCAACTATTTTACCGAAAGTAGTGATGTCAGGTGTTACACTGTATATTTTCTGTGCTCCTCCAGAAGAGAGTCTGAAACCAGTTATTACTTCATCGAATATCAGGAGTGCTCCAACCTTATCGCATAGTTCTCTCAAACCCTTCAAGAATTCTTTCTCAGCAGGTATCATTCCACCCGCTCCTGCAACAGGCTCAACAATTATACCTGCTAACTCTATCTTGTCTACTGTTTTCTCAACTGCTTCTAAATTATTGTAGGGAAGTACTACTGTGTCTTTAACTGCTCCATTTGTTAAACCTGCATATAGTTTCTCATAGGGTGGTGATACAGCGATATGTAATGCATCATACCCTCCATGCCAGTTACCTTCAAATTTGATAATAGATGAACGCTTAGTATATGCTCTGGCCAATCTTACAGCATACATGTTTGCTTCTGTACCACTATTCGTGAATCTAATTTTTTCTACGCTTGGAACCATTCTCTGTATCTGTTCCGCTAGCTTGATCTCCCACTCGTGGGGGAGACCTACATGTATGCCTATCTCAATCTGTTTTCGGATAGCCTCTATTACGGGTGGGTAAGCATGCCCCATAATCTTCGCTCCATGCCCAATCCAGTAATCTGTATACACGTTACCATCCACATCCCATAACTTCTGACCAGCTGCTCTTGAAACATAGAAAGGATACGGCTCAAAATATCTAATCGAGTAAGATACTCCTCCGGGCAAATATCTTTGAGCTATGTGAAAGAGCTCTCTAGACCTAGGGGTTGAAGACTCATACCTACTCATATTCTCTCCTCCCTTAAAGGTTCTTCCATGTTTTAAACATAACTTATCATTAAGTTAACTGTAAACTTTTATTGATTAAGTAAACCGGTTTTATGGAGATGCTTGATATGTTGGTATTTTTAGGGTGGTGGAGTCATCTTATATGTCGCTGGATCAACGTAGGAGTAGTACCAGATTATTGTTTCACCATTACTTAGGATATATTTGTCGCATGCTGATCCACCGGCAGCCCACCCTAGACTCGTCCATATCCACCAACTCCAATACCTAGACTGCTCAACTGACTGTTCTACCCCGTTGATAGACTTTACGTATAAGCCCATGGCACCATAAGATTCTGCATCAACAATCCAACCTGCTTCTAGCATAGCATCGTAAAGAGTTAATCCACGTGTTCCATTAAACCATATTCTAGTACCGTTCCCATAGTCTATTCCAAGATTTATGATAGCCTTCGATTTTTCAAGCTTCTCTACGAGGTTACTATACTGATAATAATAGTAGATGGCTGTAAGCGTAGTAGCAACAGCTAGGCAGAGGATGATTATTGAAGCTAAAGCCCATTTATTTTTTACAGCGGCCATGACTCAAACCCTCTATAACTCTTTTCTAGAATGGAGATAAGTGGAGGCGAGCATACTCCGAAAAGAATAAGATTGCTTAGTTCATGGATTATAGCAAAGGGTATGCCTGATATTAAGGCTGCCATTATTGGGATGCCGAAAGTTAATGCAAAGGCTACATTTGTAACCAGGTCGTAAATGAATGTTAGGAGAAAACCTGCGGCCCCGAATAGAACTCTCACCACGACTCGACTATTGGAGTAGTCTGCTAACGAGATCGACTTAGCAAGAAATCCTCCCATTATCCCGTAAATCGCCTCAGACAACATGGTTACAATCCAGATCTGGGGCACGAAGCCGTAGGGGTTCAATACTCCGTAAACCATCCATGTGAGAACCCCAATCGATGCTCCAACGGTGGAGCCGAAGACGAATCCGCTCACGAAGACGAGAAGGTCCATAACCTTAAAGTTAGCTACACCTAACAAGGCATAGTTGGACCCTATGCATGCTGCTACCAGAACGGCGA
>ERZ1669248.390-NODE-390-length-21979-cov-15.132001_pt1 | contig 21979 bp, 16 predicted proteins | sample MGYA00579296_ERZ1669248 | MGnify/ENA primary metagenome ERZ1669248 (study PRJEB41166, sample SAMN08046057) | hot springs metagenome | biome: hot spring; feature: neutral hot spring; material: thermophilic sediment; isolation source: thermophilic sediment from...
GTTCATCGCCCAAAAAACTTCGCCGCTTGGTGAAGGGCTTCTACTAAAGCGTCAATTTCGTCGGGCGTGTTGTAAAGGTAGAAACTTGCCCTCGCCGTCGCAGCGACACCTAACCGTCGCATCAAAGGTTGGGCACAATGGTGACCAGCACGGATGCAAATTCCATGAGCGTCAAGGAAAGTCGCTAAATCGTGCGGGTGAATGTCGCCGATGTTGAAAGCGATGACGCCACCTCGTTGCTCAGGCGGAGCCGCCCCGTAAATGGCGATGCTGTCAACTTCCCGCAACTTCTCCAAAGCGTAAGCGACCAGTTCAACTTCATGAGCCCTGATGCGTTCCATCCCGATTTTTGTCAGGTAGTCAACGGCTGCGCCTAAGCCGATGGCTTGAGCGATAGCGGGCGTCCCCGCTTCAAACTTGTAGGGCACATCGTTGAAGGTCGTTCGCTCAAAAGTAACAGTGCGAATCATTTCGCCACCGCCCAAAAACGGTGGCATCGCTTCCAGCAACTCCTTGCGCCCGTAGAGCGCTCCGCTTCCCGTCGGTCCACACATCTTGTGCCCACTCAAAGCGTAAAAGTCACAGTCAATGGCTTGGACATCAACAGGCAAATGCGGTGCCGCTTGAGCGCCATCAACCAAAACGACCGCTCCAACTTCGTGAGCCTTTCGGCAAATTTCCTGCACGGGATTAATCGTGCCCAAGACATTGCTGACATGGGTGACGGCGACGATTTTCACCCGTTCGGTCAGTAAGCGGTCAAACGCTTCCATGTCCAGCAAGGCGTCATCGGTGATGGGCACGACCTTGATTTTCGCGCCTGTCCGCTCGGCAATGAGTTGCCAAGGGACGATGTTGCTATGGTGCTCCATCTCCGTCAACAAAATTTCGTCGCCTTCGCGCAAGTTCGCCCAACCCCACGAATAAGCCACCAAGTTGATGGCTTCCGTCGTCCCGCGAGTGAAGACGATGCAATCTTTGCTGGGAGCGTTGATGAACTTGGCAACTTTCTCACGCGCCGCTTCGTAGGCAGTGGTCGCTTCCTCGGCAATCAAGTAAGCGCCCCGATGAACATTGGCGTTGTAGCGCTCGTAAAACTCCCGTTCGGCATCAATGACGCATTGTGGCTTTTGAGAAGTTGCGGCGCTGTCAAGGTAAATCAGCCGCTTGCCCCGAACTGTTCGGCGAAAAATCGGAAACTGCTCCCGAATGGCTTCAACATCCAACTCTGTCGGCTTCGTAATCATTTTCGCTCACTCCCACTTAGCGGCACAGAAACTTCCACCGAAATTGGGACAGGTTTTCCCACATCTAACAAAGTTGCGACGAACCCCTCAATGCATTCCTTTGCATTGGCTATAGCCTCTTCAAGGGTGTCCCCGTAGGTGAAGCAGCCAGGCAACGCTGGCACGCTCACGCAATATTGTCCCGTCTCCTCGTCCCGCTCAATTAAGACGGTGTATTTGGCGACGATTTTTCTAACTCGCTGCTTTCGTTTCCCTTTCGGTTTCGTCATTCGTGGCATCCTTGTCGCCTCCTTAGTCGGCGCTACCTACGAAACGAAATTTTTCGCCCAAAAGTTAACCAAGTGCCTGAAGGATTTGAACCAGTTGGTCACGCCAACGGCGGATGTCGTTGAGTTCTTGCGTGACGATGCGGTAAATTTCGTCGGGCAAAACATCAGGATAGTGATGCACGAGTCGGTTGCGAAACCGAACCATCGCCTCGTAAGTCGGGACATCTTCCGCAGGCAAATAACCTGCTTCCGCCAGAACATGCGGAATTTGCCAGTATTCGTCGGGCATCCGCAATCTCAAGCGGCGAATGATGTGGCGGGAGATGTCTGCCAGCGCTTCAAAAGATTTTTGCAGGCACCGCTCCGCTGCTGGCAAATTACGCAAGTCTGCCGTGAATTCGTCATAACTCAATTGGGCTAATGTTTCCAAGTTCGCCAAATTTCGCTCCAAAACTTCCAACCTCAACCGCATCTCTTCCATCCCGTGCCACCGTCCTTCATCGGGCTCTTGTTGGCTCATAACCCAATCCTCATAAGCCTTTCGCTTTTGCGGGTCTCGGTCGTAAATCACTCGCCCTGTCTTGATGACCACTTTTTGAAACCAAGTTGGCGCTCTTTGCAAATCCACGACATCGGCTTTATCCTGCCCGACGATGCGGAACAATTTGTCAAGCAACCGCCCTTCAATGTCCCATCGCCGTTCTTTGGGCAAATCGTCCTCAAGCAAAACGGCGACATCAAGGTCGCTGAAGTGGTCGGTTTCGCCTCTTGCCGCCGAACCGAACAAGTAGGCGGCGATGACTTCGGGTGTCTCCTTCATCACTTGGGCAATTCGTTCTTCGTCAACGATGACGGCACCTTTAGGGCGCATAATGAGCACCTCGGCGCGTTGTCAATCCTGCTCTTTGATGCCCCATCGCTCTTCTTCCACTTCAGGTGGCGTCCATTCCACGAAGATTTCGTCGCCTTCAATCTTGACGGCAAAAGTTTTGACGGGATAGACAGCGGGCATGCGAAGGGCTTTGCCCGTTCGGATATCAAACCAAGCGCCATGCCTTGGGCACTCAATCACATACTGGTCGGCAAACCAACCTTCAGACAGCGATGCCTCATCGTGGGTGCAAGTGTCTTCAATGGCGTAGAACTCATCGTCGCCGACACGAAAAACGGCGATGGGCGTGTCTTCAACCATCACGACTTTTGCCCCGTTGACCGGGATTTCGTCCTTCTTGCCGACTTTAATCCACTCGCCCATAATTTCCGACCCTCCGTTTTAATGCTTCATGCTCACGCGTAGCCCAATCGTTTCGCTTCCGCCAGCATTTTGGCGTCCAGCAAGGCTTGCATTTTGTCGCCGAACCACTGGATAGGCACTTTGTCAATGATAGGTCGCAGGAAGCCATCCACGATGATTTTCTCGGCTTGTCGGCGGGAAAGCCCTCGGCTCATCAGGTAGAACATCTGCAGTTCGTCAACCCGACCGATGGTTGCTCCGTGCGTGCAGCGGACTTCGTTGGCTTCAATCTCCAGCAACGGCATGGAATCGGCTTTCGCCTTCGGGCTCAAGAGCAGGTTTCGGTTCGCTTGGTAAGCGTCCGTGCCTTGAGCGTTTTTGTGCACTTTGATCAAGCCGCGATAGATGGACGAAGCCCTGTCCATCAGCACGACCTTGAAGAGCAAATCGCTTTTGCACTGTGGCGCCACATGCTCTTGGAAAGTATGGTGGTCAAACTGCTGGATGCCAGCGCCGACGCTCATGCCCAGCATGTCGGTGCTCGCCCCAGGCTCAACCAACTTGCTGTGGCAGTTAATGCGCCAGAGTTTGCCGCCAAAGGCTGTCAAGACCCAACGCATGTAGGCATCTTGACGGATGTTGGCTCGGACGAAGTGAAAGTCATAAACCTTTTCGCCCCATTCCTGCAGACTGATGAAGTGAACTCGGGAACCGGGCTCGGCGAAAATCTCAACGGCTCCGCTGCTGAGGGCGGAAAACTCGCCTTGCGGTGAAGCGTAATGCGCCATCACGACAACTTCGCTCTCTTTGTCGGCAACGACGAGCAGGTGGTCAAAAAGCGAACTTCGCTCGGCATCAAGCCAGAAGAAAAGATGCAACGGCAATTCCAGCCGAACTTTTGGCGGGACATAGACGAAAGCACCCGCGTTCATCAATGCGGCATGCAAGGCGACGAATTTCGTTTCGTTTGGCGGGATGAGTTGGTGTAAGCGACCGTCCAGCAAATCGGCGTGCTCTCGCAGAGCCGTCGCCATGTCGGTGAAAATCACGCCTTTACCTTCGGCTTCCTCGCTCAGCCAGCGATACACAGCCTTCGCTCCGTGATGGACGAGCAACCCAGCGACATTGTTTTCTTCAGCGCCAGGGTGCAAAAACCGTTGAAGTTCGTCAGGCAGAGCCTCAACGGAGGGGACACCATCGTAACTGGGTAGCGAAATGGGAGTGTAATCGCTCAACTTGAAGGCTTTCAAATCCGTCCTTCGCCACTCTTCATCCCTTGGTGTGGGCATGGGTGTTTGCTCAAAAACCTCCCATGCTTTCCTGCGTAGTTCCCGAACCCAAGTAGGCTCACCGTTGCGCTCTATGATGAACTCCAGCACTTCTTTCCCGATTTGCTTCGGCAAAACTAACTCCGCCATCTAAATCAACCTCCGATTCGGCTTTACTGATTTTGACAGGGACGGCGCTTTGAAGCGCCATCCCTGCCAAGTGGCGGCGCGGTGGTGGCAATGTTCTTCGTCATCCGACCGAGCCCTCAAGTTGCAACTCAATCAGGCGAGTGAACTCAACGGCGTATTCCATCGGCAGTTCTTTGGCGAAGTCGCGGAAGAAGCCGTTGACAATCATCTTAACGGCTTGGTCATCGGTCAAGCCTCGCGATTGCAAGTAGAAGAGTTGTTCCTCGCCGATTTTGCTGACGGTCGCTTCGTGGGCGACTTCTACTTCCTCTTCCTCAATCTCCATGACGGGATAGGTGTCGGTGCGGGAAATTTCGTCCAGCAGCAAGGCGTCGCAGCGGACATTGACCTTTGCACCTTTGCAACCTGGGTAGACTTTGACCATGCCCCGATAAGTTGCCCGACCGCCGAAGACGCTGATGGACTTGCTGGTGATGACGCTGGTCGTGTAAGGAGCGGCGTGAATCATCTTCGCACCCGCATCTTGATGTTGCCCGTTAGAGGCGAAAGCGACAGACAAAACTTCGCCACGAGCACCCTTACCCACCATGTAAACGCACGGATACTTCATCGTGACCTTGGAGCCGATGTTTGCATCCACCCAGATAATTTTTGCGTCCTCGTAAGCGACGCCTCGTTTGGTGACCAAGTTGTAGACATTGTGCGACCAGTTCTGCAGCGTCGTGTAGCGGATGGTCGCACCAGGCTTGGCGATCAACTCCACGACGGCACTGTGCAGGCTATTGGTGGAGTAAATCGGGGCAGTGCAGTTGTGAGCGACGAAACCGCGAACGAGGTAAGCGTTGGGATGTTCCACATGCAGGTTGAATACAAAGCCGTCATAAGGGATGCGGCGAATGCCCTTGATAGGCACGAGGAAGTAATCGCCTGCATCCCGAACCTCGCTCCATCGCTTGTTTTCCGTCCAAACGACAATGAACTGGTCTTTGCGCTGGATGCGACGACCTTGAAGGATGTCTTCGCCACCTTCGCGCTTTAAGATGCTGGCGTAAATGCCCATGCGAGCCAACAACTCCTGAATTTGCCGAGCCAAGGTCAACGAAGCCGTGCTAACTCGCTTCATAGCGCTGCGCCCGTCTTTAAGGCACACATTACCATCACCGAGGAAGTAGGCTTCCAATAGCGGTTTCACTTGCTCCGGCGGCAACTCCATGATTTCGGGGCTGAGTTGCTTGCTATCAGCGCCCTTACCTGCATGGCGCAAGCAGAAATCCATCAGTTCACGGGAGTAGACGATGATATTGACGGCATGTCGGCTTGGCTGACGCACCACTTGAGGAGATTTGCCCGTCACCTTTTGGATGAGCGCCTTAACTTCCTCAATGATGTCCGTTTCATGTTCGCCGAAGGAGAAGGAAACAACGGGTTGATTCAACTTGCGGTGCACGAACGCTGAGCCTTCAGCGAGATAGTAACCCAACAAACGCAACTTTTCAGGAGTGAACTCAGGGTTGAAATTGCCCGCCTTGATCTTCGGGAACACGAGGAAGTCTCCGACTTTCAACTCGCCGACGGGGATGTAAGTGGGTTGAACTTGCAAAAGTTTCCGAGTGTCAACTTCGGGCAACCATCCATTGCGTCGGCGGCGACGAACGGCGACCGTTTCCCGACGCACGGCTAAAACAGGATGTTCGGGCGTCAGTCGGAAAGCATTGTGAGGCGAAACAGGGACAACTTCCACGATGTCGCCTTTGTAATGACGGGTCATGACGGCTCGGACGCGGCGCTTTTCGCCTGTCGCCGTCACGACGAAATCGCCAGGCTTTACGGCTTCAATGTTAACCCATCGGTCACCGAGGCTAATTTGCTCACCTGCGGGCAAGCAACCTTCAATGTAATGCACGAAACTTCCTTCTTCGGCGATGATGAGGGTGCGTTCAAACTGACCGATGTTTTCGGCGTTGATGCGGAAGTAGGCTTGCAAAGGCATCTCCACATGAACGCCTGCTGGCACATAGACAAACGAACCGCCCGACCAGACCGCTGTGTTGAGGGCAGCGAACTTGTTGTCTGTCGGCGGGATGACGGTGCCAAAGTATTCCTTCACAAGGTCGGGATACTCCCGAACCGCTGTGTCCATGTCCACGAATATGACGCCTAAGCGTTCCAAGTCTTCACGGATGCGATGGTAGACCACCTCCGAGTTGTGCACCACGATTCCTTCGGCGATGAAATTGTGGACGCCTTCAACTTCAATGTCGTAAGTCGGTTCAACGCCTAAGTAGCGGATGGACTCAATAGGGGCGAAACCGATTTCGTCCGTAGCGAACTTGGAAATGGGCGAGCGGTGATGAGAAGCGTAGCGTTGGTAGTATTTGCGCGGTTTGAAATGAGCAGCCACCTTGACTGAGTAAGGTGCTAACGGCGATAAATCGCCCATGATGAGCAACCGATAGGCAAGCCGCTCCGTCGTCTTGCCCTTGTAAGTGGTCTTTGAGCGGAAAGAGTAGACATCGGAAACCCTCAGACCGCAAGTAATAGCCAGCCGTTGAATGTCCCTCAGCAAATTCTCGTTGGCGCTGGTAAGCATGGCGTCGCTGTTTTTATCGTTCCCTCGCACATGCCCATCGGCATCAATGAAGCCAGCGATGAACGCCAGTTTTTGGGAACGGGGCAACCCGAAAATCCAAGAGGGCAAGGCTTTTGTCTTAGCGGTCGCATCAAGTCCTAAGGCGGTGAAAAGGCGGGCGATAGGAGCGCTGTGAATGCGAACCCGATATGGGTCACGGTCAAACTGCACTTCGTAGCCGAAAACTTCCCTGAGCACTTCCGCAAGTTTTTGTCGGCAGGCTTGATCAGAGGCTGGGAAAGCGATGTCCACGATAGTTTTCGGCTTGCCCTTCTCCTTTCGCCTCAATCCTCCGTCTCCTAAGTAAGCGCCCAACAGCCACATGAAGGCTTCTGTGGTTTCTTCAGGCATGCGTAAGTTCTTTTGCTGACGGGTGTAGAACTTGTTGGACTTGACGGTGAAAGTGCCAAACTGATTGCGACCTTCAAACTCAACGCTCATGTCAACGGTTGGTAGCCGATAAGGTTTTCCTTCGTCAGGCAGTTGCTTGACGATGGCGATGTAGTCACCGACTTTCAAATCAGACAGATAACGCCACGCCACCTCAAAGCGTCCCCGTTTTTTGCCTTCTTCCTTGTGGTAGATGAGCGCCAAGAAGGGATGGTTGAAAGTCGCTTTAATGCGCCGACCTGCCACCTTCACCTCAAAGACGGGCAAATCCCCCTTGTAAACCACTGCTCGCACCCGCTGCTTGATAATTTTCCGCTTCTCCACATCCAGCGAGTAGACATACTGACCAGGTTGAATTTGGGCGATCGGCACGGCGCCAGGGTTGGCAAAGACCACCGTGTCCGCTGTCAAGCAGTCATATTGTGCCCCAACGCCCGCAAGAAATTTCCGCTCTGCTTCGGGAATTCCCAAACGCTCGTAGGTGCGCTTGATGTATTCGGGCACTTCGTCCCACGAGCGGAATTTTGCTTTCGTCGGCGCGGCGTAGTAGGTGATTTCGTCAAAGTTCAACTCCGACAGGTCAGCGCCCCAAGTGGGCAATGGCTTTCGGAAGAAGATTTCCAAGGCTTGCAGGCGAATCTTTCGCATCCAATCGGGTTCGCCTTTGTAATGCGAAATGGCTTCCACGACCTCTTTGCTCAAGCCCTTTGGGACGACGAACTCATAACGGGCATCTTCGTCGCGGAAGCCGTATTTGTAAACCGCCAACTCACGCAGTTCCTTCTCTTGTTCTGCCATCGTCTTTCCCTCCTTCGGGATAAAGTGAGCGTCGCTAGAAACAGCCAACAAGAGAACCTTGCGATGCCCTCATGCTAACACACCCTCTGCCTTGAGTTTCTCTTCCAACCAGTCATAGCCTTTCTCTTCCAGTTCCTCCGCCAGTTCAGGACCGCCTGAAAGGACAATACGCCCATCCATCATGACATGGACTTTGTGTAACGGCTTGATGTAGCGCAGGATGCGAGAGTAGTGGGTGATGATCAAAAAGCCCATCTGTTTGCCCGATTGTTCGTAGACGGTGTTGACGGCGTTAGCGACGATGCGCACAGCGTCAATGTCTAAGCCCGAATCGGTTTCATCCATGACAGCGAATTCGGGTTCCAAGACAGCAAGTTGGAGAATTTCGCACCGCTTCTTTTCGCCTCCTGAGAAACCCTCGTTCAGGCTCCGACCGATGAAACTGGTGTCCATGTCCAACAGGCGCAACTTTTGCATCAGCAGACGGTTGAATTGACCGAGGGGGATTTCCTTGCCCTTGACAGCCTGATAGGCGATGTGCAGGAAGTTGCCCAAAATGACGCCGGGAATTTCCACGGGATACTGGAACGCCAGAAAGAGCCCCAACTTCGCTCGTTCGTCGGGCGACAACTCCAGAATGTTTTGTCCCTTCCAAAGCACTTCTCCTTCCAAGACCTCGTAGCGCGGATGCCCCATCAAAGTTTGGGCTAAGGTGCTTTTGCCTGAACCGTTCGGACCCATCATGGCATGGACTTCGCCTTTGGGCACCACTAAGTTGACACCCTTGAGAATTTCGCGCCCCTCAACGGCGACGCGCAAGTTGCGTATTTCCAAAACATCCGACATTCTTTGCGACCTCCTTTTGACTTTGATTTGAGCCCAGAGAAATCGGCTACTTCTTCCGTTTGGCGATGAAATAACGGCAATAAGTGCTGCCCGATGATTGACGGCACTCCGAAGTTACAGGCGTGCCGAGTATCTTCGTAAGGACTTCCTCCTCGGAAACGCAGGCTTCTTGAAATCGCTTGGCAATTTGAGCGATGGGGCAGTTGGTGAATGAAAGGACGAGACCGTCCTCAGTCTCCTCAAAGTGAGCGAAATAGCCTTCATCCGTCAACAATTCGGCAAGGGCTTCAACCCTTTCTTTCAGACTCCCCTTCACGCCTTTGAGCCGCTCGGTCAATTTTTCACGGTAACGCCGAAAAATCCTCAGCAGAAACTTATCGCCCAACTCTGAAGCGACTTCGTCAAGGACAGTGAGTGCCAGCGTGTCATAGCGACGCGGGAAGAAGCGTTCCTGTGCCAACTCAGTCAGCGAGAAAACCTCGGCTGGTCGTCCTCTACCCTTTCGTTCCACCTTGACTTGCACCAACCCTTGCTCTTTTAGCCAGTCAAGGTGCTGATGAGCAGCGACTCGGCTTATGCCCAAAGCCTTGCTCACCTGAGTCGCTGTCCCTTTACCCCACTCTTTCAAGAGCCTGATGATCGTTTGCCTCGTCGGCGATAAATTGAACGGTTGCTCTAAATTCGCCATATCGTTTCGCCTTCCTTCTTCGGGCTTAGTTTTTTCCTTCGCCCGCCAACCCACTTCATGACCGTTGCTAATCACCCCCACCGTTTGAGCCGACCACATTATAACAGCGCCTTTGGAATTTGTAAAGAAATGCCTTAACAAATTGATCGCCGTCAAGATGTCGGAAAAAGTAGCGGGCTCGGGCAAATTTGTCGGGACGGACGGATGTTCGGAAAGTCTTAACATAGCGTCGGTGTTAACCCGATGCTTTGAGGGCTTCCTTGTGGGTCTACTATCGCCCACAACCCATGCACTCGGAAGCGTCCACGACGAAAGCGAAGGTCAGGGTAGAGCGACAGGACGCGTTCGTAAGGCTTGACGATGTGCCAGCCTGAGTAGACCGCTTCAGGCGGGACGACGATGAACAACTTTTTGTCAACGGGTAATGCTCTCAAGTTGCCGACACCGCTGGTGATGGGGAAGTAGAACAAATCGGCGTCAGGCACATTATTGCTTCTGCCGTCCCATCGCGCCCAACGCACCCTCGCCACATGGACAAGGTAAGAGACACCGAAAAACTGACCCGCATTTTCTGAACCTTGCAAACCTTGAACAGGGGTAGCCAGGTCTTCGTCGGTGAAAAGTTGACACGCTGTCAGTTTCGGAGGTTGAATGGCTTCAGGGATACAAAACAGCGTTGCAGCGACAGGATAAGTGGCGATGCGAGCGGGGTCGCCCAGCAAATTGCCGAAACCGGCGCTGACGCCCAAAAAGTGGTCAGGGCGCAAGAAGGGATAGCCGAAAGTGTGTTCAGCGATGGCAGAACGCTGCTGCATGGCGCTGTCCACAGCCACCAAAACAGGCAACATAGCCCGCCATTCATTGACAGTCCCAGCGCCCCACTCGGAAATGACCGCTGCCTTCCCCCACATGTGCACGGCTTGGCATTCGTAAATCCAATCCGCTGATTGAAGTGGGAAGGGGTTATTAAGAGCAAACTGGAAATCCTCACGGGCATCGCCGTAGTCTGCGTAAGGGTGATGGATGTCATAACCGACTTCCAAGTCGGCTTGCGAGACGAGATACTGTCGCCATTCGCCGCCAGCATCTCCAGCGATAGCATTGCGGTAGCCCAACTTGAGCATCCTTTGAGCGAATTCGGCATAAAATCGCTTTTCTCGCTCCATCGCAAAATCCAGATAAACCCGGTGCCACCATCCATCCTCGTAGCCCGTTTTCGCCCGCAGAAGACTGCGAGTCGGTGGCAGCGGGACATTCCCCTTAGCAGGGTCAGCATCAGTAACACCCATCGCCTCCCATTCCTTTGCCAATTCAGGAAACGCAGCGAGCAGTTTCTCCTTCGTGCCAAATCGTCGCTTCAGCCATTCGTTCCATTCGGCAGTGAAAGCGTGGTAGACGCCCATAGGCAAAGCGCGGCGGCGACGGAAATCTTGTTCCTGCAAGTTCCAAATCAGTGGCGTTTCTGTCGGCGACCTCTGCATCAGGCTGACCTCGTTAATAGGTTGGACAATGACGATGGCAGGGTCGTCGGCGTAGCGCAAATTGCGATGTGGGTTGAAATGTGCCATGATGCTCTCTTGAATGTCCAGCATTCGTTTCAGCATCGGCTCAAAACAAAAAATTGCCCACTTGACGGTGTGATAGTTAGCGTAGTCGTTCATGTAATTCGCCCACCATTCCTCATCGTCACGGATTTCTGCTGGCAATTTCTCTCTGGGCAGGAGGAGATGGGAGAAGAACCAAAGGGTGAACTGGTGATGGATGCCATGTTCCATTAGCAGCGAAATCAGAGGGTCAACAACCTCACGCCATCGTCGTTCGTGCAATTCGCCTGCTTTCTCATCCCAAAGCCCGCGACCGAGACCGTGCCACCGAACGAAGTTGACACCTAACGCCGACAAAGTTTTTGCCGCCCGTAAATGTTCCTCATCACGAATTTCTGGCGGCTTTCTTTCCTGTGTTGAGAAATGGTTTTCGTGCCAAGCGACACCCCAGAGCCGAACGGGAGTTCCGTCTTCAAAAACAAGGTAGCCATCAGGGTGCAACTTCACATAGCCTCGTTTTCCGGCAGGTCTTTCGTGAAGGAATTCAAAGGAGGCAAAAGGCTTGACATCTTTTGGGAGAAGTTGCGTCGCAAACTCAAACCAATCTTTGCGCTCCTCGCCCTTCGGTTGCCAATTTGCGGGCATCGCTTCAACTTGAAGGCGGGCGAGATGAATCCGCCCCGTTTTGATGTGCCATGCGTGGCATTGACCGAAATATTGACCGTAAAGGACAGGACGGATTTGCAACTGGGCATGGGTGTAGTTGGCTCTGGGAGTAACGATGGAGGCGGGTGGAACAAGCAAATTGGCAGTTCGCCAACGGTCAGTGGTGTAAACGGTGAAGGGTAGCGAAAGGCGTGCGACCACATTTTTGCCTTCAATACGCTGATACTCCAATGCCAGCGTGAAAAAGTGATGCGGCTCATCGCTTCTGACGACTGCTGTGATGATCAGCCAGCGGTCAGTCGGGATTTCAAAAGGAGGTGAGACGAAACGAGGGTCGTGACTGAGAGAAACATCTTCAATGGTGCAGGCAGGTTTGCCGAAGAAGGTGGTGACATCAAAGCGGCGGATTAAGCCAGGGAGATCGGGACGGGTTTCCCAAATGAACCATTTTTGGAAATCGCCAGGCGCTTGGCTTTCCAGCAACACCTTTCCACTCTTTGAAATGCCCTGCCCCATGCTGTTTTCCCTACCTATCGCCAATGTGAGTAGCGCCAACGCCATCAACACCCATCGCATCGCCCTCATCCTTCCCAGAGGCTTATGGGTTGATCGGAGAGTTTAACGCATGCCCTCACTGATGGGAACAACCTTTTGATGACGACCGTCTAAAAGTTGACGACGGGCAGGAGGTGAAAGGGATGCGAAAGAGCCTCTTGCTTCTGGTAATGTTCGGCATGGGCATCCTGCCAATTCAAGGGGTGTCATCGCTATTGTCACCTGAGGGTTTGCGTGCCCTCGTTGCCGATGGCATACAGCAAGCCAAAAAAGTTGCTTTCGCCCATCAGTCACTCTATCGCAGCGACATAGACATCAGTCCCTTCCGTCGCTTAGCCGTCGGGCTTGCAGAAGCGGGTTGTTTTGAAGAGGCATTGCGGGTGCTTCGGGCGATGCCGATGCCAGAGAAGCCATTTGGGCAGGGGGCTTATTGGCAGGTTTATCGGGAAGTTGCAAGGATTGCTGCCAGACAAGGTCGCTTTGAAGTTGCTCATCGTCTTATCACTTCAATCCCCAACTTCACGACCCGCTACGGTAAGTCCATTACGCCTTCAGGGGCAATGGAAAAAGCGCAGGCAATCAAGGGCATCGCTGAAAGTCTTGAGGGGATGAAGCCGTCTCAGGCTCGCCAACATCTTCTTCGTGCCTTCGCCCTCGCCCAACAAATCGCTGACCCTTTCTGGCGTGCCTATGCCCTCAGCCATTTGGCGAAAGGGGCAACAAAAGTCATCCCTCAAGATGCTCAAAGAGTGGCAAAACAGGTAATCGCTTTCGCTAAAAAGTTTCCAGATGACCGTCAGCGGATGAATTTGCTCATCGCTATTGCGCCTGCCGTCAGGCAATGGGACGCTGAGCAAGCCCGCCAACTACTCCTTCAAGCGTTGGAAATCGCTTTGCGTCAAGGGAAGAACAGGACTTCCGATCGCGTTTGGCTAATTCATGCCGTCGTGCAGGGAATGATAGAGGCGGAACTTTGGGATGAGGCAATAAAAGCGGCTGACCTTCTTCCCGATACGCCGACCCGCCCGGTGACGGACATCCCAGCGGCATCTTCTCTCTGCTATCCACAGATGATTGCCCGTCTACCGACAAAGTGGGAGACACTCGCCGAAATCGCTCTTGCCTTAGCGCGGCGAAAGAATTTCATGAAGGCGTATCAAATCGCCGAGAGCATCCATGACCCTTATCAGCGTGCTCGTGCTTTGACTGGCATCATTCCTTTGATGGCAAAGACCAATTCGCAAAAGGCAAGGCAATGGCTTTGGCAAGCAACCGTCATCACATTACAGCAGGTTGACTGCAAACTGTCACTTGCATTGCTTCCCGACATCGCCCAAAACTTTGTCGCCATCGCCCCCGAGGAGTTGGGCAAATTCGCCCGTCAGGTGATAGGGGTATTGCAACGGCTGGATGGTTACAGCGCTGTTAATGGGCTAAGCCAACTTGCTGTCAAGGTCGCTCCCGCTGACCGAGAGGCGGCGAGGAATTTGTTTGAAGTCGCCAAAAGAATTGCCCTTGCTATCCGAGACCCTAATCATCGGATGGTTGCCTTAGAAGGTCTTGTTTGGCAGATGGGGCAAGCCCACTTCTTTGACGATGCCCTTGCTCTCTTGCCAGAGATTGAGCAAGCCTCATTGGCAAGGGGTAGAAGGGTTATGGAAGGTCGTTACCTGCTTTCCCTAAGCAGGATTATCATGGCGATGGCGCAAGCAGGACAAACGAATCAGGCGCTTTCTTTGCTGCCAAAACTGGATGCCGATAAGCACAGTCGCAAGGAGAAACTGGATGCCATCCTCGCCATCGCTAAAGGTCTGGCTTCTTCTAATCCGCGAAAGGCGGAGGAACTCTTTAGGCAAGCGTTGGCAGAAGTGCGATGGCTTTTTCAGCGGGAAAAAGGCGGTTACATCCCTTATGATGCCTTTGAAGGGATGGTGAAACTGATTGTTACCGTTGCTCAAATCGTCTGCCCTTCACGGAAGGGATAGTAAGGCGAAACGGCTTTGGAGAGCAGAGTGCTTTACGGCTCTCGGGCGATTTGGGCGAGTTTGCGGGCATCTACGATGACGATTTGGCGGCGGTGTTTTTTGATGATGCCCTCCTGCGCCCAAGCGCTCAGCGCCCGCACTGTCGTCTCCAAGTGGACTTAGCCCGCCCATACGCTGCCGATTAATTCCACTCACCTTGAGCCGAAAGGCTTTTTAGCAATTGCTAAATCCTTGCCCACGAAAGCGCTGTTGCCGCCTGTGCCAGCGTAAAGAACTGTCGGGTCATGCGGGTCAATGGCGAGGCAACTGATGTTCCGATGGCTCAATCCGTTGTTGACCTTCCGCCAAGTTTTCCCGCCATCGTCGCTTTTAAGCACGCCTTCAGCAACGCAATCGTCATGGTAAGGATGGTCAGTAGTCGCTGCGTAAATGATGCTTGGATTGCGTGGGTGCACAACGATGTCGCTGACGAAATGGTAGTCAAGGATTCGCTGCCATGTCCGACCGCCATCGGCGCTTTTGTAAACGCCTCCGAGATAGAGACGCTTGGTTGCGTGGTCGTAAAACTCCCGAGCAGCAATGTAAAGCACTTTGAGATTGGGGACTGGGAACTTGGGACTGGGGATTGGCTCAGCGGTTAAACATTGGATGTTGGCGAGGACGGGTTCAGTGTTGAGCCGACGCCAACTTTTGCCGCCATCTTGTGTTTCGTAAACTCCTGCACCAGTTTCAGGAGTTCCAGCACAAGCGACGACGATGTGCATTGGATTTTTCGGGTTGAGCAAAATTCCCCTCGGTTGCTTCGCTGCTTCCTGAGGCAAATTCCCGTTGATGCTTTGCCAACTAAAACCGCCATCCTTTGACTCAAAGAACCCGTGCCCGTTCACAGTCACCAACAGCCTTCGTTTGTTGGCTGGGCTTGACAAATCTAAAACGATGTTTCTCACTTGCCCGTTCGGTAATCCTGTAGCGGGTTCGCCGACGACCCGCCAAGTTTTTCCGCCATCGTCGCTTCGGCAAATGTATCCCTCGTTCCATGCCCATTGCCCCGTTGCCGCCCAAACCGTGTTTGGGCGCTGAGGGTCAACGATGACGGTGAAACAGTTTCCGCTTGCTTTCATCCCTTCGTGGCTTCGCCGAAAAGTTTTCCCGCCATCATCGCTGATGAGCAAACCGATGTCAGCATAGCAGAGGTAGATTCGCCCCTTGCGAATTGGGTCAGGAACGATATCGTTGACGCAGGTGACTTCCAGCCCGTTACCGTGAAACAGTCCATCGGGCAATTGAACGCAATATCTTTGCTGCCAAGTTTTTCCTCCGTCGTCGGTCACGAAAAGGTGACCGCTGGTGCCGAAAGCCAGTCGGTCAGGTTTGACAGGCGAAATCGCCAAGCACTCAACGGCACAGCCCCAAAAGTCAATCCAACCGTAGTCCATGTTCACCCAACGCTTTCCATCGTGAACTGTCACCCATTTCCAACTACGACCACCGTCAACCGACTTGTAAACTCCGGGGTTCCACCAACTTCGCCCCCCGACATAAACGACATCGGCAATTTGAGGGTCAACGACGATTTCGCCGTAATTGCTTTGGCGGTAAAGGTCGGGACCGACACGCTGAGGCAAGTTGCCCGTGCAAGACCGCCAAGTTCTGCCAGCGTCGTCGCTTCTGTAAACGCCGCCGTTCCAAGCCTGACCTTCGCGAGCAGTTGTCAAGAGCGTAAGGTAAACTCGGTTGGGTTGTGATGGTGCAAAAGCAATTTCCTGCACGAAAGCGTGAGGCAAGCCTTCGTTGGAGGGTTGCCATGTTTTTCCTCCATCGTCGCTCCTGAAAAGCCCTTTGTTCGTCGCGACCAGAATGACACTGCTATCGTCGGGCTTGACTTCAATATCGCTGATAACGGCATCACTTGGCAATTGCCCGTTGTCAATTCGCTGCCAAGTCAACCCGCCATCAGTGCTTCGGTAGATTGCCCCTTGCCCTTGACCTTCTCTCCCTTCCCTTGCGTTTCTCGGTCGTCCAACGCCAGCATAAACGATATTCGGGTTTTGTGGGTCAAAGCAAATTGCGCCGATGGGTGATGAGTAGGAGTAGCGTTGTGTTGGCGGGAAGCCATTGCGAACCCAATGCCAAGTCTTGCCCCTGTCCGTCGTTCGGAAAATTCCGCCTTGAGTTCCCAGCAAGATGATGTTGGGATTTTGCGGATGGACGGCGATGCATTCAACGAAGTAATCGCGTAGCCCGTTGTTGCGGATTTCAAAACTTTTGCCGCTATCAAAGGAGACATAGAAGCCCCCGACATCGCAGCCGACATAAATCGTGTTTGGGTCTTTTGGGTCAAAAGCGAGTGATTGAATCCAGCCGCCGCCTCCTGGACCGACCAACTTCCATTGCACTTCATTGCTCTCAGGAGCATCCGTCGCTTTCATTGGCAATTGCCTTTGAGCGGGAACGATGAAGCGAAGGAAAAGCAACGCAAGAGCCCAAAGGAAAATCGCGCAGAGCAAACCATTTTTGTGAGCGTGCGTCACCACAGGCGTTCACCTCTTCATTGGTGGTCAACCTTTTTCCCGACCTGCCGATTTGCCCATCTCACGATTTGCCGAAAGTTTTGGCTTAGCAAAAGTTTTCAGTTCGGCTTCAGGCGATGGGCAGATTGTTGCGCCTATCAGTGATGGTTCTGTTGAGTTACCGTGAGGACGCTTGGGGATGAAAAACTCTCGGCTAAAGTTCCAAGTTTCCTTGACAGCAGTTACCTTTGCAACTTTTGCATTCTCTCCGCCCATTTGGGCAATTGCCTTCAAATCCCGACAATTCGCTCACATGCCAGACGCTGTAACCCCCATCTTCTAAGGCGACGGTTACTCTCATCAGCAGAACATTCAAGTCGGTCACCTGCCCCTTCCCTTTTGGCGTTTGAACCCACTGTCCAATTCGCGGCAAGCATGAAAGCAACTCGCAATAAAGTTCGTGTTCGTAGCGCAGGCAGCACTTGAGTTTACCGCAAGCGCCAAGCAGCCTTGTTGGGTTCAAGTCAAGCATTTGCTCTTTTGCCATCTTCATCGTCACGCTCTCAAACCTTCGCAAGAAGAGTGAGCAACAGGAAGGGCGACCGCAAGGACCGATGGCGCCAATAGTTCGTATGGCGTCACGAGCGCCGATTTGGAACAGCATGACCCTCTTTGGGAAACATCGTTTCAAGTCAGCGACCAAAGCGCGGAAGTCAACTCGTCCCTCCGCTGCGAAGTAAACCACCAATTGGTTCTCGTCAAGGGGATACTCCGCTTCAAGCAACCTCATCGGCAATCCATGCTCACGGACTTTTTGCCGGATGAATTCCATATCTTTGCGGGCTTTGTCTCTCAGTTGGTAGTATCGCCTTATGTCGTCGGCAGTAGTTCGGCGCAACAGGCGGTAGGGGACAATTTCTGAACTCAAAATCTGGGAAGGTGCGTGGCGAACCCAGCCAATCTGTGGTCCAAAACGGGTCTCAGCGACAACAGGCTCGCCCCAGCGCAAGTTCTCAAAACCCGTCGCATCGTAGTAAAGCACTTGGTTTGTGGGTTGAAAGGTCAAAGGAACGCCCAATCGCACATTTATCGCATCGGTGGCATTTCCTGCCATCCTTTCCTTCCCTCCAAATGCCGGTTCGTTCCAATTAAATGTTGGCAGCACCTTCAGCACATTGTCAGGCTAATCACGCATCGGCATTTTGCCTGAGCCTTGTTGTGGGGAAGTCTGAAATCCAGCGATGTCAGTTCCTAAGTTTTTGGACAGCAAAGAGGCAAAGCAAAGTTTCAGAATGGGCGGAGGAACTCAAGTTGAATGTGAAGGGCTACCCCTATCCCACCTTGAATGAATGTCAACAGCACGAGGTCAAAGGGTCTGCTGGGCAGAAATTTGGCTGCCTCCAAAGTCAGCAAAGGCACGAAAACCGCCCAAAGGCGGGCAACTTCCCCACGAACCACACCGCTCAAATCAAGCAGAAGCAGCACAAATAAGGTCACAACGCAAAGCGAAGGTTGCCAACGCTTTTGTCTGAACCAGTTCCAAAGGAAAGTTGCTGCTAAACCCAACCACGCGCCACCCAAAGCCATTGCGAAATCTGCGAAGTTGACAAAAACCCAAGGCAAATAACTCCTCGCGTGAGCACCTGCTTGGGCGTGGTGGGCTGCGTTTGCTGCCTTGAATGTCGCTATGGGTTGAAAGCCGAAAAGCGACCAAGCCAAAATGTAAGGTGCAATAGCCAGCAAAATTGCAATGGCAAAATGGGCGATCGGAAGGCGTTCTTTTTCCCTGAAGTTTTCCCAAAGAAGCCAAAGAGCGATGCAAGCCAAAGGGATTGCGTTCTTAAAAGCCAGCCAGAGGGAAACCCCGAACATCAAACCTGTCAATACCGCCCAACCGAGCGAGCGAGTTCGTTGCCATTGAAAGGCTAAAACGAAAGTCAACACAATGGCGAGCAAGTGGACATTGTCAACGGTCGTTTGCCACCAAAGCATTGCGGGCGTTGTAGCGGCGAAAGCGGTAATTGCTGGGTTTGGATTGACTTGAAGCAGCAGCCAACTCCAGACCAAGAGAGCAGTGAGCCCACAAAGAAGGCAGAACACGGCAACCCACCAAGCAGATTTCAAATCGGCATCGGATAGGTAAACACTGTCGGGCTTCATGGGCGGTGCAATGCGGATGTAAATTTCCCTCAAGACCGTGAGCGAATTTTCGTCCATCGGCACTAACCGCTGCATGACTGGGTGCATCGCTAAAGCCCTCCAAAACGCGAAGAGCATCGGCAATCCCGGCGGATGGGTCGCAGCGTGGAAAGGCTTGTTTGGGAGTTGCTCGTGATAATGGCGCAGGTAAGTCGCTAACCCTTGTTGCTCCAAATTTTTCGCTTCATCGTAAAAACTCGTCGCAATCGGACTTGCGATGACGAGCGCCCAAAAGGCTGAGACCGGTTGTGAACTTTGTGGAACTGTCGCTGCTATGCAAATGCGAAAGACCACCGCCGACAAAATTAACCCCCAAATCGCCGCCCTCACCTTTGTGCTTTTCTCCCTTGACAAATTAGCAGACCAAAAAGCGAGCCCACACAAGATGAGCAACGAAGCGATTGCAGCGAGAACCAAAATCGGGTCAAACCTCGTGTCCGCCCTAAACGCCCAAACCCACTCTTTAGGGACACCAAAAGGCACTCTTAGCCCCAAAGCCAAAATCAGAGCCATCGCCCAAACCAAGCCTATCCACACCGGTGCAGAGAACTGGACAGTCACTTTACCGTCACCGCCTTAAAGTCTGCGGGCATTTTCTGGCTTTGAAAATTTTGAGCCTTCGCGGGAGCAAAGGGGAAACTTTTTCCCGCCCCGTTCTTTTTGTCCGCACAAGCGACATTTGCGCTCCACGAGCGGGGCGCTGGCACAGCAGCGTGATGTCCAATGCGTGAAAGAGCGCTCAACTTTGCGCTACCATTGTGGCAGTGAAGTTTTCAATGGCAAAGTGCGTTCTCAAAACGGCGGACTTCCACCTTATGCTTGTAGGGAGGTTGGAGCGATGGAACAGTTTGTTGGTCGGAGCGTTTTTGACGAAACCGTCCCAACGCCTTTCGTCTTCGTTGACCGAGCAATTTTGGAGCGAAACATTACCCACATGCAGGCTCTCGCACAAGCCGCTGGCGTCAATTTGAGACCGCACATTAAAACTCACAAAATCGCTGCCATTGCGAAAATGCAAATTCAAGCGGGCGCTTGCGGGTTGACGGTCGCTAAACTCGGTGAGGCTCAAGCCTTCATTGATGCAGGCATCCGAACAAGTTACATGGTCGCTCAGCCTTTTGTCGGGTCGGAGAAGGTTCGTTGGGCGCTGCAGTTGGCAGATATTTGCGAGTTGCTCGTTTGCCTTGACAATTTTGAATTGGCGGCAGCGATGGGTGATATTGCTTCCAGCAAAGGCAAAAGCGTTGACATTGTCCTCATCGTTGACACCGAATACAAGCGCTTTGGAGTGGATTGGCGTCAAGCCCCTCAGGTTGCTGAACAAATTGCCCGGCTCAAAGGCATCCGCTTTAGAGGCATCCGTTCCCACGATGGTCGGACTTACCGAATGCCGACGCACGAAGAAAGATTGCAAGTGGCGAAAGAAGAGTCTGAGCGGATGGCGGAGACAGCAGAGCAAATTCGCCACAAAGGCGTTGATTGCGACTTGGTCAGCATCGGCAGCACACCCGGCGCTTACTTCGTTTTGCAAAACGGCTGGACCGAAGGCATCACGGAATTGCGCCCCGGAAATTATGCCTTCCACGACCGCATGCAAATCAGTTTGGGGGTCGCCAGACCCGAAGACTGTTCGCTGCGAGTAGTCACATCCGTCGTTTCAACTCCGAGAGAAGGTGAGGCGCTCATTGATGCGGGTTTGAAGACTTTGACCAGCACCCTTGACAGGTTCTCAGAAGGCTATGGATTGGTCGTTTCCGTCGTCCGCAACGGCGATGCCCTGTTTGACCTTCAAAGCCCCGAACTTTGCCTTCAGCACTTCACGAAAATTGTTTTGGAGCGCCTTTGGGAGGAGTGTGGCTTGGTTCGCTACGAAGGCGAGCCGCTGCACATAGGCGACCGATTAGTGATTGTCCCCAACCACGCTTGCGAAATCACGAACCTTGCGGAAACCGTTTTCTACGGTTCAGACAACCGCATTGAAGGCTTCTGGGTCGCTGAAGCGAGGGGCAAAGTTTGGTGATGGCTGATTTACCGCCTTCTCCAGACAAGATAGTCAAGGGCGACGGCGATGATGATGACGATGCCGATGACGACTTTTTGCCAGAAAGCGGAGACATCAAGCAAGACCATCCCGTTACGCAAGACGCCGATAAGCGCTGCCCCGACGGCTGTTCCCAGAACCGAACCTTGCCCGCCCATCAAACTAATTCCGCCGATGACCGAGGCAGCGATTGCGTCCAACTCGTAGCCGAGAGCATCTGATGGTCGTGCTGAACCCATCCTTGCGGTTGCAAGCAACCCAGCCAAAGCGGCGAGCGTTCCGCAATAGGCGTAAGCGAAAAGTTTGACCTTTCGGACAGGGACACCGGAAAGGTGGGCTGCCGATTCATTGCCTCCAACAGCGTAAATGTATCGCCCCAACTGAGTGAACCTCAAAAGCGCCCAAGTCAGGATTATGATGGCGATGGCGACGATGACTGGCACCGGCACTCCCAAGATGTCCCCTTGCCCCCACCACTGAAAAGCATCGGGTAAGCCAGAAATTTGGAAACCGCCGGTGATGACTTCCGCAAGACCCCTTGCGATGCTCATCATTCCCAAAGTCGCAACGAAAGGTGGAATGCGGAGCAAAGTGACGCCACAGCCGTTGACAATCCCGCAGGATAAACCGACGAGCAGACCAACTAAGACAGAAAGCGTCCACGCCCATTTGAAGTTGACGCAGACATAAGCCATGATGACCGACGACAAAGCCCAAACCGAACCGATGCTCAAGTCAATCCCGGCAGTGATGATGACGACGCTGACGCCAGCAGCCAAGATAGCGTTGAAGGATGCTTGCCTGAGCAAAGTCAAGATGTTCTCGCTCGTGAAAAACAAGTTTTCCCCAGCCTTGAAGTAGACGGCGATGCCAATCCCGATGCTGACGACGACCAACCCAAAGAAGGAACTGAACTGCTGAACCCAGATTTGCCACCTCGTCATTTGTCAACCCTCCTTG
>ERZ1669248.392-NODE-392-length-21951-cov-15.342711_pt1 | contig 21951 bp, 15 predicted proteins | sample MGYA00579296_ERZ1669248 | MGnify/ENA primary metagenome ERZ1669248 (study PRJEB41166, sample SAMN08046057) | hot springs metagenome | biome: hot spring; feature: neutral hot spring; material: thermophilic sediment; isolation source: thermophilic sediment from...
AAATCGTTGACGAAAGGAGGGTGACCATGCCGCAGATTAACTGCCAAAGGGCACAAGAGAATTTGAAATCGTGCATTTGCTCTTGGCCAACTTGTGCACGAAAGGGGAACTGTTGCCTTTGTCTGCACTATCACCTTGAGGACGATGAATTGCCCGGTTGTTTCTTCACTCCAGAAGTTGAGCGAACTTACGACAGGTCACTTCAACGCTTCCTAAACCTTTACAAAAGCGGTTTCAGACCAATCCTTGAAGCCGCTTCTGCCGAAGGAATTGATTGCCCTCAAAGGGCTAAAAACAAAGAGATTTGCCCGTGCCCAAACGACGATTGCGAGTTCACGGGATTTGTTGCCTTTGCATGAGGTCTCATATGTCCCGTAAGAACCTTCCTGCCTGCGTGAGGGAGTTGGTTAGGACGGCTTAGTGAAAGCGGGTGATGGATTGTGGTGAACGAAAAGTCAAGAGCACTTTTTGAACGGGCGCAGAAACTCATGCCCGGCGGTGTCAACTCGCCCGTTAGGGCTTTCCGCGCTGTTGGTGGAACACCTTTCTTCGTCGCTAAGGGTGAAGGTTGTTACCTTTGGGATGTTGACGGCAACAAGTATGTTGATTTCGTTTGTTCGTGGGGACCGCTCATTCTCGGTCACGCCCATCCTGAAGTTGTGGCTGCGGTGAAGGAAGCGGTTGAAAAGGGCACAACCTATGGCGCACCGACGGAACTTGAGGTTCTGCTCGCAGAGAAGATTCAACAAGCCTTCCCGTCAATGGAAATGCTCCGCCTCGTCAACTCAGGAACCGAAGCGACGATGAGCGCCATCCGAGTTGCGAGGGGCTATACAGGTCGCAAAAAGATTGTCAAGTTTGAAGGTTGCTATCACGGTCACGCCGATTATTTGCTCGTCAAGGCTGGTTCTGGCGCAACGACTTTCGGCATCCCCGACAGTGCTGGAGTGCCAGAAGGGACAGCCCAAGACACAATCGTGTTGCCTTATAACGATGTCAAGGCTTTCGTTGAAACTATGGACTCAATTGGCGATGAAATCGCTGCGGTCATAGTTGAGCCGGTTGCGGGCAACATGGGTGTCGTTTTGCCGAAACCCGAATTCTTGCGGGCTTTGCGAGAGCAAACGGAAAAGCACGGAAGCGTCCTCATCTTTGATGAAGTCATCACGGGTTTCCGTGTTGCTTATGGCGGTGCCCAATCGCTTTACGGAATTCGTCCCGACATGACTTGCTTGGGGAAAATCGTTGGCGGCGGTTTCCCTTTGGCTGCCTATGGTGGGCGGAAGGAAATCATGCAATCGGTTGCCCCACTCGGTCCAGTTTACCAAGCAGGAACTCTTTCAGGCAACCCCGTTGCGGTGACTGCCGGCTTGAAAACCCTTGAAATCCTTGAGCGCGATAACCCTTACCCTGAACTTGAGCGCAAAACCCGTCAACTAACTGAAGCGATTGTCAATGCAGCAAAGGAATCCGGCATCTCTGTGCAAATCAACCAAATCGCTTCCATGTTCACCGTCTTCTTCACTGACCAGCCCGTTACGGACTACACTTCTGCAAAGCGCAGCGACACTCAGCGTTACGCTCGCTTCTTCCATGCCCTACTTGAGCGTGGGGTTTACTTCCCACCATCGCAATTTGAAGCAGCATTTGTCTCCACTGCACACCACGACGAAGCCTTGACAGTAACACGAGAGGCGTTGAGTTTTGCGATGAGAGCGTTAGCGCAATGAAATTCGGCACGCCTATCGGCGTGCCTTACGGGTTTGGTCTTTTCGTAAGGGCAAAGGGCGCTTTTGTCCTGTAAGGAATCCGCAACTTCAAGGGCGAATTTCAGTTTTGGCTAACTGCGCTGGCTATTGTTTCCTTCCTGTGTGGTGCGAGATACTCTCGCTCCCAAACTGGCTCAAGGACCTTCCGAACTGCCTCGTTGTAAGCCAACATCCCGCGATAGTATTCCTCATCTTGCAACGCAGCGGCAGCAGATTCATCCTCGGGTTCGGGCTTGTAGCGGTCAATCAACTCCCTCATGACCTTGTGGTGGTCTCGCATCGGGCAAGGCATGAGCCAGTTGCCGTGTTCTTCGGGGCGCTCCTTTGCAAAACCATACTCTGCCTGCCATTGCCTTATGGCTTGGAAGTAGGGGACATCATAAATGTCCTCAAGCGTTCCACCGCGCTTGTAAACTTCAACGATGTTGACAGGCGAGTATGGGACGAAAACGCAGGGCATGACCTTACCGCTCCAGTCAATGTAGAAGTAGCCGCCGCTTCGGATTGCGGATATGCACCCATCAGAGATTGTCCCGCAGTTCCAGAAATCCGTGAACAAGATTTTCCTCTCGCGGATAATCTGCCAAGTTCGTTGCCACATCCAGAGCCGCTGCTCAGGAGTGGGGAGTAATTTGAGGGTGTATCCGCGACCGATGGGCATGTATTGGAAGAGCCAACCGTAAAGGGCTTGCTGCTCCTCAAAGAAGAAGTCAATGAACTCGTCGGAAAGAATCTCTTCCGCGTTCTCTCTGGTTGCGGTCAAGGAAATCCCGTAAGGGACACCTGCCTCACGCAAGTGAGCCATCGCTTTCAAAATCCGCTTGAAGACCCCTTTGCCTCTCCTTGCATCGGTTCTCGCTTCAAAACCTTCAACCGAAATTGCAGGGGTTATGTTCCCCGCTTCAGCCATCCGCTTCGCCACTTTTCCGTCAATCATTGTGCCGTTGGTATACATCAGGAAGAAGCACTCGTCATGCTTTGAGACCAAGTCAATGATGTCGTGACCTTGAGAGCGGTAAAGCAAAGGTTCGCCCCCAGTGATGGTGAAGAACCTGATGCCCCAAAGTTTCTTCGCTTCGGTCACGATGCGGTCAAGGATTTCCCAATCCAATGACTCGCGTGCCGCTGCGTGGGAGTTGGCGTAACAACCTGTGCACTGCAAGTTGCAGAACTTGGTCGGCGCAATGACTACGCTTGTCGGCGGATGGACACCGTGACGCTCCTTAAAAGCCTCAATGGCTTCAATTCGTTCCTTGTCCAAGCACAAAGTGCACGCTCCGAAAAAGTTCTTGAGAAGTTTGCGCAAGACCGTCGGGGCAAGTTGCCTTCGCTGGAGTGCCCTGTGGAAGGAGTAGACCAATGCCCGAACAATCTCTCGCTTTTCCTTCTGGACGCGCAAAGGGCGGTTTGAATCTTCTTCCATCCATCGCTCAAAAATCCAATGCTCCAACTCACGGATGAGCCAACCTCGGAAGGTGTCGTTTAGCAGCGCCCTTTCTATCAAGGGCAGAAGAGCGTAGGTGAGCCGTTGACGAACAACCTCCTTTCTCATCTTCCTCCCCTCCTTCGCCTTCTGGCTTGGAATTGCAACCTCACGCCGCTTTCAATTGATAGCGCAAAGGCAAGGTAATGTAAAGGGAAGCGAGGGCGGCTTCTACACGACCAGTTCCCTCAAAGCACAGCGGAGTGCAGCAAGTGTCAAGAGCATGTCGCTTTCGTGGACATAGCCCATGTGGCTTATTCGGATGATTTTTCCTCGCAAGTGCTCTTGACCGCCGGCAACTTCAATTCGGTATTTGTTGCGCAGTTGGCGAATCAAGTCGCCACCGTGAACTCCTTCGGGAACTTTCACAGCAGTCAGGCTGCAAGAGGCGATGTTGTCGTCTGGGACAAAAAGTTCAAGCCCCATCTCTCGGATTCCGTTCCTGAGCAAATCCCTGACCTTCCTGTGCCGTTCAAAAACTGCATCCATGCCTTCAGCGAAAATTAAATCAAGGGCAGCATCCAAGCCGTAAAGCAAAGTCACGGGCGGCGTGTATGGGTTTTGGTTGTGGCTTTGGAACTTTCGGGCGAGCCTGAAATCCCAGTAGTAGCGGGGCATTTTCGCTTGCTCAACTGCATCCCACGCTTTATCTCGGACTGCCACCAAACCAATGCCCGGGGGCACCATCAAGGCTTTCTGAGAAGCAGTGGCAACGGCATCAATTTGCCACTCGTCCATCGGCAGCGGCATTGCCGCTAACCCACTGACAGAGTCAACCAGCAGCAATGCACCCCTTTCCTTGACAACTTTTGCAATTTCCTTAACGGGATTGACCACAGCCGTTGAAGTTTCGTTGTGGGTGAGAAGAACCGCTTTGAAAGGTCTGGGGGCATTGTCCATCGCTTCAGCGACAATTTCTGGCGTCGCCGCTGTGCCCCATTCAAGTTTAAGCCATGTCACATCCGCACCGAAGCGCTCCGCAATTTCGCCGAACCTGTCGCCGAAAAACCCGATGCTTACAACCAACACCGGGTCACCAGGAGAAAGGAAGTTAACCACCATCGCCTCAAGCGCACCAGTTCCCGACGCTGGGAAAACGAAAACTTCGCCCGTGACGGCGAAAAGCCGCTTCAATTTTTCCTGAAGCCCCGCAAACAATTCCTCATAGGCTGGGCAGCGGTGGTTGATGACAGGTTTCATCATCGCCCGCTGAACTTGCGGCGGGACAGGTGTCGGTCCCGGGACGAGCAAAAGTTCCTTTTCGCCGAACACTTCCATCCCTCCTTTTCGCGTGTGGCTTCAATTTTGTGGCAAGTGCTGTCAACCGCTATAGGGAAGAACACTGCCTTGCATTCGGGATTGTCCCTGCTATGATTGTTTTGGGTCTGAGGCTTCAAGAAAGATGAAAGGAGTGGGCTATTGTGGGGATGCGTGTTCGGTTGGCTTGCCAGCCTTTGACTTGGAGGAATTTTGCGGAGGCAGTTAAAGACATCGCCGAAATCGGCTACGACGGCATTGAGGCTCCCGTCGGCGCTTTCCTTGACAGAATTGAAGAACTCAAGTCCATGCTTGACGAGCACAAATTAGCGTGCTCTGCAACTTATGTCGGTGGTCAGTTTTGGAAAGGCTGGACTGAGGAGGCAGAGCGAGCCGTCAAGGTCGCAGAGGCGCTCCCAAAACTCGGTTGCTCAATACTCATCATCGCTTCATCCGGCTACTCACCTCGTCCGGGCAAAGCGCCCAAGCGCCATTACCAGCGTTTCTGCGAAACCGTCAACGAAATCGCTCGGCGGGTGAAAAAATTCGGTGTCAAAGTCGTTTTGCACAACCACGCTTGGACTTTGATTGAGTCGGCAGAGGAAGTTGACATTTTTATGGAAAACACCGACCCAGAACTTGTCTTCGCTGGCTTTGACACCGCCCATTTGGCTTACGGCGATGCTGACCCAGTTGCCACATTCCGCAAATACAAAGACCGCATCGGCTACATTCACTTGAAGGATTTGAACCCTCAACTTGGTGGCATGACCCTTGAGCAGCGGTATCAAATGGGTCGCATCAAGCATGTCTTTTGGGAACTTGGGCGTGGGGCAATTGGTGAGCGATTGGCTGGCGTCTTGGATGTCTTGCGCGAAGCCAACTACGATGGCTGGATTTGTGTTGAACTTGACAGCACGCCTTCAACCCCTCGGGTCGCAAACGCCAACAATTACATGTGGCTGGTTGAACACCTGAAACCGGGCGAACGGGTTTAGCGGAAGTTTTTCGCTCTTTGCTCAAAGGATTGTTGGTGGCTGTTAACCTTGCCTTAAGCACCTGTAGGGGCGGATGAAATCCGCCCGAAAAGTCTTTCGGGCAGGTTTCACCTGCCCCTACATTGAGGATGAAATCCGCCCGTAAAATTTTCGGGCAGGCTTTGCCTGCCCCTACATTGACAAAGGCAAATCGCTCAAGGGCGGGGGCTTTTACCTTTCCACTCACTCGTCGTCTAAAGGATTGACACGAACCGAAAAGGGCATGGAGGGTCAATAATGCGCTACCTGTTTGGTAAGCCCCGACAAGTCGTGGCAGTTGAATGGGGAGAAGGAGAACTGAGATTGAGTTTACCTGCCCGAGGCGGTCGGGTGACCGCCACCTTCCCGCTTTCCGCGCCGCTTGAAGAGCAAGGTTTTGAAGTGAGCAGGCGACTTCAAGAACTGATGAAGCGGGGATTGCTTTCTGCCCCGCTTTGCGTCGTTTTACCGTCGCACGCTTGCACCTTCAAGTTGCTGAAACTTCCCACAGGGAACGGGGAAACCCGGGAGCAAGTTTGGAAGACTGAGACAGCCAACCAATTGGGACTTCCCTTGGCGGAAATTGAAGTTGCGTTTTCAGAGCAAACCGAAGGGGTTTTGGCGGCGGCTGTCCGCAAAAGTTTCTTGCACACTTATCTTTCGCCTTTCGTTCAACTTGACTTGCCAATTCGCTGGATCGTCCCTTCCATCGTCGGGATTTGGTTTTCTGTCCAAAAACCGCCTTCAGGCAGTTGGGGCATTTTGGAGTTGAGAGGAAACCGTGAGCGAATTGTCGGGGCAACAATCGCGCTCGGCGCTGCTGAAAGGTTGAGGCTCATTCACACTGTTTCCCTTAACGGCAACGATGGCGATTGGTTGGTCAGCGAGTTGCAGAGAACACTTGCCCTTTACCACCGAACTTTCGGTGAACCTGTTGGGCAAATTTTCCTCGTCGGCGCCCGAAACTTTTTGGAGCAAATAGAAGCCATTAAAGTGCTGCCGCCTATGGAAGAACTCCCACAGAACGCCGAAGGGAACACAGTTTATGAGCGTGCCCTCAGTGCAGTGGCGAACGCAGTCATCTCAAACCCATCCATCTTGAGTTTCCCGCCTCCAGAGCGTGAACCTGCCCTCCTGTGGAGACGGGTTGAAGAACGGTTGGTCGGAGCGTTAAGCGTTTTGGCAGTGATTGGACTCATCACAGGCTTTGTAGTTTCATCCAGAACTGCCTCCCTGAGAGAGCAGGTAAAATTGGAGCAAAACTCGCTGACCCAGCAAAGGCGAGAACTGAACCAACTCACTGCAGGAGATTTCGGTTTGAAAGTGCAAAGCCTTGAACGGGTGTGGAATATGGCTGCCGACCCGCGCAATGACCCTCTGGAATTGCTCTACTGGATCAGCAAGGCTTTGCCGACAAGCGTCTGGGTGACAGAGTTAGCCTTTTTGAGGGATGGACAGGTTGTGATCCGAGGAAGTGCTCTTTCCCATTCCGCCGTCACAGATGCAACCAGAGCCTTGAGCGATTTGAGGATTGAAAAAGACAAGCCTCTGTTCGCCGAAGTCTTGACAAATTACGCCAACGCGAGAACCGTCGCTGACAGGACTTTGGTTGAATTCCAAATCACCGCTTGGCTTCGCGAGCGGACAACTTTAAGGCAACGGCAGGTGCTGAGACCGTGAAGGACGGACACAGGATTTTGCTTGCAAGTTTGACCGTCGTTGCGTTGATTGGTTGGTTGTGGGCTGGCTCCGCTTTCTGGCAATACAAGAGTTTGCGAACCCAATTGAGAACCCTTCAAGACCAAAACAACGAGACCCGCAAACTTTTGGAGAGGGCAAAAGAGCAGCGCGAGCGTTACGAGCAACTTGTCCAAGAACTTGGGAAACCGCTGGCGGATTTTGACCCTGGGCTGATGACGGCGAAGTTGATGGAACAGGTTGAAGGTGCGATGGCTCAAAGCAAAATCAAGCCCGAAACCATTCAGCCCCTCCCTTGGCAAATCAATTCCGAACTAAGGGCTGCGAGGTTGTCAGTGCAAGTTTCAGCGACCACAACTCAAAAAAGCATTCCCGAATGCCTTCAGGGCTTGACAGAATTGTTGATGCGATTAAGGTCAATGCGACCGCCAATTTTGGTTGAGCGTCTAAATATTCAGGCAATCAGCCAGCCGCAGCAGGGTTTGAGGGTTCAAGCCCAGTTGGTTTGGTTGGTTCCCGTTGAAGACGCTGTGCTGAAAAAGTGGGCGGCTCAACCCCGTCGCCCAACCCTTCGGAGGTGAAAGAGAGTGAACTTGACAATCACTCCAAGAGACAAAGTGATTTTGGGCGTCTTCACCTTGGTGTTGGTGGGAGCAATGTGGGGATATGTCCGTTGGGCAACCTCACCCGCTTCAAGCGGGCGAGCAATACAACCTGCATCAAGCAGGACTTTGGAACGAAGGAACGAATTGACTGAACCTGCCGTTGCCAGAACCGGCGCTGTAACCGATGTCTCTCCAGCACCTTTGCCGACGGAAGGTGAGAGCACAGCGACTTTGCCGCGCCGCGATTACCGTTTCATCGCTGAACGCAATATTTTCCAGCCACCAAGCGAAAGCGCTTCTGGTGAACAAAGGGAGCAAATTGAACGAACTCAGCGGACGGGAAGGTCAGATCGCTCTCAACCTTCTGGGAGTTTGTCTGCGCCGCCACCTTTGCCGCCAGCACCGCCCCCACCGCCTTCTACACCGACCCAAATGGCATCTCGCCCCGCCAACTTGACAGCAACTGGCGTTGCCAGAATTGGCGACGAAACTTATGTCCTGCTTGAAAACCCGCAAACCCGCGACATCGCTTTCGTCCGTGTTGGTGAATCTGCTTTCGGTTACGAAGTGACCAATGTCGGCGAGAACTATGTTGAAGTCAAGCAAGGCGATGTGGCATATCGCATCACTTTGGGCGAAGGCAAGCAGGAGAGAAGGGTTCTCGCCTCCGCTGCACCAAGCGGACCTCGCCCGCCCTTCGGCGGTCCATTCGGCGGACCGTTTGGAGGTCCCTTCGGTCAACCTCAGTTTGGACAGCAACCCGGAGTTGGGCGAGGTGGGCAAGGAAGGGGTTCAACAGACTGGGTCAATCGCGTAGTTGAAAGGTGGAACCAATTGCCAGAATTTGTCCGCGACCGAATACTGCAGCGGGTAGGGGAAATTTGGCAGCAAATGCCTCCAGAACAACAGCAACAAATTCTTCAGCGTTTCCAGCAAATGGGCGTTAACTTTAACCCGCCCGGCAGGTGATTTTTATGCGCCACCGATTGAAGTTTATTTTCGTCGCCACCGCTTTGACACTTTGGCTTTCATGGACGCCCTTCGCAGTCTCCGCAGCGGTCTCAAATTCAAACTTGACAAGTGCTCAACAAGAGGGGCAGCCGCCTGAACAACCTCCTGCTCCCCCTGAACCGCCTCAGCCTCCCCAACAACCAGAACAACAACCCGGTCAGCCAGAACAACCTCAACCGCCCGAACAACCGCCACAGCAACCCGAACAGCCCCAGCCTCCGCAACAACCTGAACAACCGCCACAACAACCTCAACAACCGCAGCAACCTGAGCAGCCGACAGCCCAACCAACCCAACCTCAACCTCCAACTTTGCCTGGTCCTGTCCGCCGTGAGGGTCGTGTTTTTCGTGAGCCTCGTGGCGTGATGGTTGAGTTGAATTTCGTTCGTGCGGAAATTTCCGCTGTGCTTGAGTTTTACAGCAAGGCTACCGGCAAAATTTTCGTCCCCCACCCAAACCTTGACGGAACGATAACGCTCATCGCTCCTTTCAGGTTGAACATTGACGAAGCGATGCAAGTTTTGGCTGCTGCCCTTGAGGTTCGTGGCTTCACCTTGATGCCAGAAGGTGACCGAATTGTCAAGATTGTTCCAATATCGGAAGCGCGCCAGAAAGCCGTTGAAACTTTCTTCGGCGATGTCCGAAAGCCTTTTGTCCCTCCAAGTCAGTTGGTCACGCAAGTTTTTGAACTGCGCTACCTTAACGCACGACAGATGCAATCGGAGTTGCAACCCTTGCTCTCCGCTCAAAACGCCCTCATCGCCAGCACAACGATCGGAAACTTGCTCATAGTCACCGACACGCAAGCGAACATTGAACGCATCAGCCAACTGCTGAAACTCATGGACATTGACCTTTCAACGAAAGTTGAGATTGCCATCGTTCCGCTCCAGTATGCCGATGCCCAACAAGTGGCTCAAACTCTCGGTCAGATGCTCGGTCTGTTTGGGGTCATTGTTGGAGCGGTTCCAAGGGCTGCTGCACCTGCTCCAGGTCAACCGGGAGCACCGGCTCCAGCGGCTCCAACTTTAGGGGTCACAACGGCGTCTATCCAAATCGTCCCGTTCCCTCACAACAACTCCCTGCTCATCTGGGCTCCTAAGGAGCGAATGGCGTGGATAAAAGAGTTCATCACCAAACTTGACACGCCTGCAGCAGAGGCGTTGCAGGTTAGGATTTTCCGACTGCAGTTTGCCGACGCAATTGACTTGGAGCGAATTTTGTCGGAGTTGTTTGAGCGAAGGCAAACCCCTGCGATGCAGCCCGGTCAAATGCCTTTTCAACCTCCGCAGCAACCGGGGCAGCAACAGGCAGCGCAAAGGCGGGCTGCCGTCCCCACTGAGCCTGAAGCCATCATAACCGCTGACCCAAGAACTAACTCCATCATCGTCGCTGCGTCCCGAGAGAAGATGGAGGTCATCGCTGAACTCATTCAGCAACTTGATGTTGACGCTCGTCCAAACCTGCAATTTGAAATCATCCCGCTTCAACGGGCTTATGCTCCTGACTTGGCGCAAATTTTGCAAACGCTGTTGTTTGAAGGCGCAACTGCAGCCCAAAGGCAAGCAGGTTTGAGGTTCGCTGGCGCTTTCGCCCCCGGAACAGCCGTCTCCCAAGTCTCTGGTGGGATTGTCCGCACAGGTGAAGTCCGAATCGCTGCCGATACACGAGCAAACGCACTCGTGGTCGCCGCCACGAAGGAAAACCTTGCGCTTATAAAGCAACTGGTCGCTGAACTGGACAAAGACTACATGCCCCCTGTGAAAGTTCGGGTCTTTGAGTTGAAATACGCTGATGCCACTCAAGTTGCCGACATGCTCAGCCGCATGGTTCAAACAACTGCACCGCAGCAGCGAGGTTTTGGCTTCTTCTTTGCTGGCATCCCCTTTGAGCAACGGGTTTTGGGACAGCAGCAATGGATGGGGCTGCAACAGAATGTCGTTGTCGCCGACCCGCGACGCAACGCTGTCATCGTCACCACCACCGATGCCAACATGCCGATTTTTGAACAGTTGATCGCTGAGTTGGACCAGCCCGCTGATTTGGGACGGCTCGTGAAAACTTATCGCGTCCAAAATGTTGACGCACAATCCCTCGCTCAAACCATCACCACGATACTTCAGCAACAGCGTCGTCCGACGGGCTTCCTGTTCTTCGCCCTTGCAGGTGACACGCAGCGGCTCGGTCCTCTCCAGAACCTGCAAGATGTCACCGTCACCGCTGACAACCGCACCAACACGATAGTGGTCACTGCCCCATCTTCAGCCTTCAGCGCCATTGAGGCTCTCATTGAGCAACTTGACCAACCTCAACCTCAAGTCTTCATTGAAGTTGTCATCGCCGATGTGACCTTAACGAAGGATTTGCAACTCGGTGTTGAGTGGCACATCTTCCAGCAGAACATACTCGGCGAAACGAATCAAGTCACAACCGACTTGGTTACTGGCACTGAGGCGTTGAAGCAAGCGGGTGGACAGGGTTTGTTCTGGGGCTATGTTAGCGACACATTTAGGGCTACCTTGCAAGCGCTGGCTCGTGACCAGAAAGTTCGCGTGATAGCGACTCCGCACATACTGGCAATGGCGAATGTTCAGGCTCAAATCCAAGTCGGTCAACAGTATCCGGTCGTCACCAGTTTCTTCCCAGGCACAGTCGGGACGCCGCCACAAATCAGTGTTGACCTGCGTTCCATTGCCACAACTTTGCAAGTTACGCCCCGCGTGAACAACGCTGGCTACATCGTGATGGACATAGTCCAGACCATTGATGACTTGGGCGGGACAGTTCAACAGGCAGGGTTTACCCAGCCAATCATCAACACCCGCGTTGCCCGCACTTCCGTAATGGTCAAGGACGGTCAGACCATAGTGATTGGCGGCTTCATGCGTGACCGAATTGAGGAAGTTGAAACTGGCATCCCAATCCTGAAAGACTTGCCCATACTTGGCAACTTCTTCAAGCGGACAGAAAAGGCGAAATCCCGAACCGAGTTGATGGTCTTCCTGACACCGCGCATCATTCGCACACCGGACGAATTGAGGCAACTCCTTGAAGAGGAACGGAAGCGCAGCAAATATGCTCCGCCCTTGAGAGAACAACCTCCTACGGAAAACCAGAACCAGCAACCGAAGGTGGAAGTAATTCAGCCGAAAACCGAAAACGCTAAGCCAGACACGATAGTTCAGCCGGAAACGAAAGGCAAATGAGTAGCGTCGGGGCTTGCCCCCGACGGTCGTTTCAACCACCGTCGCCCATAAAGGGCGGCACTAAAAACTTGTCGGAGGTGAAGTCACATGAAGCGAATTGTTGTCGGATTGGCGTTAGTTGCGGCAGGGTTCTTGGGAGGCTTGCTCGCTCAGCCTCCCGGTAGGCAAGGTTTTGGAGGACCTGGCTTTGGTGGTCCGCCGCCCTTTGCGATGGGGACAGTGAGCAGCGTTCAAGGGAACACCATTGTCGTGGAGGCGAGTTTCGGCGGTCAAACTTTCACCCGCACAGTTGTCATCACCAATCAAACCCAAATTCAACGAAGCCAGCCCGGGACGAAAGCCGACATTAAGCCCAACGCTTACGCTCTCGTTCAAGGGCAACCCGACCCAAAGAGCGGCTGGCTGCATGCTCGTTCAGTTCTGGTGCTACCCAACTTGCCCCAAGAGGCGGGCATAGTCATAGGTCGCATCTACGATGTCCGCAATCAAGGCAACCAGTTTGGCGTGAGCGTTCCCATCTCAGTCGCTCCCGATGCCCAAATTTACAAGATGACGCCCGTGAAGGCATCCGAAATCAAGCAAGGGGAACGGGTCATGGTGCGAGGTCGCAACGACGAGTCAACTGGCAACTTAATCGCTGAACAAATTGTCCTCGGTGAATTGCCGCGATTTGGGCTGGGATTTGGCGGTCGCGGTCCGGGTATGGGCGGGTTCGGTGGACGAGGTTTCCGCCGAGAAGGCGGACAAAATCCCGGAACACAACGGTAACTTGGTCGCTTGGAGAGCCTTTGTGAATCTGCGCTTAGACACCCACATCCCTTGAACCGAGTATGTTAGAAAAGGCTTTCTGAGCGGCTTTTCCACCAGTGAAATCAGCCTATGGGAGGGCGAGGCTCACACCGAGCCAAAAGCAAGGGAGGGCGAGGCTCCTGCCGAGCCGAGAATATCGGCAAATTGTGAGATGGGCAGGTAGGCAGGTCGGATAAACTTGGGCTCACCAGGAGGTTCGCCCTCCCACTTGGATTGCCCACTAATGAATTGGCGGGTTATTGTGTGGCGTCGGGGCTTGTCACCGACGATTAACGACCGTCACCCACAAGGGACGACGCTACCTTACCCAATTTTGTAGGGCACGGCTTTATGCCGTGCCGAAAAAATGGTCGGCGCGGTTTAAAAACCGCGCCTTGCAACCTTGATTTTTGGCTCACCTAAAGGTTCGCACTCCCTTAAGCACCGAATTTCCGAACACACTTCCCTTGAACCTGAAAGCGCCGGGGCTCAAACCTCGGCGCTAAATTTTTTCATGGGTGATGGAGGATGGAAGGGAAGCGGGATTTAACTGATGTAGAGTTGTTGGAGCGAATTGAGCAAATGGTTTGGTGGCGGCGAATTTGGTTGATGTTGAAACTTTCAGGTCCTGGCTACCTTCAAAGCGCTTTCACCCTCGGCAGTGGAACGGCAAGCGCTTGCGTCTTGGCTGGCTCAAAATACGGCTACCAACTCCTTTGGGTTCATCCTCTCGCAATCATTATGGGCGCTATCATGCTTTCGGCGCTCGCAAAACAAACCTTGACAACCCTTGAGCGACCTTATGAAGTTTTTGCCCGCAGGCTTCATCCAGCAATGGCTCTTTTCTGGGGACTTGGGGCTCTGATTGCCAGCATCGTTTGGCACTTCCCTCAATACGCCCTCGCTGCATCAGTGCTAACTGACTGGGGCGAATTAGTCGGATTTTCGCCCTCACCGACCCTTTGCGGCGCTGTTTTGCTCGGCATCGCAACAGCAATAGCGTGGAGTTACAGTTTCGGGTTAAGGGGCGTGCGGGTTTACGAGAATTTGATGCGTTTGTTCGTGGCGGCAATGCTATTGACAGTCTTAATTGTGGTTGTTGAGACGGGGATAAATTGGGGTGAGTTGGTGCGGGGGCTTTTCGTTCCATCTCTACCTGCAGACCGTGAAGGGTTGACAATCGTTTTGGGTGGGATGGGAGCGTCGGTCGGCATCAACATGGTCTTCCTTTACCCTTACTCGCTCTTGAAACGCCAATGGGACAAGCGTCACCTACCCCTTGCCTACTTTGACCTATGGACGGGCATGGTCATTCCCTTCAGTATCATCACTTCTCTCGTCATCATCGCTTGCGCTAACACGCTACACGCTCAAGGCATTGAGGTCAAGGGAGCAGCCGATGCGGCGAAGATGCTTGGGGCGGTCATGGGCGAAACCGCTGCGAGGGTTTTGATGGGTGCAGGGTTCTTGGCTATGGCGCTTTCAACTATCACCCTTCACATGCTCACTTGTGGTTTCATCGTTTGCGAAATTTTCGGTCGCCCTACGGAAGGATGGTTCTACCGACTTGCGATGCTTGCACCTGCCATTGGCGTTTTAGGCGTCGCTTACCGACAAATCCCATTCTGGGTTGGCGTCTTCACTTCGTCCATCGCTTTCCTGCTCATTCCCATAGTCTACATCGGCATTTTCATCCTGCACAACCGCCCCGATTACTTGGGCGCAGACAAACCTAAAGGGACAAAAGCGTTGCTTTGGAACTTAGCGATGGGCTTGGCAATCCTTTTCCTGAGTGGGAGCGCAATTTTCCTATGGTGGCTTCGGCTAACCGCACGCTGAACTAAAACATACCTTGCACTTCACCCTCAGCGCCCTTAAATGAACCAACGGGCTATCGCCGGCAACCACGCATACTTGTCCGTTCGGTCATCAATCCAAGCCTCACGGGAGATGTTAATGGGCAACAAGCAACCGTGCTCCTCGTCCCACGAAAAATTGTCAAGGTCGCGAACAAGCAAGTGACGGGCAAAAGGAAGGGGCTGGTTCACCTTTTCCTTCAGTTTTGGTTCGGCAGGAGCCTCACCCTCCCACTGCTCAGTATCCGATTCAGTGCCCCTTGTCCCGTGTCCCTTGTCCCCCATTAGCACCGACTTGATTTCCTCAAGGGCTTCCCGAAAGGCAGGTTGCCTGCGAAGGTAATCTCTCATCTGGCGGGTGATGGAAGGGACAAGTTCAAGGGGTTGCGGGATGCCAGCCAATTCGCTGACCGCTTCATTGTAAAGCCAAACAATCACGCCACCGACGATTCGCTGGGCATCGGAAAAGGGTTTGCGGGAAACATCAACCATGACGATTCTTTTCCGCTGAGCGAGGGCTTGATGCAGCCAATGAACAGATGCTGCGGGTTTGAGGGAGAAGTGAAGTTTATGCCCCCATGCTGAGCAAAGCCGCTCGTATCGCACTTCCATTCCCGCTTCTTTCAACCGCCGCTCAATGACCTTGACATAAGGCGAACCGCTCCTTGCGTTGCCCAAGACGATGTCGGGCTTAAGCCTCAGCAACAATTCAAGCAAATGCCTGCTTTCACGCAAAAACTTGGGCAAAACGACAAAGGGCGAACTTCGCCACCTTCTCTGCCAGCGAGAGATTTCCTTTTGAGGCTTGACAATCCACCTTCTCAACCTGCGAAGCAACCAGAACCGGGGCAAATTCCGTTCACGCTCCATAGTCGCTCCCTTCGCCAACTTTGCGAATTGTTTTTGGCTCAACAAGCAATTAGCGGGCAATTTTCCTGGCGAAAATCAAAAACGCCGTGTGAGCGACCATTCGGTCTTCAGGGCGAAGCCTTTCAGGGTTGGGTTTGTAGTGGCGCAGGAGCAACTCGCAAACTTCAATGTCAACCAAAGGCTGTGTTTGCATCGCCCTCAAGGTCTCGCTAACTTGGTTTGTTGTCGGCACGAGAACGACCAAAGTCCCGCCATCGGAAAGCGCTTCCATCGCTTGTCGCATGTAAAGCCAGGGTTCACGGACATCAAGGAAAACGACATCGGCTTCCCTCTCGTCAAAGCCATCGGCGATGTCCCTGACCTTGAAAGTGACCCGATGGGAAAGCCCTGCCCGCTCAACATTGAGTTGTGCAAGTTCGGAAAATTCGGGTCTGCGCTCATAAGAGAAAACATGCCCTTCGTCGCCAACAGCAAAGGCGAACATGAGAGTTGACGCTCCACTCCCGCTCCCTGACTCCACAACTATGCTCCCCGGCACAACGCCTGCGCGAACAAGGATGTAGCCCATTTCCTTCGGGTAGGTCACCTGGGTTTGTCTCTTGACAGCGTGGAGAACCCAATCAGCCGGTGTCGGTCGGAACGCAAAAAGTTTCTGCCCAAGATGAGACTCCACTGTCGCCCCGGGCATTTTCCCGACCAGAGAGCCCAAGTCAAAAACTCCTTCAGCCGTTGAAAACTTCTCCCCCACCTTCGCAATCCACCTTTGTTGCTTCTCTGGGTCAGTTGGCACAAGCAAGACCCAATCGCCGAGTTCAAAAGGCTTCGGCAAAAACCTCACACCTCCGATTTGGCTATGTTTCAAGGTAGGCAATCGTCACGCCTTCGCCGCCTTCGTGTAAAGGCGCTAACTCAAAGGCTCGGACTTGCGGGTGAGTTCGCAGGTAGTCGTGAATGGCTTGACGGAGTTTTCCCGTCCCTTTGCCGTGAACTATCCTGACGACTTTGTGACCAGCCAACAAAGCGTCGTCAAGGAACTTCTCAACGGACTCTAACGCCTCATCAACCCGCTTGCCCAGAAGGTTCAACTCCGTCGGCGCTGAGACCATCTTCTTCACCCGAACCGCAGCCACTTCCGCTTGTGTTGGGGTGATAGTTGGCGTTTCCTCAAGCAATTCAAGTTTCGCCGAGGCAACCCACACCTTCATCCCGCCGACATCAACTTGAACTTCTTTGCCGTCAGCGTCAACGGAAACGACTTTGCCCACAACGCCTATGTCGCGAATCCGAACAATTGAGCCGACAGCGAAATTGTCAATAGGGGCTGATTGGACGGGTTGTTCGGTTGGCAAAATTGATGTGGGCAACTGCTGCCGTAGTTGCCTAATTCGCTGGCGAATTTCCGATGACAGAACTTGCGGGGCAGCGAGTTGCTTTCTGAGCAACTTGAGCAATTCTTCCGCCTGACCCTCAACCCGTTTTATCAACGCTTCCGCTTGCCGACGAGCCTCGCTCAAAATTCGCTGCTCCTCTTCACGCAACCTTCGTTCCCGCTCCCGCAACTCCGTTTCCTTGAGTTGAAGTTCCTTCAACTTTCGCTCCCACTCCAACCTCAATTGCTCTGCAGCCTGTCGCTCTTCGGAAAGTTGCGTTATCAGTTCCTCTGCTTCCTTGCGGTCACGGGGGAGTTGTTGTCTGGCTTCTCGGATGACAGCGCTGGGGACGCCTAACCTTCGGGCGATGTCAATGGCGTGGCTTTGCCCCGGAATTCCGATGACGAGTTGATAGGTTGGGCGCAAAGTCTCTGGGTCAAAGAGGACGCTGGCATTCTCAAATCGCTCCTGCCTGAAAGCGAAATGCTTCAATTCGCTGTGATGAGTCGTGCAGACGACTTTCGCACCTCGCCTGTGCAGGAAAAGCAAAATCGCTTTCGCCAAAGCCGCACCCTCAATTGGGTCAGTTCCCGCACCGAGTTCGTCAAGCAAAACCAGCGTTTTATCGTCAGCCCTTGTCAGCATCTTCGCTATGTGGCTCATGTGGCTTGAGAAGGTTGACAAACTTTGCTCTATGCTTTGCTCGTCACCGATGTCGGCAAAGACTTGACGGAAAACGCAAATCTTTGCCCCTTCCGCTGCAGGAACATGCAGCCCACATTGAGCCATCAGCGTCAATAGCCCAACTGTCTTGAGGGTAACGGTCTTGCCTCCCGTATTCGGACCGGTGATGACAAGCACATCAAAGTTGACGCCCAACTCAAAATCAATGGGCACGACGAAGCCTTGAAAGTGAAGGAGCGGGTGGCGGGCTCGCCGCAATCTTATGACGCCATCGGTGTTCAGTTCAGGTTCAAAAGCACGGAGGTCTTGGGACAGTTTTGCTTTAGCAAAGGCGAAGTCAAGCCTGCGGACAGCGTCCAAAGTCTGGGCGATTGCAGGCAAGTCCGAAACAACCTCGGTTGTCAAGTCGCGAAGGATTTTGGCGACCTCTCGTTCCTCGTCCGCTTGCAACAACCTCAACTCGTTTCCCATCTCAACCAAAGGCTCAGGCTCAATGAACAAGGTCATGCCCGACGATGACTTGTCGTGGACAATGCCCGGAACATGTTGCCTGAATTCGGCGCGAACCGGCAGGCAATACCGACCGCTGCGGATGGTGTAGTAAGGCTCTTGCAGATATTTCGCCAATGAAGGGTCGCGGAGCATATCGTGGAGTTTCTGCTGCATCCGTTGCTGAACGGTCTTTATCCTTCGCCTCAGGCTGGCGAGTTCGTCGCTGGCTCTGTCAAGGACTTGCCCGTCGTCACCGATGCACCAACGAATTCGGGCAACAAGTTTGGCGTGGTCACTTATCCGCTCGGCTTGCAATTTCAGGCTATCCTCAACATCGCCCTTGAGCATCCAAAGTTTCAAATCAGTCGCCCGCTCCAAAGTCCTCGCAATCGCCAGCAACTCTTGAGGCTCAAGGACTGAGCCCTGTTGAGCCCGTTCCAATAGCGGTCGGATGTCGCTTATGCCACTAAGTGGCGGTGTCCCAAACCGTTCCAACCTGCGTCGGGCATCGGAAGTCTCCTTTTGTCGGCGGCGGACTTCCTCTATGTCAGCGGACGGCAAAAGCGCCCGAACAAGTTCCTTAGCAAGTTCAGTAGCACATCGCTCCTCAAGGGCTTTCAAGATTTTGTCAAGTTCAAGAACCCGCAGCGTCCTTTCGTCCATTTCCCTCACCTTTGGGTCAATCTAACGCTAACACGGTCAGAACGCAACCGCTGGTTCCCGTGTAGGGCATAGATAAAGGGAGGGCGAACCTCCCGGTGAGCCCAAAGCAGGTGTAGAGTGTGGTTTTAAACCACGCCGACCATCTTTGTTGGCGCGGTATGAATCCGTGACCTACAGGCACCTTTGGTTCGGCAGGAGCCTCACCCTCTCAGCCCTTCCTACCGACGGTTCGTTCGCAAGGGCGAATGAAACCTGCCAAAAATTTGTGGGAAGCAAGTCACTCCCCGTAACGCCACTCTAAAATCCCAACCGAAAAGTTCGGTCGGGCAACGATTTCAAGCCGCAACTTGGTCGTCACAACTGGCTCAAAAGTCACTCGGTTGAACTTGTCCTTTTCAACGCCGTATCCTGACGGGTTACGAACCTCTTGCCACCTCTCACCATCCCACCAAAGCACCCGCCAACTTTGGGGGGTGCGGCAACCACCGCCTATAGGCTCATCGTCAAACCAGTAAACCTCGCACCACGAAACTTTACGAGGCTTCGGGAAAGTGTATTGCACCCATTCAACCGTGCCCGTGTGATTCCATGCAGTCCATCTTGGGATGCTGTGGTCGTTGGAGTTTTTCGGCAGCAAGCCATCGTGCAAAGCCTCAACGGTGTCGGCATGCCAAGTGTGCGATGCCTCGGCAATTTCGGCGAATGGCTCTTTCCACACATGCCCCGTCTCGCCTTCGTTGGCGATGCGCGGGAAAACACTGATGCGCAACCGAGCACATCCCATCGGGATGAGCGTGATGTCTTCAACAGGTTCGTCTGAATGGACAGGGCTATCTTGAAGCGGTCCCACAATCCCGCCAACCATCGTCCATTGAGAGATGCGCTTCCCCCTTGCCCGCAATTCAATGGGTGCGTTGTCAACGGTGAAAGGTTGCGTCGGGAGCGGTTTGGGTTTGCGAGTGATTTCAAACGACCGTTCAGGATTTTTCAAGTCAACGATGAGACCGTAGTTCCAAGGCGTTGTCGGGAAAACCTCCCAGCAAGCCCAATCCCCTTGCTCGCGATACTTCTCCCATCGTTCGCTGATTTTCAGCGAAAACCAAAGCGGTCCATAGCGAACCGAAACAGCGTTGTGTTGCTTCTCCCAGACCTTCACTTGCAACCTCATCGGCAACCTCAGCATCACTTTGTCGCCATCTCGCCATAGACGCTCAACGATAGCGAAGGAGTTAGGTTTCGGCTCACCTTTGAGTTGTCGGTTATTGACCTGCACCGTCGCACCTTCACACCATGACGGGATTCGCAAAGCCAGCGGGAAGCGAACGGGTCTCGGCGTTTGGACAGTGATTTGAACGAATTCGTCAAACGGGTAGTCGGTATCAACAACGATGCGGACTTGAGTTCCATCGCCGACTTTCGCTGTCACCTCGCAAGGGGCGTAAAGCACCGCTGCCAAACCATCGTTAGGCGTTGCCATCCAAAGGTTCTCAACGAAACTCGTCCAACCCAAGCCGTGATTGTGCTGGCAACATCGGTATGTCTCAAACGGTTCGTAGGAAAGCATCGTGCCAGCGTTTTGCAGAAACGGCGCTTTGTTCCCTCGGTCAAGTTGAACCATGTTGGGCGCTGTCAAATAGTGCAATGCCTTGTAATCAGGTGTGAAGGCAGCGGGCAATGAGTTAAAGGCGATTTCTTCGGCTCGGTCAGCCCAAATCCCATCACCAGTAATGCGGGCAAGTATTGCGTGGCTCTTGATGAATTCCACCATGCTGCAAGTTTCCGCTGCTTGTTGCGGACCGGTGTAGCCGGGACGGCAATTTTCATCGGCGCCGAACATGCCGCCCGGAACTTGACCGTAAATGCCCATGACCGTTTCGTAATTGCGGATTGAGGCTTGAAGGTAGCGGATGTCTTTGGCGATTTGCCAAAACTGTGCAGGCTCGCGAAAGCCTTGACAGATGTTAACCCCGTGCCAACTGGCTACTTCCCGCTTCCAAGGTGCTGTGCAATCGTGGACAACCCTTGCAAGTTCAATCAGCCAATCCTGTCCTGTGTGGTTGTAGAGCCAAATCACGCTGTCAAGCAAATCGCCGCCGCGAACATGTTGCCAGCCGCCACCTTTTGTCGGTGGCAAAAAATCTTCAAGCGGGACAGTCGTCAACCAACGGCAAAAGCGGAGCATGAACGGGATGACACGCTTATCTCCCGTTGCCTCAAAGTGGGTTCGCAAAACCTCAAGCGCCAGCATGTGTGGCCACAAATCTCGGTTGCGCCAATTTTCTCTCGGACCGAAATAACCGCTCTCGTCTTGGCTTGACAGGATTGCATCAATCCACTTGCGGGCTTCAGCAATGAGTTTTTCGTCACCCAAGATGTAAGCGAGAGAGGTGAAGCCACGAAGCCAGTAAGGCAACTCCTCCCAATGCGAGTGCCCTTCACCCTTCGGGCTTGTCCAAGCATTGCCCTCCCACTTGCACCAAGGGCTGATTTCAGGCAACCTTCCCAAAAGCCCATTCGCCATCAACCTGAGTTGAGTTTCAAGCCACCCTTTAGGCTTGATGCTGCCTGTGGGAAGTTTGATGAGCGGAGAAGGCAAAAGCGGTGGACGGTTGCCGACATAGAAGCGGTTCGTCCCTTTTTGAGGCATTCTCTCAACCACTTTCAATTCCATCCCCTCCTGCGACCAACCGCTCATTACTGAAACCGTTGCGACCGTTAGAACCGACACCAATCGCACCCACATGCTTGCGCCTCCTCGCAGAATCAAAAGCACTTTTGCGGACAAAAAATTTTGCCACCCCCAACCAACCGAAAAGAAGCCACACAGTCAGCCAGGGGCGGCTTACCCACAATCTCATTTTTCCATGTCAGGCTCTTAATCCCGCTGCGGGTGCGATTGCAACCGTAGGGGCAGGTGAAACCTGCCCGAAAACTTGCTGACAGGTTTCATTTGCAATGCAAGGACAGGCAAAGCCTGCCCGAAAATTTTTTGCCGACGAATTTCATCCGCATGTAGGGGCAGGTGAAACCTGCCCGAATAAACACGCCCTTCAATCCACCTGCAGCGCAATTGCAACTCCCGTAGCAGCATTTCAACCCCAATGCGATGCAATTGCAACTTACCTTGCGCACCGCAATGAGACAGCAAAAGCCTGTTTCAATCCCACTTTGGCACAATTTCG
>ERZ1669248.393-NODE-393-length-21936-cov-9.515790_pt1 | contig 21936 bp, 22 predicted proteins | sample MGYA00579296_ERZ1669248 | MGnify/ENA primary metagenome ERZ1669248 (study PRJEB41166, sample SAMN08046057) | hot springs metagenome | biome: hot spring; feature: neutral hot spring; material: thermophilic sediment; isolation source: thermophilic sediment from...
ATGAATTTTTATCCAATCAAATATAAAATTTTCTTTTTGTTATTTATTCCTCTTGTTATTTATTCGTCTTATGCCTCTTATAACGAAGTTATATCGCCCCATTGTTTACCACTCATAATCTTTGGATCTTGTACTGCCATAACTCCCAAGGTCGTACTCAAACATGAGATAGCTCTACCTCTCCAACTACCCTCTAATGCCTGCTAAAAATGTTAAGTGTCCTTTAAGATATATGCGTAGCAGATTGGGCACACCTAACCTCCTCCCCGCCCTGGAAGGGGCAAGGCTTGTCACTGTTTTGGCCACAGTCTTCCTATAGATGGAAAAGGTAGCATTTAGATTATTACAATAATTATTACAATTATGCTTGTTACAATCATGACTGCAAAATTCATTTCAGAAATCTAGAGCTTGACTTTCTTGAGGACTTATCTATAAACTAGGAATTACTCTGCGTGTTTACGGCTAGCTGGACCCCCGGCTCTATCTGTCGCAGGGCTTCCTCTACTATCATTTCCAGATCAGTTTGCGTCGCACCGCTTACAAGGTAAAGGCTCGCCCTGTTGCGAGTGGGTTCTAGGAGTAGAACACCTGCTATTCTCCCCTTATAGCCTAGAAGATACTCGTAAGCATGCATCCTAACATAGACCCCTCTTCTCCTAAGCTCGTGCGCGAGTCTGAGCCTGTTCACGGCTATTGCGAGTTTACTGGACATACCCCTTACTGTCCTGTTTTTTACTGATATTACCTTTTTGGTATACAAGGCTATACTTTGAGTTATCGACACTTATATTTAGGTTCCTGAATTTCAAGCATGGAATGTCTCGATCCATCGACATAAAAATGCTTACTCTGCTCGTAGCCGTCCTAGCTCTTGCAGCCTCCAACCTAGCCCTGCTTTTTCTGTTAGACAAGTGCTCACAACATTCACACGTCACCCCATCCTCCCCCGTCTCGGGGCCTTCACCCCAGTCGACGCCCCCAGCTACCCGTCAGCCCAACACGAGTAACCCCCAGCAACCCTCCCAGGTCTCCAACGCATCCACAAGCCTAGAGATCCCAAGTAGTCCACAAGGCCCGGCTTGGAACACGACGCCTACCTATACATACTACCCTGTGCCCTACTATCTTGAAATCGAGGCTGTAGGCGGCCCCTATCCTGGAGCGCCCCCGCCCGAGATCCCTTCAGATCTCAAGGTTGAAGTTGTTTATCTCGAAGGTATAAGGTCGTCGAACATATGCCCGGTAACCATGAAGACAAAGTTAGATGAAGGTGCTGCTTATCTTAACGTCACGCTCCCCCTTCCAGGTGGTAAATGCTTCAAGGTTACACCCCTCCTCGTGAACAGGACTAAGACATCGGTTTACTACCGTTTGGCCTTGCAGGAGGATCCCGGCGGGGCATGTGGTTACTGCGTAGCCTTCACGTTGAAGGTTTCATTCCTGCCGCCAGGTCGATACACGGTGACTGTAGGCCCTGAGCTTAAATTTGAAGGGGGCCAGGGCTGAAAACGTATGGGTAGGTTTATCTAGAACTGGTTCTATATAGAACCAGTTTATGTCGGAGGAGGAGTTCGAAGTACTCTTCGAGATATTAAGGTCCCCTCATATAAGCGTTAACAAACTCTACCAGAGGATGAAGGGGCGTATCTCAAAGGCTAGACTCATCAAGATTCTCAGAAACCTGAACAAGGAAGGATTCCTGAAGGTGGAGCGGGACCCCCGTCATAAACAGAAGTTACACCTCAGGGTAAGCGAGGATGTTGAAAGGCTTGCTGGATCGCTAATGGGGGCTCTTTCCACTTTAAGGGACACAAGCGTAGCTAATCAGATCGAGAGTCTTCTAAACACATATCATGAACTGGCATCCAGGGTTACTAGACCAGAGCTTAGGGACTTTCTGAGGAGTTTGATCAAGCGACAAGTCGACAGTCTAATCACGAATATCCTGTAGGTGTCATGTATGAGTCTTGCTAGATGTGTAATAGCAGCTATACGTCCTCGGGGATGGAGGGCTTACCTATGGATGTGGCTGCTGGGAGTCCTGCATGGGAGGGTGGATGCCCAGGCCTTGCTCCTAGGCTTCTACATGGTTGCCTCATTTCTAGCAACGGCCTTTGCGGTCAACAACTTTTATGATGTTCAAGGCGACTCGCTTAACAACTCTAAGGGTAATCCCTTTACACGAGGCTGTGGGAGCGGAGCCGTCAAGGTAGTTATACTGAACCAGTTTATAGCCGCACTGGTCGCTCTAGCCTACCCGAGAGTTTTCCCGATATACCTGGTCATGGTTATCCTGGGAGTCCTTTATAGTGCTCCTCCGATAAGGCTCAAGGGAAAAGCCGGCCTGGACGTGCTGTCTCACTCGTTATATTTTGGCCTCTTACTCTTCTTAACTGGCATCACTATTAGTGGAGCTACTATAACCCATAACGTATTAATTGCTGGGACCACTACTTCTCTCTACTCTGCCTTCCTGCAACTGCGCAACCTTGAAAAGGATAAAGAATACGATGGACTGGCAGGGGACAATACCCTCTCCGTTAGGTATCCAAGTCTATCCAAGTTTCTCCTCTACCTGACAGGAGTTGCCTCAAGCCTCGGAGCCCTCCTGGCTTTTATGCATGATGCGACCCTTACGCTGGTCCTCTTAGCGGCTTCAACGTTACTCGGTACTCTTCTTAGTTGGGAAAGAGGAATAGACCTCTTAGTCGTAACGGGTCTCAGTCTACCTGTCCTGGTGTCCATATGCGCGTGCTACTAGTTTCCCCCTGGTGTCCTAACAAGCCCGGCGGTGTAGCCTCTCAAGTAAAGATTCTCTACAGCTGGCTCCAGACTAAAGGCTATGATGCACGCGTGGTTTGCGGAGAACCAAGTGCACTAAACCTCCCAACCTTTAATGGAAGAGCACGTTTAGTCTTTGATCACGTCGTAGCTATAAGGAACCCCGTCCTTTTAAGGGAAGCCTTAAAAGAGCTGAGACCTGATATAGTGCACGTCCACCACGTCTTTACGCCCTTCTCGGCTCTAGCCTTTGCGCTCTGCAGGAAGTACAACATACCCTGTATAGCAACAAACCACTCTCTACCACCAATGGGTGACTTTAACCTCTGGGCCGCGGCGTCTTATCTGACTCCTCACAGGTGGATTATAAGGCCCACAAGGGCCACAGCTGTAAGCAAGACAGCAGCACACTTCCTGGAGAAATTCTTCGGATGGAGGAACGTAAGCGTTATACCTAACGGCGTTGACACGCAAAGGTATGCGCCAAGAAGCATGGGGGATTTCAGGGGAGACTACGTTATCTACATAGGGAGACTTGTATGGAGGAAGGGCGTTCAAAACCTGATTAGGGCTGCAAGGCTTCTACATCGAGAAGAACACACTACACGTATAGTCATCGCAGGGGAGGGTTATATGATGGAATACCTGAAATCACTTGCCTCCGGGTTAAGAAATGTGGTCTTCCTTGGAAGAGTGGATGAAGGCTTAAAAATTGAACTACTTAGGGGCGCAAGAGCTCTAGTACTTCCAAGTATCTCTGGCGAGAGCTTCGGCGTCGTCCTCATAGAGGCTTTCGCTACAGCAACACCGGTTATAGCTACAAGGGTTGGGGGCATCCCAGAGATAGTTGATCATGGCCTCAACGGGGTCCTAGTCGAGCCTGGAGATCACGCCGGTTTGGCCGACTCAATCTTAAAGCTAACTCAGGAAGACGGTCTTTGGAGGTTCATGTCCTGGAATGCTAGGAGGAAAGCCCTGGAGAAATACTCGATTGACATCGTGGGAGCCATGTATGAGAAAATGTACATTGAGGCTTTGAACTATCCCAGGGAAAATATTAGGATGGGTTAGGTGCAGGTCCTTCGGCCCAATTTTTGAAATTCCTATTCATACAAGAATTCTTATATAATAAACTACGGTTAGAACATGATTGTTATGGCTAGCGTTGGCAAGCGTGTTGTAAGTGGTGTTCTTCTCGCGTTTTTAGGTGTAATCTTATCGATCTCCACGCTCCTGTCTTCTACTTGGCTTTCACTACTACCATTACTCTTACTCCCCTTCGTGATTGCGATTTACTTCTCAAGGCTAGGCGTAATAAATACAAATATCCTTAAATATGGTTTGGCAGGAGCGGTGATCATAGCTCTATTCTTTCTCCTCGCCGCCATACCGCCCCTCTACATCTCTTGGATTACACTCTTGGTATATCTCTTCTTATTGTCACTCAAACATCCTAAGCTACTCATAGCATACCTAGTCTTCCTATTTCTATTCATACCTCTCATGCTTTACTCAAAAGGATACCTGACAGTAACGAGCCATAATCTCGTCAAGATAGGAGATTTAAAGGAGCTTCAGAGCCATCTGAGCAGGCCTTCATCTCTCGTGGTCGTCGGTCACGCGATGGCAGACATTATAGCTCACACACAGCTCTCCCCAAACGAGAAGATATCCGAGTGGGAGGAAATAATCGTTAACGGAACCCCCTACTGGGTCTTCGCGGTTACCCCCCAGAACACAATAGCGCAAAACTATGTAAGCAAGATTATCCTAGTACACGTGCAAACGGGAGAAGTTAAGTCTGTCCCGGTTCACATGACGGTAGGCAGCGGCCTCTGGTTGTTGAACGACATCGTCCTCAGGACATTCCTCGCGACTGCACAGCCCATCGGGAATACCTACCCGTTCATTCACGACGGGAAAGCATACTTCGCCGCATGCGTGAATAGGCTCGGAGGCTTCGGACTTGTTGAGCTTCCCGACTCAGTCTACGTGTATAGCGAGGATGGAGGCTTCAAGGTTATACCCCAGTTTAGCGGGGATACACACCTACCCGAGGACTACGACTGGGAATATTTTAACTGGTATATCGAGAAGTGGCTTTACCACCTCGCGGACGAAAACCCTGTGACTTTCTCATTCTTTCCGAGGGGGTTCCTCTGGATACCTGCGAGCCCTTACAGTCAAGACTTGCTCAACATGACATTATTGATACCGGGAAGCAGGGGAGAAACGGTACGTGTATATTTCGGTGTTAGCCCTCAAAACCCGAACAGTATAGTCTCCTTGATCCTGGTAAACAACACAGGTGCTTATTACTACAACGTTAAGAGCATCGGCATCTATAGTCCCTACTACATCCAGTCGCTAGTCCAGGGCAAGCTCCCAGCGATAAGCGGGGGATATCTCTACGCTAAATACTCCCAGCTCATCTATCTCGACGGCTATTACTGGATCGTACCAATCTACGCGCAGACAAACATAGTGACCCTATGGGGTATAGCTATAGTCAACGCGACAAACCCACAGTCCATGAAGATCTACCAGTATCATCCAGACTATGGCACCTTCCAGGATTTCTTGCACACCGTCCTTGCGTTAAGGCTGACAGAGCAACCCTTAAAGCAGCCCTGCAGGCTTGTTACGGGCACAGTAAGCCATGTAGCCCAGTTCGTATACAAGGGTGACACCTATATAGCGATAGAGGTTCAGGGAAAAACATTCTTCGCGACCCCCGAGATCGGACTCACACAATTCGTGAAACTGCTGAAGGTGGGGGAGGGCTCGAAGGTTACGATATGTGTCAGCGATGATAAGATAATAAATCTCCTTGAGCCTTGAGCAAGGTACGAAATTGTTTCCGGTACACTTAAACATTTTTTAAGTATCGACTCAATCCAAGTAAAGGTTCTTCTATCATGAAAACTGCTCTAATCATATACGGGGAATGTAAGGCGTTAGGGATCCGAGTTACCGGTAAAAATATTCTTTTATCTCCCACTGTGTCACGCTTCCATGGTCATGCCCGTTTAGAGATTGCAGGTAGGCTATCCACTCTTTTCTCTTGGCCTCCGATATCTTTTCTATGAATGGCTTTAAGGGCTCGATACCATTGACACCTTTACCAGCGATTTCAAGCGCCTCCCCAAGACTCTGAGGCACGCGTTCCAAACCCTTGGATTCGAAGACGTTAGAACGACACTCGGGGGGCGGCTTGATGTTATCTTCGAGGCCCTTGGAAACTGAAAAAACTGTGGACAACACCTTCAAGTATATGTTGCCCGACGAGTCTGGGAGTCGGAACTCAACGGTACCGGAGAGTCCCTCCAGCCCCACAGGAACCCTGATCATTGTCGAGCGATTACCCCTCCCCCATGAAAGATAAACAGGGGCCTCAAATCCAGGTGTCAGCCTCTTATATGAGTTAACGGTCGGGTTCGTTAGTAGTGTGAAGGGTCTAGCATAGGTTAATAGGCCTCCTATTAAGCTTGACCCCATGCTAGTAAGTTCTCCCTCCTCGACGAGAAGGTTTCGGCCACCACTAACGTAGGATATGTGGAGATGCATTCCATTACCGGGTAGACCCTCAAAAGGCTTCGGCATGAAGGTTGCCTGTAAACCACTCCTAGCAGCGGTCTCCCATACAAGTTTCTTTAAGAAGACGACGGTATCTGCTAGTTCTAAGGGATTCATTGGAGGCGGTACAATCTCATACTGGCCTGGACCCACCTCATGGTGTCCCGCCTTTACCTCGACTCCAGCCTCCCTAGCATTCTCTATAATCTCTAATAAGACTTCATGATTCACCGTGTAAGGAGACAAATCCATATACCCTCCCATGTCCAGGGGCTTGTAGTTACGTGCAAGGTAAAACTCAAGCTCAGCACCAAGTAGTAACTCCTTCCTAAGGCCTCCTACAACCTCCTTGAGTGCATTTCGCGGGTATAGCTCAAAGGGTTTCCCATCAATATAAAAGTCACCTATAAGGAAACCTACAATACCCATTCGTGTCCTATAAAGCCTGAGTGTATGGGGGTCTGGAAGAAGATGGACATCAGAATTCTCCACGCTCGTGAAACCTGTACTAAAGGCATCTACGCGGAACCCTTTCAAGATGTCATCGGCTTTGCCAGGTTTTAATATCCTGCCTCTAATTACTCCCGATAGATCCTGAAATGCGACCTCGAAATATCTTATGCTCTTGGATCTAAGATTGTTAAACTGCCTTTCAAAGTCCTCTATTACTTCTACTCTCCGCATATAGCATTTCTAAATTGAAATGATTAATTCTTTAGTCATGGAAAGCTGAATATAATACAATAAGACATAAACCCTACAGTATACTCTTCAATTTTACTAGAATTCCTATCTTTTTCAACAAGGATACTTTTCAACGGAAGTATAGATGAGTAACTCCTCTTACTTCTCTTCAAGTTTAAACAAGGGGAGTTACAGCACTCAAGATCAATCCTAATACAAGAGATATCCATACAACATTGACCCAGGGCGAGCCTCCTTTGTATACCCAGACCGTGGCAGCAGACTCGATGGGAAGGAGTAGTATGAGGCTCATAAAAGTCACTATTAAGAGGTACCCAGCAAAACCAGCAGGCATTATGGCTGAAACCACGAGCCATGCGGCTAGAAACCCTAGAGATCTTGTAATGAATGATTTAGCTATGGAACCTAGGAGGCTAGCGCCTATGAGTTGAGGTCTTCCCAGCATTTCAAATAGGAATACCGTGGGGGTTATGATTACGAGCATTGATAGGAAGAGCCATACCCGGCTTATGCTGGGGGACACGTTCATGAAAGGCTGTAGTGTCTCGTATAAAATGAGGTATATTACGAGTCCCATTAGTAGTCCCTTTGAAACGTATTGGAGTTCTAGACTCCTAACCGTGGTAATGATGATCTCCCGGTATGGCTTGACTGCGACTAGCGACCCTAGTGCTTGAAGTAGGAGCACGGAGAGTATATATGCAGCTATGGGCGCTGAGGTAACTTTTGCAAACAAAATATACGTTAGTGGGGCCAAGGATGCAGCTAGAGTGGCAGCTAGAACGACTTTTCTCGTTTCACCCTTAGGTCTAGGGGCTATGGATGAACCAGTCAGGTAGAGGGGGAGAATCGATAAGAGCACAAGGAGTGTGAAGCTTCTTGCGAGAGTCACAGCAAGCCTTAGACCAGACATGTTAACATTCTCGTAGGGGGTTAAATAGTCCAGGATTGCCTGAATTGCCCTTGGAGAGTATAGGACTGATAAATGGTCTTCGCAAGGAAGGATAACAATCCTCCATCCGATCAAACTCGACAAGTTTAAGCTCGAAGGATTAAATATCTCGTCAAGCTTTGCCAGAACTAGTAGGGAGCGCACGGGTGACGGGTTCAGCCGTGGCTGCGATGCTACTACAATGAGGTTTTTAACCGGGAACCCCTCCTGGACTAGGAGCTGCACGGCGGCACCACCCATGCTGTGCCCTACTAGCGTAATGTTGGCTTGAGTCAAATTCAATGCTTCTATGAGAGCCTTGTAGTCACCTGTAATCACGCTTGTATTATAGCTTAGTTTCCCAGAACTTTTACCGTGACCACGGGTGTCGTAGGCTACTGCAAGGAAACCGTTTCTCGCAAGTTCCACGGCGATCCAGCTCATCATCTCAGAGCTCCCCCCGAAGCCATGAAACAAGAACACGACCGTCCTAGGCGAAGCCAGGTCTTTATTATACCATATTTTATACCTTAGTATAGAGCCGTTAGATGCCAAGTAACCCTCCTGGGACGTTATGTTTGAATCCAAATTGATTATTGCAAGTGTTAATGCAAGGTACAAGCTCACTAACACGAGTAAAAGGATTAGTCTCATGCTAAGCTTATTATATAATAGAGGCTTCCCTTATAAATTTATGAGTTTATTAGTCTGCAAGGAGCTAGTCTTCAACAGGATTACTTCTGCATTGATTCCAGGGTTTTCCGGGCCCTACGAGTGCCGCTGATTACTATATATAAGAGGGAAAGTATAATGGCTACAACAATCACACCTGGGCCCGTGCTCGCGGATACCTGGTTTTGACTCGCTTCGAACCTTGCGAGTTCTAGAGGGCCAACGTAAATGTTTTTACCAAGAAGGGAGGCCATAGTGATTGCGAGAAAGCCGAGTGCTAGGAAGCTCAGGATGGTAGTCGCTGCGTATTCAAGGAAAAGTATTGCGGCTAGTCTGGGTCTGCCGTTGCAGATTGCAAGCGCTTCCCCCTCATCCTTCACATTGGCGTCTAGGCCCGCGCTCAACGTAATGGCTAAAAGAATAAGGTCTCCCGCGCTTCCAGAGGTGTTGAAGACAAAAACAAACTTTAGGATATTCGTAACGGGAGTCTCGAGGCCGGAAGCAACTAGAGAGACTGGTGAGAGGATAATTAGCGGGGCAATAGCTACAATACTCCACCGTTTAACTGAGAGATAATTGGTAAAGCCTACAGATACTCCCAATGGGATATATCGTTTAAACATGAATGGTCTTATGCTGGTCTTTCCGCTTCCCAGTTTCTTCATGAAGAGGATATGGATGCTTTCATGTAATACAGTGGTGAGCACTGCGGCAACCGCGATCTCAAGCCATAAGGGGTAACCGTAGCTTGACGGTGAGCTTAGACCAGCCGCAGGGTACATGTGCTGGAGAACACCCAGAGAGAACAGGACAAGTAGGAAACCTATTGAAAGCAGCGGGAGCATAAACTTGTCCAGCGTTACGTGTACACAATCATCACTGACCATGAGGGATTAACCTGTCAGCTAAGGATTTGCTAAACAAAATATTTCTTTTGTCACCTGAGTCAGGCTTGCCTTAGTTCCTGGAGAACTTTCTCAAGCGCCTCGCGAGCCTTTAAGCCGACATAAGAATATACTCTTATTCCAGAACTCTCAAGCGCTACCAGGGCATTCGGGCCAGGGTTTGGACCTATAGCGATACTTACCCCCTCCTCGATGAGCTTCTGGACAGCCTTTATACCTGCCCCGCTTCCCGCGATGCTACCAGGATTTTCTACAACATAAGTTCTCTTTATCTCATGGTTTGTATCATCGATTTCTACAATGGTGAATGTAGGAGCTCTCCCAAACCTGTCAGCTATCTCGTCGTCCAGCCCTCCCCTATTAGTAGCTATTGCCACCTTCATATGAACACCCCTTATTATCTACCCTCAGGCTTTATAACTTTCGGAACGAATGGTTCCTGTCTAGGCGGTAGGTGCTTGATCCTCCACTCATCCATGTCCTCTATTATCTCCCTCAGCCTTTCTGCCAGCTGGAATAATGCTTTAGAGGCAAGGGAATCCGGCGATGCCTCCACTATGGGAGTCATTCTCTCCAGAGACTGTGGTACTTTTTCATCATAAGGGATGTCTCCCAGGTAATCGATTCTCCACTCGCGGGCATACTCTATGAGTTTTAACCTGTAGCTTTCATCGAGGTCAGCCTTGTTTATCACCAGCATGGAGGGAATCCTGAAGTGACGAGCTAAGGTGTGCAACCTTTTCAGGTCACTTAGGCTGGTTGGCGTAGGCTCAGCAACCATAAGCAGCGCGCTTGCCCCTACCAGGCTCGAGATTACCTGGCAGCCAATCCCTGCAGCCGCATCTATAAAGATAAGCCCCTCGCTCCCTAGCATCTTCTTTGCGATGTTCTTGGTTTCCGTGACAAGCTTCCCACTGTTCGGTCTGCCAGGCATGCTCTCACTTGAAACCAATGGAAAACCATATCGTGTCCTCTCTTTAACTTTCAGGTATCCCGCCACCACCCCACGATTGAACCTCACAGCCTTCACTGGACACACAAAGCTACACGTGTAGCAGCCCTCACAGATCCAGGGATTAATCCTGTATCTTCCATTAACAATTTCTACTGCTCCAAACTGGCATGCTTCAAGGCAACGACCACACTGTGTGCATAGCTCGTCCTGAATGTAAGCAACCCTTCCTTCGTAGTATGGCTCAACCCGATCCCAGTCGGCTACACCAAGCGATATGTGAAGGTTAGGTGCTTCTGCGTCAGCATCTGCGCCCAGAAGCTTGTAGCCATGCCTGGATAGGAGTACTAGTAGTGACGCCGTTATCGTGGATTTCCCAACGCCACCTTTACCGCTAGCGACGACGATCTCGTAAGCCTTTTGTTTCACTGCGCCATCACCTCCTCCAGCAGCCCAGCCATCTGTAGAAAGATCTTCGACACGGGTGACTCGGGCTTCAAGGCTATTACTGGGACTCTCGCATAGTAAGACTCTATTGCATCCCTGTGATATGGTATCCGGAAAATATTCTCTACGCCATAAGAGGAGGCTATCTTTATGGATTCCTCGGCGTTACCGATCCCGTCTCTATTTATCACAAGCCAAGTCCTCAAGCCCAAGTTTTTTACGATCTTAAGGATTGCCTCCATGTCGTGCCTTCCAAGAGGTGTGGGCTCTGTCACCACTATCACCACGTCCGAGTCCTTGAGTGCTATGGATATGTGATTTCCAGTGCCGGGACCTGTATCGATGACAAGAACCTCGGTCTGAAGGGAGAGAGCCCTCATCTTGACCCGGTACACGCCCGGAGCTATGTGCTCTTCTCCCTCTCGGAGTATCCCTGTGACTAGGGTTAAGGATGAATCACCTTTATGTACCTTGTTGATATGTATGTGCCCTAGGACATGGTATCCCGGGATTATCGCCTTATAGGGACATGCATAGTAACAAGCCATGCATCCGCTGCAGAGCCGCGGCAGCACAAGGGGCGGGCTCTTACCCGGCATTAATAAAGCTCCTGCGTCGCAGACCTTGGCGCATACACCGCAAGAGGTACACCGCGATGTGTCTATGAACGGGAGAAATAACTTTATGTCTTCACCCTCACCTAGCTCATCTACGCCGAGCAGTATGTGGTCGTTTGGAGCCTCAATGTCGAGATCTGCTAGCACGACTTGATGCCTCCTTGCGAGAAGCGAGGCGATGTTTACGGCTACAAATGTCTTCCCTGTTCCTCCTTTACCGCCTGTCACCGCAACCCGGAACATATCAACCACTCATGGTAGTTCGTGAGAAAAGTTTTTTGTATAAGGGGTGTTTAACCACCATCTCATTGAGCGCTCGGTCGTCAAGTTGGGAAGCGACCATAATGGCTTGGTCCAAATACCTTCTTAGGTTTTCCCGGATCGATGGTTCCGAGCAGAGGTATTCTATGCACCCGTGGCCCTTCTCGGGCTTCCTCCTCTTAAAGCAAGGGTCCTCTTCCACGGGTTCCTTCAAGCCTTCCACGTAGAAGGCCCCAGGCCCCTCCACGTAAATCAGGTTCGTTAATCTCTCATTTGTCTCTTCGATGTACCTCAGCTCGGCTAATGCTATGATCCTGCTTGCCCTGAAAGGGTGTAGGCACCCAGCCTTACTCAACACGTATCGAAAAGCATCGAAACCTTCTAGAACACCAACACTAGACATGCATGACTATATTCCAATGGCATTATTTGAATTTTGCTCACAACCCAAGGGCTGCCTCTCCTCGACATAAAGGCTGAGACTATACTAGGGCATAAGGTTTGCCTGTAGGCTTAAGAGGGTGAATGAGACAATGAGTGGGGGTAATGTAGCCAACCAACCATGCCTTAGCCACTCAGTTAGCGAGGGTTTCCTATACCCTGATCTCTCGAGTAGCCCCAGTGCTACAATATTCGCTGTGCTGCCTATTGGGGTTAGATTCCCTGAGATGACGGCTGAGTGAAGCATAACCCAGTACAGCGGATAGACTCGTAAGCCGGCCTTACCTAGACTCTCAACCACGGGTAGTAATAATGAGACAGCGATTACATTATCCATTAGCGGGGAGATCATGCTGGTCAGTGTAGTCATTAGGACCATGTTTTCTAAGAGCGAAGATCCAGTATTCTCAAGGATGATTCTGCTGAGGTAGTCGATGAACCCGGTCGATTTTAGCGAGCCGACTGATGCAAACAACAGCGTAAAGAAGAGGAGAGTAGGCCACTCGACACGCTCGCGTAAAGCTCTGGATGCGGATTGAGGGTAAACAATTATAGATATGCCTGTTGAGATAAAGGGAATCGCAAGAAGCATCGAGTTCTTCTCGAGGCCGAGGAGGTATTCCAACTGGTGGTGGATAGCCAGGAATACCAGTGTGAGTAGAAAAAGTGCAGCGTCAACTAGGAAACCATCGTACGTTTTAAACCCCTCCGATTTTATATTAAGGGAAATCTTCCTCACAAAATCACGTAACTCGTCTCGAAGAAAGTGCATGCTCAGAACAAACAACAGGCCTACATTCAGGAAGGAGATTGGCAGCGACCACCTTAAAAACTCCTCAAAGGATAGACCGGCCCTGAACGCAATGAGGACTCCCACAGGGTTTCCAATGGGCGTAGCGCTACTCCCAATATTAGTTGCAAAAATGCACGCAAGGGTAAGAGGGATCGGGTTAACCTGTGCTTGCCTCGCTAGGGAGAGAACAAAGAAAATCATTATAACAATCGATGTGACCTCGTCTATAACCGCTGCAAGGGCAAAGGAGAGTAAAATAATTACTGCATACAAGAGCAAGCCATTGCCTCCAGCAGCCCATATCGTTAACGAGACTATACTGTCGAAGAACCCCCTTTCCTCCAAGATTCCCACTAGGATCATCATCGCGGCTAGGAAAAATATCACGTCGAGGTTGGCGTATTTCAGGAAGCTCTCCAGTGTCAGGCTACCTGTTAGGATTAACAGGCTTACTCCTATGAAGGCGACGGATAACCTATTATCCCACAGTAGAAGGGTAGCTGAAATCTCTGCTAGGAATATGCTTAGCGCTAGAAGTGTATTTGTCGGCAAGCCGAGAAGACTTGAGACTAGAAGCGAAACTAGCGAAACAAGAAGGACACTGAGAACAGCTACGAGGTTTTGAACATTGGACATTTTCCCACTTAGGTGTCTATCGGGAAAAAATATATTTTTTTCCAGCTCTAAGTTCATAGGTGTAACTCCGGTGAGCGTCCAACAGAAAATCCCGGTTTCAGTCATACAGACTGCGCGTTATTTCCTCAAGGCAGGCGAAGTCGTGACGCGTGTGGCAGTCCTGTTCTCAATAGTGTTTGCAATATATCAGGCATTACGCTTAGCGCACTCCGTTCTCAGGGGATCCCCAATATGGCAGGATGCTGCTGAAATCCTCCCCATGGTCACCTTAAACTTGATATCGGCTGGGACGATATCAATCGTTCTAGATAAATGGTATCGAGAGTCGAGGTTCAAATCCCTTGGTCTCTTGGATCTTCTCGTGGGAGCCATCACGCTCATAAGCGCCCCCCTTGCAGGTGTCCTTTTCATCGCGGGAGGACTACTCTTCTATGTGGCTGCAGAAGCTATTGCGATTTTTAGAATCGAGGAAAAGCTCGGCTAGGCCTCCTCTCCGGCAACAGGCTTCTGGATTAGCTGTGAGGCCCTATGCTTCTCGATGAGTCTTGAACAGTATTCTTCATAAGGGAACACTTTTATAGAGACTGCAAAACGGAAACCGCTGGGCTGGCTAACCACGACAGCTTCTCCTCGATCAAGCGTCTTTATCTCGCTCTCCGCTTCGTCGAGGTAGGGAGAGTGATTTATTATCATGGAGTAGTCGGGACGCGTAGGAAGCGAGAGCACAATCTTGGTCAGCGCCTGTCTCACAACAGCCTCCATCAGCTCGCTCGGCATCTGAGTAATATATAATCCCCCAACCTTATACTTCCTGCCCCTCTTCGCTATGATCGAGAATATGTTCTCGCGGACTTCGCCCTTGCCTCCCAAAGCCTGAGCGCTTAGATACCTGTGGGCCTCCTCCACCATGATTAAAACCGGGGGGAGCGTGACCCACTTGTCAGGAAGCTTTTTCCTCATCTCCTCGTAGCTCCTAAATATCCTCTCAGCTATAACGGTGGCCAGCAGCTTCTCTTCTCCCTCGGAGGCGAAGGGAGTCTCGATTAGCACGACCCTGCCCTTCGCGACCATAGAGAGTATTGCTGACGCTAGGTCGTAGTCGCACTCCCTGCAGAAGATGTCCCCGTCACCAACAAGGTGCTTTACCTTTCTCTTCGTAACGTTAATTGTGTTAACGGCTGTAAGCCTTCCCAATCGGGCGTAAATGCTCCTAGCGTCGGCTGTCAGGAGAGAGTATACCCAGTCCTCCCCGAAATTTTTATAGGCAAGCCACAGCAACTCCTCCTGAGGCCCCGAAAACTCTCCAGTCAAGGTAAAGTCATGGGGCTTGAGTCTTCCAACGTCCATCTTTAAGGGATAAGCGGGAATACTTCGAACTTCACCAAGCTCTGGGAGTTCTACCCGGAGGCGACCCGGCCTGTTAACCCTGCCAGTTACAAGGAAAAGATATTCCTCAGATAGGGGGAGATGCGCCAGCCCCATCTCACCCGGCCGGGAGCCTAACAGGTATTCACTCTCACAGTCAAAGACGACTAAGCTGTACTTACCCTTCGTGTCGAGTATTGATGCCGCAAAAACGCGGCCAAAGTTGCTCTTACCTGCACCCGTCCCCCCTACGACGAGTATATGATGAGGTATTACGCGTTGCCCGTCAAGTGTCACAATCATGTCGACCTGGTCGTGTCCGAACCTGATGTAGCCTATAGGTATGTCTCCCGTGTGAAGCTTGAGTTTTTCAAGGTCATCCTTGTCGAGGAATTCGACGCTCGAGAAGATTGATGGTACACTGGTAGGACCATGAGCCTCTCCGTCGGGGTCGATCTGGGCTACAATTACTCCTATAGCGGTATCGTACAGACGTAGATCCTTGTCTCGAAGGTTGACTCTCTCGCCTTTATCGGCCTTACTACTAATCACTGCTACCTCGGCCGCGCTCAGGAGGCTCTCAGGCCTGAAGTCCACCACTTTAACGATGAACCTCCTCCCCGAGTCCTCTACCTTGGCGAGCATCCCCCGTTCGACCCTAGCGCCCTCCGCTATCCTAAACCTAACCGTGGTCCCCTCAACCCATGTTACTACTCCCAGCTTTCCCAGGTCAATCACCCCTACTAGCTCATACCCCAGATATACCTCGACTTGTACTCGGATCCAGCAGCATCCTCGACAAGCCTAACAGACAAGCCGCTACGAGAGAGATCCTCCATCAAGAGTGATCTATCAAGGTCAAGCTCGTTTTCACTTATCCTTGAAAGCTCATGGACAATCTTCAGCGGTAAAGGATATCCTGGCGACGAGAAGTCTTGGAGGTATGCGAGTATCGAGGCGGTCTCCTCGGCGTCAAGCCTCTCAGCCATAACGAAAGGCGTGTCCACGCGGAAAGGCGGAGCCTCGCCTGATAGCCTAGCCACCGATACTGACAGCCCGCCCGGCTGGATCTTGCTTGACTCGAATACAGGGTAATACACCCAGGGTAGACCCTTAAAGTACTTCTCGCCGAGCCGGTAGAGATAGCCCACCAGGCTTTCTCCACTTGAAACCTTAAGGGAGGTCGTCTTCGGGATCCCTATGATCCTCCAGTTTTTCCTTAAAATCATCTCATAGGCCCTAGCTGCCCGTGAACCACGACTGAAGACTAGAGGCCTGTCTAGAAGAATAAAAGATGAGTTGTGTTCCCGGGCTAGGCGCAGGACTGCTTCAAGCTCCACCTCGGCTAGCCAGTCGCCTGCCTGCTTCAAGTCATCGAACAGTTGAAGACGCTTGTACGGGCCGAGAAGCTTTATCCGCTGTACGCCTTTCCAGACGCCTGCTACGACCTTCGCCGCGACTATCTTGTATGAACCTGCATCGAATAATATACGAGCAGCTGCGTCCACAGCCACAACTTCGAAGTCATGGGGGATTTCTTCTAGAACTCTAAACCTTGCCTCGCTTATCGGTGGCCCTCTAACCTTCACGCCGTTTATCCTTGCTACTGGATACGGCCTTGAAGGGGTTCCATCGAGTGTTAACTGCTTGCTCTTCCCGCCGAGCTTGTAGACCTGGGCAAGTTTCTCGATTAAGATCTTTACGTCGGGGTCGATATAGCCTGAGCTATGTAGCATCGCCATGTCTCTCGTCTCATAAAGCTTTTTACTTTTTATAATAGGTTTCGAAGATAACTTCGTTGAATTACAAAAAACACGTATTGAGACTGTATCAAGTTGATAAAACGGTAACGTTTTAAGCGTACTTTTACGTGGGAGAGTTTAGGGAGAAAAGTTGCATTAAAATGCTACTGTAGTTTTTCTTTGCAACAGTTACACTATCTATATATACTAGTGGCTCGCTGCTATTACTGTAATATACAACTGTTACCGTGGGCGTCATGGTAGTCACAGTGCATTACATCGGCTTCCACCCAAACCTGGTCTTCCAGGGGTTCGAGCAGATAAGGCTACGATACCCTATCGAGAGAGTATACCTTGTCTACGATGCTAAGCCTGATAGGTACGGAGCTGTCTCTAGGTATAACTTAAAACGCCTACAGGATCAGCTATCCTACTTTAAGCCTAAGCTAGTAAAGGTCAACCCTCTCAGCTATTCGAGCGTAGCAAGCGCCTTCTACATGATTCTGGAATACGAGAAGGACAAAGAGATACTCATCGACATAACAGACATGCCCCCCTACATGGCGTCCACGGTAACAGTCATCACGATGATGTTCGCAAACGCGCGGATATACGCTGTCCAGCCACAGCAGCAGGGCGAGTTCATCCCCGACCCCGACACTCCTGAGTTCGCCGACTTCATAGCACGGAAGGACAACCTACAGCTCGGCGCCGTGTTCGAGGTTGAAGCGCCCTCAAAGAGGATAGAAGTCTACGAGAACGAGCGAGAGGTCGACATACTTGTAACGCTTTACACTAAGAATGGTTCAGCGGAAAGCATAACAAAGCTTATCGAATGGATGGGCGAGGATCCTAGGGATCCCGTTATCAAGGCGACTTACAGCAGAATCGTGGCATCCATGGAGGAGAGGGGCCTCCTGAAGCGCTCGCGGGAAGGGAGAAACAGGATTGTAAAGCTTACAGAGTTGGGCACAGCGATAGCAGAGGCAAGAGTGAAGCTCGGAGTGTCGAGGCCCCCTCCAGCCCCTCCAAAGCCGGAGGAGCCCTTAAGCATCCACCTTCCATAAGCTGTTCTAAATGTCGATATTCAGCCTTTCATCCCGGGAATAGATCCCAAATTTAGCTCTCATCTAGACGTGTTTAAGCTCTTTAAGCCGGCTGTCAGGAGTTCACGAAAATGTTTATTAATACTAAATGATCATTTTATAATACGATACGGCGGGGAACATGGTTTCGCGTGAGTTGGTCCAGAAAGCAAAAGCATTTCACGGGCATGTGTGCCCCTTTCTTGTTCTTGGGCTCAGAGCCACAGAGATAGGCTTCTCGAAACTCGGGCTACGAAGGCCGGGCGAGGCTGAAACCATTAGGGAAGACGTGATAGCGATAGTGGAGGCAAACAACTGTTTTGCTGATGGCGTACAGGTAGCTAGTGGCTGCACTCTCGGGAACAATTCTCTTATATACTTAGACACTGGGAAAAATGCTGTAACCTTCTACAGGAGAGATACGGGTAAAGGTGTAAGAATATACGTTCATAGCGACAAGGTTCGCGAGTTATTCCCAAGCAGGGGGAGCGAGCTCTGGAGGAAAGTAGTTGTCGAGCGAAAAGGCTCGAAGGAGGAGGCTGAGGAACTAGCGAAGATATGGGAGGAGATCGGCTACAAGATGGCCGACTTATCCGAGGAGTTTTTCAAGATCGAGGAGGTGTCCCTTAAACAGGTAATTGAGAGAGCCCCCATTTTCGAGAGCGTAAGGTGCGTGTCCTGTGGAGAGCTGGTAAGGGCTGACAGGGTCTTCTATCTAGATGGGAAGCCTTACTGTGCGAAATGCGCAGGCTTAGATGTCCCCGCCGTCATCGGTAGGGGTATTGTGAAGTCTTTCCATGTGCCGTTTTAAAGGTGAGATGGTATGGATACCCGTAAATTAATAATGGCTGCGATTGTAATAATAATCGTACTTATCGGAGCGTACATCTTAATAACGAACTGGTCTAGTCCTGCACAACAGGAGCAGGCCCCTCAATACATAGAGGTCACTGATTATGCGGGCAGGACGGTGAAGGTACCTACAAATGTCTCGAGGATCGTGGCCATAGGTCCAGGTATGCTACGGCTGGTCTGCTACTTAAACGCGGTGGACATGCTGGCTGGTGTAGAAAACGCTGAGAAGAACTGGAACCCTGTAGGTAGAGATTACGCTATGGTCTACTTCGAAAAATTCAAAAATCTCCCGGTTATAGGCCCTGGCGGACCAAGGGAGGCTCCGAACCCCGAGCTCCTGCGCAGCGTGAAACCCGATCTCGTCATCATGTCAAGGGTCTATGTCGATTTATACGACCCCGACAGGCTTTCATCCGAGGTCGGGGCACCCGTCATAGTCCTCGATTACGGTGTTGCAGGCTACCTGAACACCACTGAGTTCAAGAAGGCAATAACCCTGCTAGGCAAAGTTCTCAGGAAAGAGAGCAGGGCTGCAGAGCTCGCATCCTACATAGATAGCCTCGTATCTGACCTGGAGAGCCGAGTGAAGGGTGTCGAGCAAAAGCCTGGCGTGTACGTTGGAGCAGTATCCTATAAGGGTGCACAGCCCTTTACGGCTACACAGGGCAAGTTCCCGCCCCTCTCCCTCTTGAAAACCCCCAGCATAGCCGACGAGACAGGGAAGACAGGCTTCATAAGCTTGGACTTTGAGTTCATCTTGAAGAAGCAGCCTGAATACGTGTTCATAGACCTTAACAACCTCAAGACTGTCCTCGACGACTTCAACAAGGATAAAGCTAAGTATTGCAGCTTGAACGCGTTCAAGTCTGGGAAGGTCTACGCTATACTACCCTTTAACTACTACCACACCAACGTCGCCACTGCAATTGCAGATGCTTACTTCATTGGGAAGGTGCTTTATCCCGACAAGTTTAAAGATGTGGACCCAGCGGCGAAGGCCGACGAGATATACTCAAAGTTCTTGGGGAAGCCATTATACCAAGACTTCGTGACTGGCCTTAAGCGAGGCTTTGGTGACCTGAGCGATGTCTTCAAGTGCTAGCGGTATCGAGCACGTCTTAACCCACCTGGATAAAAGGAGGTTTTTCTCCCTATTTCTTCTCTCAATTCTTCTAATCTTCTCGATACCTATAGCAGTTGCATTTGGAACTGTTTACAAGCCCTGGGACGTGCTCTCGTATCTGTTCGGTAATTCTCAGACGGATGCAGGGCTGGTAGTAGCTCTAAGGTTCCGGAGAGTTATAGCCGCAGTCATAGTAGGAGCACTTATAGGTGGCGGTAGCATGTTGGCCCAGGCCAGCTTCAGAAACCCTCTAGCCTCCCCCTTCACGCTCGGAATATCTCATGCTGCAGCGCTCGGGGTAGCTGTCTCCCTTCTGCTCCAAGTAGGGGGGCTTGGCGGAGCATGGATTATAAGTTTCACGAGGCCGTTCTTCGTCGCGTTCTTCGCTTTTATCTTTGCAGCCTTTCAAGTGGTCTTAATCCTCTTACTCTCCTGGTGGGCTGGCCTTGACACGAGAGCCCTCGTACTAGCGTCAATCGCTGTCAGCTTCACGTATCAGGCCATACTATACTTCATGCAATACCTTGTTTTAGACGAGGTCCAGCTTGCAACCGTGATATTCTGGACCTTCGGAGACCTTGGAAAAGTGGGTTGGAGTGAGCTTACGATTCTTCTCGTGGGCTTCCCGCTCTTTGCAGCCATGTACATTGCGCTACACAAGGATCTAGACTTAATAGTCTTTGGAGACGAATTGGCCAAGGCCTCGGGCGTGGAGCCACGAAAGATGCGTCTCACAGCTGTAATCATATCAGCTCTTGGAACAGCACTGGCAACAGCCTTTGTAGGTGTTCTAGCATTCCTCTGTCTCTTATCGTCCCATGTGACAAGGATGATAGTCGGGGGGAGACACAAGTTCCAAATCCCGGGAGCGATGTTAACCGGGGCACTGTTATTGACGTGGTCTGACCTGCTCTCCAGGACGCTCCTAGCCCCCCTCGTGCTACCCGTAGGTATTCTTCTCTCTTTCATCGGGGGGCCACTCCTCGTATTCCTACTCTTTAGGGTGAACAGGAGTGGGAATGATTAGGGTAAGAGGGGTAACAGTATACTATGGGTCGTTCAAGGCCCTGAACACGGTAGACGTAGAAGTCGAGGCTGGAGAGGTCCTCGCACTTATAGGGCCCAATGGTAGCGGTAAGACCACGCTCTTGAAGACTATGTGCGGGATTCTCAACCCGAAGCTTGGGGCCGTCTACCTAGACGGTAAAGAGGTGCACAGGATACCAAAAATGGAGCTTTCCAAGATCATAGGCTACGCTCCCCAACGACTCGAAGTAAACTTCGCGATGCCTGTTCTGGACTTCGTGCTCACCGGAAGGAGGGCCTATGCCTCGTGGGACTACAGCCGGGAAGACTACAATATCTCACTCAAAGCCCTAAAAATGCTTAGGGCCGACCACCTGATAACCAGGCGGCTAGACCAGCTTAGCGGGGGAGAGCTTCAACGAGTGGTCATAGCCAGGGCTCTAGCCTCTGAGCCCAAAGTGCTGCTCCTAGACGAGCCAACATCGAGCCTAGACCCGAAACACCAGATTGAGATCTTGGAGACTTTGAGAAGTCTGAGTAGAAACTTCTCGACCACGGTAATCATGAGTCTCCATGACCTTACCCACGCCTACCGCTATGCGGACAAAACGCTCATCTTGAAGGATGGGCAGGTCTTCGCTGCGGGCCGCACAAGCGACGTTATAAGGGAGGATATATTGGAGCCTGTCTACGGGGTCAAGCTGAAAGTCCTCAAAGAGTTTCGGGCAGTTCTGCCGGAAGATCCCCATGTGCTTTAGAGGGCTTGAGAGGATATAATCAAAATTAACCTGGTCTTGTCGTTTTCTGAGTTTTCTTGGGCATTCCTAGCTGTATGTTAGGGTGATAACAAGTTATTTTGTAAAAATAATATATACCACTTCCGGTAGTAAATTCTTAAGGAAGTCTAAAATTGTTTTTGTGTGGGATTTTGACGGGGCGGGCTTTCAGACTACGCTATCGGGATTTGGGTGGCCGATTTCGACAAAGTTATGGATAAGCTTAAAACTGTCTCAACTAGCG
>ERZ1669248.395-NODE-395-length-21766-cov-5.828520_pt1 | contig 21766 bp, 30 predicted proteins | sample MGYA00579296_ERZ1669248 | MGnify/ENA primary metagenome ERZ1669248 (study PRJEB41166, sample SAMN08046057) | hot springs metagenome | biome: hot spring; feature: neutral hot spring; material: thermophilic sediment; isolation source: thermophilic sediment from...
AATATACCTACTCTGTATTGGAAAAGACCGTCAGCTATGTTACCCCAGAAGGTTATACCGGCATCTCTGTCTCCTGCCAAGGTTGCTGGTGCAAAGGGGCTCCAAGATAGCGTATAATTTGAATTTGTATTCGGATCTTTATACACTGGTACTTTATAACCTGTCTTACCATCTCCTGCACCCCACCCTATACCCGTTGGGATCACATAGTTTCTGGAAGAGGTAAGATTTGCCCTTGCGAAGGGTATCCTGTACTTACCTGCCCTTATTTTGAATTCATCCGCAAAGTCCAATGTTATAACTGCGTCGTTTACACTGGCAGAATCTGCCTGATGACTTCCTCTTTTAGTGGTGTTAGGAGAAAAGTCGCCTTCAAACTCAAACTTAACGTACTTATTCACCTGACCTGCCATGTTGATGGTTGCTCTTCTTATGGAAAAGTCTGTCCAGTCCTTTACATCACTTCTGGCTTTCCCTAACCTTTGTGCAGTTATCCTAAGGGTTAGATCCAGTGTGGAGAAGGTTTCCTCGTCTAACTTTATGGATGCTGCTTGAGCCTGAAGGGTCCATACGGACAGTATGGCACCTGCGAGTAAGACCTTCTTCATTTTTCCACCTCCTTAAGTTTTTATCAAGAAACGATCTTAAAGGCGTTGTGTTAAGAATTCTTTAATTTTTGGTTAAGATTTTGTTAAGATTTTAGGACCCAAGATCCCACACCACCATCTTGATCTCTGTGTAGTCCTCTATGGCAAATCTTGGACCTTCCCTGCCTATGCCCGACTGCTTTACACCTCCATAAGGCATGTGATCCGCTCTAAAGTTGGGTCCCTCGTTGATGAGGACACCACCAGCTTCCACTTTCTTGATAAACTCCCAGGCTACGTCTATATCTTTGGTAAAGACTCCCACTTGAAGGCCATATACAGAGTTGTTTATCCCTCTTATGGCTTCTTCCACTTCTCTGTAAGGGTTTACCACTACTACGGGTGCAAAGGCTTCCTCTTTAAAGAGCAGGGAGCTTTCTGGCACAAGGCTTACCACCGTAGGCTCAAGCAGAGCTTTACTTTCTGCACACGCAATACCACCCCTTATGAGTTTGGCACCTTCTCTTACAGCCTCGCTGAGCCACTCTTGAACCCTTTCTACCTCCGAAGGGCTTATCATGGGACCTACATCTGTATCCTCTTGCATAGGGTCTCCCACCTTCAGGTTATCTACTGCGGACTTGAGCTTTGACAGATAAAGGTCAAAGACATCTTCGTGCACAAATACCCTCTGAATGGATATACAAACCTGCCCTGCTATGGCGTACCCACCCTGGATCGTTTTTGCTACCGCTTTGTCTATGTCTCCATCTTTGTGTAAGACCAAAGCTGAGTTAGAGCCCAGCTCAAGAACTACCTTCTTTATACCTGCCTGTCTTGTGATGATCTCTCCCACCTTTCTACTGCCTGTAAAGGAAACTACTCTGACAGCTGGATGCGTTGTCATTGCCTTTCCTACATCACCATAACCCGGAAGGACGCTTATAGCAGATGCTGGAATGCCAGCAGACACCAAAAGCTCACCCAACATAAGGGGAGTGATGGGAGTCCTTTCAGAAGGTTTGAGAATTACCGCATTTCCTGCTGCCAAAGCAGGAGCAACTTTATGCATAGAGAGGTTCAGAGGGAAGTTAAAGGGAGTGATAGCGGAAACTATACCAACAGGTTGTCTTATATAAAAGCCCACCTTTCCTTTACCGTTGGGATGAGCGTCCAAAGGCAGTACCTCTCCACCTATCCTTTTTGCTTCTTCCGCAGAGAATATGAGCGTTTGCACCGCCCTTTGGACTTCCACCCTTGCTTCCCTTATGGTTTTTCCCACCTCCAGGACAAGCATTCTTGCAAACTCTTCTGCCCTCTCTTGGAGCATCTGCGCTGCTCTCATAAGTATGCTGTAGCGCTCATAAGAAGTAAGGGAAGAGAGCTGTTTAAAACCTTCCTTTGCCAACTCTACCGCCTTATACACATGATCCTCTGATGCCTTAGACACCCTACCTACTGTCTCGCCAGTATAGGGATATACCACATCTATCTTCTCCTGGCTTTCCACATACCTTCCGCCCAAAAGAATACCCTTTTCTACCATAGGTTTTATTTTAAGTTAAATTGAAGATCATACAGTGAGAAATTCTAGACCGTCAAATAATTGCTTATAAAGTAATGCAACACATATAAGAAAACGAGAGAAAAACTAAGGCAGGAAGAAACTCAAAAGTCTTCGTTGCCCAAATAACTCCTTTGCATACTTATGCTTTTGGGATATAGCTTCTTTAGAAAAAAGAAGGTTTTGGCAATTTAACTAGTTTCTCACTTAGCGTGTGTTTATAAGTATAATATAAACTTATGGCAGGACACAGTCATTGGGCTCAAATAAAGCACAAAAAGGCTAAGGTAGATGCCCAAAGAGGTAGGCTTTTTAGCAAGATTATTAGGGAGATAACTGTTGCGGTCAGAGAAGGAGGTCCAAACCCAGAGTCTAACCCAAGGCTTAGAACCGCTATAGAGAACGCAAAAAGAGCAAATATGCCTGCGGAAACTATAGAGAGAGCAATAAAGAAAGGTACTGGAGAGCTTGGAGGTGAGGCTTACGAAGAGGTCCTTTATGAGGGATACGGTCCAGGTGGTGTTGCCATAATGGTGCTTACCGCTACTGATAACAGAAATAGAACTACCGCAGAGATAAGGCATGTCTTTTCTAAGTATGGGGGAAATCTTGGCTCTTCGGGTTGTGTATCCTATATGTTTGAAAGGGTGGGATATATAGAAATTCCCAAAGAGAGCATCTCTGAAGAGGAGCTATACGAAAAGGCTATAGAGGCAGGTGCGGAAGACATCCAAACAGGAGAGACCCATTACATAGTATACACAAAGCCAGAAGACCTGTACAGCGTCAAAGACGCTTTGGTCAAAGCAGGCATAACGGTAGAAAACGCCAGTATAAACTACAAACCTTTAAGCACCGTTCAGATAACAGATCCAGAAACAGCCAAAAAGCTCATAAAACTGCTCGATGCCTTAGATGACCTTGATGATGTACAATCGGTCATATCCAACTTTGATATACCAGAAGAGGTTTTGAGGGAGTCTTCGTGATTAGCCTATCTTGTTCTTGTTAGGAGTGTGTTCTAACGAAATTAAGAATTCTTTTTTCCTTCTTTTTAGCAACTCTTAACAAGAGAAAGCCATAAAAATGCTATTTTTTGGGAGGTCTTTTGTCAGAGATTTCTCTTCTTTGAGAAGTGTTTTAGGCTCGGGGGACTGGTATAGCAAACATGGTTAGCTCCTTTTCAGAGTGGATGGGCGACCAAGGTCTTGTTAATCAAGGCTTTGAGAATTATTAAACACTCTGAATAGCCTAAGTATATCCTCTACAGGGAGCTTTTTTAGATTTTCAATCCCATATGGGTTTTCTACGTACGGGACTCCAATGGTGTCTTCCTTTAGAGAACTGCACTTATTGATCACCTTATAAACTCTAAAGTTTTGCAAATGCTTTTGGATACTATCAGCTTCCTGTGCAGACAACTTATCTTCGTTCATAACCGCAAAAATAACCGCTTTTTCTTTTAGCACCTTCATAAGCTTTTCCACCCTGTCCTTTCTGTCTCTTATCAATTCCAAGAGGTTATCTTTTCTTCCCATAAAGTTTTCAAGTTTCTGTCTTTCTTGTGCCACCTTTTCAAGAAAGGAAAACCATTTTTCTATAGAGTGCATAGTATAAAAGAGTCTCACCATCTGACCTGTGGGAGCACTATCTATCACTATAAATTCAAAATTCCCATCAAAGTAGTCCACCAAGCGATCAAGTAAGGCGGTCTCCAAAGCGGTAGGTGAATGTTTGAGCTGTTTTGCATACTCTTCAAGGGCGGAGCTTAGTGTGGGGATCATCTCTTTTATGACAGATAGGGCTTTCTTTGTGTATTCTTCTACAAGATCCTCTGCGGAAAGTTCCTCCACATACAGGTTCTCTGTTATTTTGCAAAGTCCATGACCTATATCTCTTTGAAGTATGCCAGAGAGGGAATGCGCTGGGTCTATAGAAACTAATAAAACCTTGTGGTCTTCTGATAACCTCAAAGCTGTGGCACAGGCTAAAGTGCTTTTGCCAACACCACCTTTACCACCAAAAAGTGCTACCCTTAACAGCATGGGAATATGTCAAAGCCACTTTTTTCTATACCTATGCTCCTGTGCCAAAGGTGGAACTCCTCAAGTAGGTACGGATAAAGATCAAGGGTATAGATACCTAAGGGGTTGTCAAGGCCAAAGTACTCTGTAAAAAGGAAGAAAAGGAGGTGGTCCCTTAGGTAAGAATGGGACACCTCCACAGGTTTTTTAAAGTGTAGTTCAACAAAGCCTAAAAGGTTAGACTTTATTTTAGAGAAAGGATCCACTGAGCCAGTTCCTTTGCTTCCTCATCTGTCACGTTCTGTGGAGGCATGGGTACTTGTCCCCAATTTCCTGCTCCTCCATTCTTAATTTTCTTGGCAAGCTCATCAACAGCTCCTGGCTGACCTGCGTACTTTTTAGCAATATCTTTGTACGCTGGTCCAACCTTTTTGGTATTTATGTCGTGACATGCATAACAGCCCTTTTGCTGAGCCAAAGCAGTCATGTCCTTAGCAGGTCCTTGAGACTTTTGCTCTTTTTGTTCTGCAGGCTTTTGTTCACCAGAAGGTTTGGCTGGTTGCTCTTGATTTTGCTGTTCAGGTTGAGATGGCTGTGCAGGTTGCGCTGATTGCTCAGGTTGTGCAGGTTGCGCTGGCTGTTCTGCAGGTTGCTGTTCTTTCTTTTCACAAGAAGCAAGAAGGGCAAGGCTAAGAACTCCGCTTAAAAGTACTCTCTTCATACCTATTACCTCCAAAAGATATTTAAGTGACATAAATAATTATATGCGAAAAAAAGATGAAATTTTTATGAACAGGCTTTATAATTGATGTGATGATGGACATAAGGGAGATAATGGAAGTTTTACCGCACAGGTATCCCCTTCTTCTTGCAGATAAGATACTTGAGATAGAACTAGGAAAGCGTATAGTTGGGCTAAAGAACGTTTCAGCTAATGAACCTTACTTTCAGGGACACTTCCCGGGATTTCCCCTAATGCCGGGTGTGTATATCCTTGAAGCTATGGCTCAGGTAGGTGGAATTCTCATGATAAAGTCTCTTGGCTTGGAGATAGGCAAGTACGCTGTTGTTTTTGCTGGTATAGATGAGGCAAGGTTCAAAAAGCCCGTATATCCAGGAGATCAGCTAATTCTTGAGCTGGAGGTGATATCCCTCAAAAAGACTCTCTCCAAGATGAAGGGTAAGGCTACTGTTGATGGTCAAATTGTAGCGGAAGCCATCCTTTACGCAGCAGCAAGAGAGCTAAAAGACCTAAAGAGATAATTTCTTTGAGCTTATGCAAAAGAAACCGCCCTCTTTCCAAAAGCCTTCCCTTATTTCTTCAGTCTTTATAGGTTTCTCATCTTGAGGCTCTTCAAGCAAGGTTGTATATACCTTATCAATACTAAAACCAGTTTCTTTTAGCATGCTGGCAAGTTGATAGTAAGAATAAAATTTAGCGTTTTTGTAAATGGGATGTCCTTTTTTAGCTTTGTCCATGTAAAACTCTGCCCAAGGGCTTTCAGAAAGCACAAGTCCCAGTAACAAAGAACCATCAGTTTTGAGCACTCTGTTAGCTTCCTTTAAAGAAGTGATAGGATCTTCAAAAAAGCACAGAGAAACTACTATGATAACCTCATCAAAGGCTTTCTCTTTAAAAGGTAGGGCTTCTGCCTTCCCTAACACTCCATATACACCTCTTCTTATAGCCATTTTAAGTAATTCTTTTGAGGTATCCACTCCATAACGCACACCCAAAGCAGAAGCAAAACGTCCGCTTCCTACCCCTATCTCCAAGGAATTCTTGGGTGTTTCAAGAAGTTTTCTGAGGCATTCAAGTTCCAGTTTATAGGCAGATTTCCCAAAGGGCTTTTCGTACCAGAGGTCATACGCTTGTGCGTACTCATCAAATATCAGCATTTTTTAACCCCATGTTTTGTTCGTAAGCTTGCAAAGTGTTTAAAAGTAGAGCTGTTATAGTCATTGGACCTACTCCACCCGGTACAGGAGTTATGGCACTTGCTTTGTGTTTTACGCTATCAAAATCCACATCTCCCACCACTTTATCTCCCAATTTGGATATTCCCACATCTATCACAACAGCACCCTCTTTTACCATGTCCCCTTTTATGAGATGTGGCACACCAGTTGCTGATATAAGTATATCTGCTCTCTTAGTGTATGCTGTTATATCCTTTGTGTGTATGTGGCACACAGACACTGTTGCATCCCTCCAAAGCATCAAAAGCGCCAAAGGTCTGCCTACTATAAATCCAGCACCTACTATAACTACATCTTTACCTTTGAGGTCTATATGGTAGTGTTTCAAAAGTAAGTCTATACCCAAGGGTGTGCATGGTATAAACCCTCCCTCTATGCGGGCAATGAGCTTTCCCATATTCTCTGGGTGAAAGCCGTCCACATCTTTTCTTGGAGATATGGAAAGTATAACTTCCTGCTGGGATATGTGAGCAGGTAGTGGTAGCTGAACTAATATACCATCTACCGTCTCTTCACTGTTGAGGTATGCTATCAAGTCAAGGAGTTCTGGTGCTGTAGTGTTTTCAGGAAGATGATAAAGAATTGATCTTATACCTACCTTTTGGCATGCTTTTTGTTTGTTTTTGACATATATATGACTTGCGGGATCGTTACCTACCAAGACTACAGCCAAGGCGGGTTCTCTGTATCCTTTTGAAGTTATAGCTTTTACCCTTTTACTTATCTCTTCTCTTATGTTTTCTGATAGAGCCTTCCCATCTAAAAGGAGAGTCATCGCTTTTATAAATGATTATAACAAGAAGCCTTACAAAAGTCCTCCCTCTTTCATAGAAAAGTAACTAGATGTAGTGACTATAACATGATCAAGAAGTTCAAACCCCAAAAGCTGACATGCATCTTTTATTCTTTTGGTAAACTCTAAGTCCGCTTTTGAGGGTTTTGGTTGTCCCATAGGGTGGCTATGAGCCAGTATGATAGAGTGGCAGGCACTCTTTACCGCTCCGTAAAGTACATCTTTTGGGTCTGCAAATACAGAGTTCATTCTACCTATAGCTACCGTTTCGTAGCTTATAAGGGTGTTAGAAGGACTAAGATACAGTGCCCAAAGATGTTCTCTTCTGTTATCCATCTTATCCTTGAGAAATTTATAGACATCTTGGGGGGTGTTTATAACCACATGAGAGTAGGGTTCATATATGCGCCTGCTTAGTTCAAATATAGCTTTTATTTGGCAAGCCTTTGCTTCTCCTATGCCTTCTATCTCCTTTATAATCTCATCAACGCTCATGTCTTTTAGTCTTTCCCAACCGAGTCTAACTATCTTCCTTGAAAGGGAAAGCACATCGTCCTTTTTTGTTCCAAAACCTAATATGATTGCTATTAATTCTTCATCAGAGAGTGCATCAACACCTAAGGTTCTGAGTTTCTCTCTTGGTCTTAGCTCTTGAGGTATCTCCTTAAGCTTTCTGCTCCTGTACATATTTTTCCACCATCAGTTTTTTCACCTTCCTGCCGTCAGATTGTATAACTACGAACTTTAGCCCACAACAGATAATTACCTCACCTTTATGGGGTATCCTCTTTAGCTGGTATATTATAAAACCTCCTAAAGTTAAATAAGGTCCATCGGGAAACTTTATACCCGCTACCTTTTCAAACTCGTGCTTATCAACCATACCATCAACGATCCATTTCTCCTTCTCTATTTCCTTTATGGGTTCTTCTGACTGGATGAGACTGTCACCAATTTGGCCCAAAACTTCCCTTACTATATCATCAAAGGTAACTATACCCAGTATGATACCCCTTTCGTCCACCACAAGACCCATGTGTGCGCTACTTTTCCTAAAGGTTTCAAGAGCATCCTGCAGAGTTGTAAACTCAGAGAATATGGCAAGAGGTTTTATAAACTCTTTGATGGGCGCTGAAGGAGGATTGTCTATTATATCAAACATATCCACATAACCTGTTATGTCATCAACCCTTTTTCTATAGACAGGTAGCTTGGTAAAACCGCTTTCCTTCATCCTTTGGAGAGCCTGTCCTACTGTAGAAACCTCGTCTATCATAACCACCTCATATATGGGTCTTACCACTTCTGAAAGAGTGCTCTCTTTGAGTGCCAGAAGTTTAACAGCGGTTTTTATCCTTTCATCCTGAAGCTCTATCTCTTCTAAAAGCTTCATTACGTCTGACTTGCTTAGCTTTTCTGAATGCCTGCTTTTGAAAAACTCTGTAAGTAATCTACTTACCTTTTTTGAAAAGATAAGAAGAGGAAAAGTTACCATTTTGAGCTTGCTAAGATACCACAGGCTTGGTATCAAGAGCTTGTCTGCGTGCTTTTGAAAAACACTTTTGGGGATTAACTCTCCAAACACAAGAGTGAAGATTACAAGACTTATAGAAACAAAGACTTCATATCCTTTTATATAAGGGATATAGTCTGAGAGTGTGATGACCGCCATGGTGTAAAAGGTGCTGGCAAAGACTATGCTTACTGTGTATCCCAACATGGAAAGGGTGATGTACTCTTCTGGGTTTTCGTGAAAGTCCTTCAAAAATCCGTACCCTGTTTTTCTATAGAGTGCTAACACCTTACTCCTGTCAGTGCTTATAAGGACGATTTCTGCACCTGCAAAAATTCCTTCAAAGATCACAAAAAACAGAACACCAAGTATAAAACCTAACGCTTCCATCCTATTAGCACTCTGTCCTGACCTGCGTAATCTTTAAAAATATCCACTCTGAAACCTTTTTCCGCAAAGAGTTTTCTTAGAATAGAGCCCTGGTCATGCCCTATTTCTAATGCAAAAAAGCCACCGTCCTTTATAAACCTTCTTACCTCCTTAGCAAAGCGTTCGTAAAACTCATAACCCTTTTCCCCTCCTATAAGAGAAATCCAACCCTCAAGTCTTACACCTTTTGGTAAATTTTCCCACTCTCTTTGAGGTATGTAAGGTGGATTAGAAACTACAAAGTCAAACACCATACCCTCCACCGGTTTAAATATATCTCCTTTTCTTAGTATAAGTCTTTGCTCCACCTTGTGGAGTTTTGCGTTTTCCTTGGCAAGCTCTAAAGCTATATCCTGTACATCATCTGCATACATGATAAGATTTTTCCTTTCTAAGAGCAATGTTATAGATATGCACCCTGTTCCAATACCTATTTCAAAGCCCACGTACTCTCCATTGGCGGGAATAAGCTCAAGGACCTTCTCACAGAGCAATTCCGTCTCTGGTCTTGGAATTAACACGCCTTCTTTTACCTTAAAGGTCCTTCCGTAAAAATCCCACTCTCCCAAGATGTACTGAAGAGGGTAACCTTCTTCAAGGAGTTTCAGAGACTTAAGATACTCTTCCTCTATATCCTTAGATACCTCCCTGTCTTCAATAAAGTATATATCACTTGGTTTTACCTTCAGGAGGTGTGCCAGAAGGAGCTGTCTTTCCCGAAGGGACGCCTTGCTGGCTACTTTCAGAAGATCTTTGAGTTTCATCTTTTATGAGAGAGCCTTTCTTTGAAGGATTCGTAAGGGCAAGAAGCAAAGCCAAAAGCATAAAAGAAAAGCCAAGCCAATAAGTGAATTTAGTAAGTATGGTATCCACACCACCTGGACCGAAAACACCTTGACCCATTCCACCAAAAGCAGTTCCCACATCTCCCCTACTTCTCTGAAGAAGTACCACAACTATGAGCAATATAGAGATTATGATAAATAGCACAAGTAAAAGGTAGTACATAGTTGAAATATTATACAATACAACAATATGCTAAGTGAGAAACTAGTTACATGCCAAAACCTTTTTTTCTAAAGAAGCTATATCCTAAAGTATTCAGAATTTCTCACTCGGCGTTTTAAAAAGTGTTATAATATACTACTGTAGCGGGCGTAGCTCAGTGGTGGAGCGGCTGCTTGCCATGCAGCAGGTCGCGGGTTCGAGTCCCGTCGCCCGCTCCATACTCAAAGGTGTGATAAAATTAAGAAAATGCAAAAAGGCAAAAACTGGCTTATTGAACTCATTGCGGTAATAGTTATAGTGCTCTTACTCAGAGCTTTTGTAGTTCAGGCTTACAACATTCCTTCAGGCTCTATGAAACCTACCCTTTTGGTTGGTGATTTTATACTTGTAAACAAGTTAGTTTATAGTATCTCGGAACCCAAAAGGGGAGACATTGTAGTTTTTAAGTGGCCTGTAAATCCCAATATAGACTTTATAAAGAGGATAATAGGTATGCCTGGAGATGTGATAGAGGTTAGAGATTATCAAGTCTATATAAACGGGAAGCCTTTGGCACTGAGGTTTATAGGCGAACAGTATGAAGATGGCAATAGAAAGCTCATTTACGAAGAGATTCTTCCCAATGGTGTAAAACATAAGATAGCCTTGTATGCAGACCCTATAATACCTCGCAGAGATGTACCTCCCACTAAGATACCTCCAGGAAATTACTTTGTTATGGGAGATAACCGCGATAACAGTGAGGATAGTAGGTACTGGGGTTTTGTACCAAGGGAAAACATAGTGGGTAAGGCTTTTGTCATATACTTTTCGGGAGATATACCACCTCTTGAAAGCACAGATGTAAACATCTTTACAGGATTTAAACAGCTATTCTTAGCTCTTTTGAATCCACGCTTAGATCGTATAGGCAAGCCTCTTATAGATCAATAGCAATACCTTTGTGTAATAGCTCACTAATAGCGCGTTTAATAAGGACAGGATCAAAACCTGCAGAACGCATACTTGCTATAAAGAGACTTGGTAATGCGTTGGCATGTATTAGCGTGTCCTTTATGGTACCATCCTCAAAGTACATATACTTTTCAAGTTCAGCTTTTATTTTCAAAAATCCATCTTCATTCATATTCGCAATAATTTGGTTTAAAGCTTGTATATAAAAACTTTTGTCAGGAGCAGATGGAATATCTATGCCAATCTTCATAGTCTTAAGAGAATTAAGAGCCATACGGAAGGCATTTTCACTGAGAGGATTTCCCCATGCTGGAAAGACTTTACTTATTCGCAAACCTTCCAACACTTCAAGGGCGTTATACACCGCTTTTGAACAGGGCATGCTAAGAGAAGCGTACAGGACCACATCCTCTATATTGGGATCTTCAGAAAGAGAAAACTCCTCTGGCGTGCGCAAGGAACTAAAAAGATGAGAAGTAAATAAAAAGCCCGTTCCTTCCTCGTAGAGGGCAAAGGTCCCTTTATAGGGTACAAAAGGTATGGGTAAGATACGAAGCACATCACCCGTTGACAGCTTTATTTTCATACCTGGGAGGTTCTCTACAAGCCTTATGCGGGACATGGGAACACCAGACTTATTTAGCCATTTGGCTACATTCATAGATGTTATAACTTGAAGCTTAGGGCTACTTTGAAGCATACTGAGAATAGTGGCGCATTCATGAGCTCCAGAATCAAGCAGGACAACCGCTTTTATTATGTCTATAGTGCTTAAAATCTCTTCTATTTTCGCCTTTACCTGAGCATAATCCTCAAGTGTGCCTGTGTTTATAAGTATAGGAATTTTTACATCCTCCCTTTCGTATATACGAAGATACACATTGGAGTGGAGCAAGAACTTGCTATCTTGCACACCTACCCAGAAAAGTCCCTTCCCAAGCTCAACAGGTTGTGTAAGGTCTGCCTTCTTGGGTAAAGAAACTGGTTTTTGCACTTTATCCTGAGTAAGTATAGCAGTTTCTGAAAACAGTTTCCTGAAGAACTCTTCAGTATTTGAGGAGCCTTCCTCAGGATAGCTTTTTCCAGCGTAAGGAAAGAGCTCTATCCTTATATCATCAAAAACAAGTATATCTTTAATATCCTCTATAGGACAGCTTGTCCCAACGATTTGTCCTTCTTTTATGTAAATACTACAGCTTTTTTCAGAAGCTTTAAGACTCATAATAGAAGATATACCACGCCTAAGGAGGTGCAAAAGAAGATTTACAGGACCAATTAGAGGTAAATGCTTTGGATCAGTCTCTCCTCTGTTTAACCACACTGCCTTTGTGAGAAGGTCAAGAGGATTAAAGGGAAGGAGAATAAAGTTAAGGTCAGTAAAACCCAAAGCTTTTAGTTTTTCTGCATCCTCATACTTATCTATGAAAAACACAGGTATAGGAAACTTCCCCGCTTTGATGGTTTCTAACCAAAAGTTCAGGTGCTTAAGCTCCATAAGGATTATATCAAAGGAAGTAGCATCAAGAAGCTCCCTTGCCTTTTGCTCATCCAACGCTACAAGAAGTTTATGACCAGTCACATCAAAAATGTCGCTTATAAGAGAAAAAAACTTTCTGTTTTCATCTATCAAGAGAAACCTTATACCCATTAATAGACCTCCTTTTTCTTGGATGCCACCTCAAGCAGTTTCAGCTGATCCTTGAGTATGTTTAAGGATTGGACAACCATAAAAAAGGCATGTTCCACGTTTATAAGAGCGGACTGAAAGGAAAGGTCATCTGTGAGAAGTCTTAACTCCCTAAACTTTCTGTAATATTCATCAAGCTCTGTTCCAAAATCTAAGATGCTTTTTATAACCTCTTGGGATAATTTTAAAGCCTCTCCCTTTGTGTCCATATGTTTCCTATCTCCTCACCTTCCTTTCTTGGCATATTATACCTGCTGAAAAGAATAGATTCAAGTTTTTTAAAGTCTAAAGGTTCAAGTCCTTCAAAAACAAGCACATCAAGATCTTCATTTTTTTCATACCTTACACAAACATCCGCTTTATTTTCAAAAGCAAATACATCACCTCCGCCAGCCATGAATCCCGTGCTAAGTGCCATAATTAAAAAGTTAAGATGGCTAACACACATGGTGGGTTTGCGTATTTCCTTGTCTATGCTAAGAAGGGTACAAAGGGCAAGTCCTACGCGAAAAAGATTTTCCCCAGTAAAAGGATAAATGCCTCTCTTTCCTAACATTTTGTTCTCCTTAAATAGGCTCTCCGACAGCATCTTCTACCACCTTTTCTATCTTCTCTATTGGGGTTAAATGTTTGCCTGCAAGAACAAAAAACTCTTCGTTTCCCTTTGAGCCTTTGGGCTTGGACTTTATAACACCTCCTACATTAAAACCAAGTTCCTGCAAATGCTTGCACACTTTCAAAACCGCATATGCCTTGTCTTTTGGATCTCTTACTATTCCCTTTTTTACTTTCTCAGGAGTAAGCTCAAATTGGGGTTTTACAAGAATGAGCGCTATCCCATCTTCTTTGAGAAATTTAAGCACATGCGAGAGTATCTTGGTCAAGGATATAAAGGATACATCTACTGTTATGAGATCCACTTTTTGAGGTATGTGATCTTCTGTGAGGCTTCTTGCATCTGTCTCTTCGTATAGAATTACTCTTGGATCTTTGCGAAGCTTTATATCCATCTGAGCCCTTCCCACATCTACCGCATAAACCTTTAAAGCACCTCTTTGCAAAAGACAGTCAGTAAAGCCTCCTGTTGATGAACCCACATCAAGAGCGACAAGGCCTTTTACATCTACCTTAAAGCGCTCCAATGCGTGTTCCAGCTTGTACCCTCCCCGAGAGACATACCTCATAGTTTCTTTGACTTCTATCCTTTGTCCTTCCTTTACCAAAAAGCCCGGTTTATCCACAATATGACCATCAACAACTACCAGACCTGACATTATAAGAGCTTGTGCCTTTTCACGCGAGCTTGCAAAACCAAGTTCAAGAAGCTTTTTATCCAGCCTCTCGCGAGGCATTAGAGTTTCAGAAGATACTTTATAAGGTATATCAAAAAGATAAGTACCATAGGAGAGAAATCAAGGCCATTGATAGGCTTGATCACGGACCTTATGGGTTCAAGCATGGGAGAAACAATGCGATCTGTAAATGCATAAAGTTTGCTGTTTCTAAGGGAAGGGAACCAAGAAGCCAAAGCATGGAAAACTATTACCAGTATGAGAATATCCAAAAGTAGGGATAAAATACCTTTCATCACTCTACAAACTCAAGTATAGCAAGCTCACAACCGTCCCCTATACGCCTAAAGGGAAGCTTTATGATCCTTGTGTATCCACCGTTTCTTCCTTCGTATCTGGGTGCTATGTCCTCAAAGAGCTTTCTTATAGCTTCTTTGTTGGGCAATATGGCTAAGGCTCTCCTCCTTGATGCAAGGTCTCCTTTTTTTGCCAAGGTTATGAGCTTTTCTGCTAAGGGTCTTACCGCCTTTGCCTTCTGCAGGGATGTTTCTATCCTCTCTTCCTTTATAAGAGCAAGCAGAAGCGATCTGTATAGAGCCAACCTCTGTTCTTTAGTTCTGTCAAAGTGTTTCTTCTTAACCTTGTGTCTCATAACTTACCTCCTGCTTTCTATGTCCATACCTAAGTATAATCCCATCTGCTTTAGGGCTTCCTTTATTTCGTTTATAGCTTTTCTTCCTATGTTCTTGGTGCTCTTGAGGTCTTCCTCGGAGAGTTTGACCAGATCCCCTATGGTGTTTATACCCATCCTCTTTATGGAATTGAGCGCTCTTTGGGACACATCAAGCTCTTCTACTGGAAGACTGAGCTTTTCCAAAAACTCATCTATTACTACGGGCTCTTCTGTTACAGGCAATTCGTAGGATATGTGTTCTAAGATTGAGAAGTGCTTCATAAGTATGGATACTGCTTCTTTTACCACCTCTTCTGGTGTCTTTGTTCCGTCCGTGTAGACTTCCATTATGAGTTTATCGTAATCGCTCCTTTTTTCTACCCTTGTCTTTTCAACCTTGAAGCTAACCTGACGAACGGGGGAAAAGTCTGCGTCCACAAGTATCCAGCCTATCTCACCTATAACTTCCATCTCTTCGGTGGGCAAGTATCCAAAGCCTCTTTCTATCTTTATCTCCATATGAAGCTCTTTGTTGGGGTCAGTTATGGTTGCTATCTTTTGATCAGGGTTTACTACTTCCACGTGAGGTGGAAGCGCTATATCCCTTGCAGTTATTACTCCCTCACCGCTCTTTTTCAGGTATAGGGTTTCCACATCGCCTTCCTTTAGGTTAAACCTAACTTTCTTGAGGTTGGCTATAATCTCAAGCACATCCTCTTGAATACCTTCTATGGCAGAAAACTCATGATATACACCGTAGATCTTTACCGCTGTTATGGCAGTGCCCTGAATGGAAGAAAGAAGGGTCCTTCTGAGGGAATTACCTAAGGTAATACCAAAGCCACGCTCTAAGGGTTCTACCACAAACCTTCCATAAGTTCTATCTCTCTCTTCCCAATAAACCTTAGAAGGAAAAAGAAACTCTCTTTGCATAATAGGACCTCCTTAGACTCTTGAGTAGAACTCAATAACGTACTGCAAGTTAATGGGAATTTCAAGTTGGACATCTTTAGGAAGGTCAATTACCTTTCCTCTGAAATTCTCCTTATCCAGTTCTAACCAAGGTGGCACACTTCTTGGGTCCACATTTTCTATGTTTTCTCTAAACTGAGGCACATCCCTTGAGCTGGGCTTTAGCTCTATGATGTCTCCCACATTCACACGGTAGGATGGTATGTCTACCTTTTTCCCATTTACCAGTATGTGTCCATGTGATACCATCTGCCTTGCTTGTCTTCTTGTTGAAGCCATGCCAAGTCTGTAGACTACATTGTCAAGCCTTCTTTCAAGAAGCTGAAGCAGGACTTGTCCTGTATTACCCTTTGCCTTGGAAGCTTCTTCAAAGTATCTCTTGAACTGCTTTTCCCTTATACCACCATAGAGGAACTTGAGCTTTTGTTTTTCCATAAGGCGGAGTCCATACTCTGTGAGCTTTCTCTTCCTTCCCTTAACCCTACCGTGCTGACCTGGTGGAAAGTTTCTTCTTGATAGTATTTTACCTGCGCTTTTTTTACCAGAAACTACAACTCCAAACCTTCTGTCTATTCTACACCATGGTCCTATGTACCTACCCATCTTATACCCTCCTCTTAGCAGGTGGCCTACATCCGTTGTGAGGTATTGGAGTGACATCTCTTATGAGCTTTATCTTGAGGCCAGAAGCATATATGGCTCTCAGAGCGGATTCTCTTCCTGCACCTGCGCCCTTTATTCTCACCTCTACTTCCTGAAGACCATACTCCTGCATGGCTCTTTTGGCAGCCTTTTGTGCTGCAAGCTGTGCAGCATAAGGAGTACTCTTCCTTGTTCCTTTAAAACCTACAGTACCGCCACTTTCCCAAACTAGTGTGTTTCCTTGCATATCCGTTATGGTTACTATGGTGTTATTAAAAGTGCTAAGTATATGCACTATACCCTGTGTTACAGTTCTTTTTTGCTTTTTAGCTTGTCCTTTCTTCTTAGCCATCAGAAACCTCCTATTTAACTACTTTCTTCCTAGTACCACCTACAGTTTTTCTTTTACCTTTTCTAGTTCTTGCATTGGTCCTAGTTTGTTGCCCTCTTACAGGTAAGCCTTTAGCGTGTCTTAGTCCTCTGTAACAACCCATGTCTATAAGCCTCTTTATGTTCATCTGCACCTCTCTTCTGAGATCGCCCTCTACTTTGTAGTTTTGTTCTATGAACCTTCTTATGGTGTTTAGCTCCTCAGGAGTTAACTCACCAAGCCTTTTAGTACAAGGAATACCTGTCTTTTCGCATATCTCTTTAGCTCTTGACCAACCTATGCCATAAAGGTAAGTCAATGCAACCTCTAACTTTTTGTGATCAGGAAGATCAACACCTGCTATTCTTGCCATAACTTACCTCCTTAAGAACCTTGCCTCTGCTTATGCTTTGGATTCTCACATATAACCATAATCCTTCCTTTTCTTCTTATGATTTTGCATTTGGCACACATAGGCTTTACAGATGGCCTTACCTTCATCACGCACCTCCTTTATACCCTATAAACTATCCTGCCTCTGGTAAGATCGTAAGGTGATAGCTCCACTTTGACCCTGTCTCCTGGCAGTATCCTTATAAAGTGAACGCGCATTTTACCAGACACATGAGCCAAAACTTCGTGCCCTGTGTCCAGCTTTACTCGGAACATGGCATTAGGCAGAGCTTCTGTCACTGTACCCTCAAGCACTATTCCTTTTTCTTTGTACTGATGATCGTCCTTTTTCTTACCCATTTCTAAACTCCGTAAGCACCATAGGTCCGTCTTTGGTTATAGCTACAGTGTACTCAAAGTGAGCGGATGGACTTTTGTCTGCTGTATGGACAGTCCAACCATCTCCATCAAGCATCGTGTCCTCTGTCCCCAAAGCAAACATGGGTTCAATGGCTACTACCATTCCCTGTCTTAACTTTACATCTCTTTTATCCAGGTCCTTTAAGTTGTTGGGTATGAAAGGTTCCTCGTGCACTCTTCTGCCAATGCCATGACCACCAAGACCTCTGACAGGATACACACCGTACTTTTGGGCGGTGCTATGTATTGCGCGCGTTATATCACTTACCCATCTTCCTGGCACACACATCTTAACAGCCTCTTCCAAAGCCTCTTTTGTAGCCTTCAAGAGCATCTCCTCCTTCTGTCCCACCTTACCAACAGCTACAGTTATAGCGGAATCTCCTGCGTATCCATCTATTATAGCACCAAAATCCAAACTTACCAAGTCCCCCTCTTTTATGATCTGATCCTTTTTGGGAAGTCCATGAACTACTGCGGAATTTATAGATACGCATATGGCTGCAGGATAAGGAGTCTTACTAAAGGGAGGTCTGTAGTTTAGAAACGCAGGACGAGCACCTCTCTTTTTACTTTCCTCTCTTGCTATCATATCTATGTCGTAAGTGGAGATGCCCGGCTTTATCTGTTCTGCAACTCTTTGTAATACCTCCACTACCACAAGACACGCTTTCCTAATCTTCTCTATCTCTTTAAGAGAGTAAAGCTCAACGTTCATCCTTTAGTGCCTTTTTGATCTCTTCATGTAGCTCTTCTATGCTCTTGCGAGCGTCCAATCTGATCAATTTATTCTCTTTTTCATAAAAGTCAATAAGCTCTGCAGTCTGCTTTCTGTAGACCTCAAGCCTCTTTCTTACTACTTCTTCTTTATCATCTTCTCTTTGAATGAGCTTTGTGCCACATATATCACAAGTTTCATCATCTTTTGGTGGGTTAAACTTTATGTGATACACCGCACCGCACTTGGGGCATATCCGTCTGCCGGATAATCTCTCTACTATGTAGTCATCTTCTATTTCAAAGAAAAACACTTTATCCACACTTCTGTTGTATTTGCTGAGCATATCTTCCAAAGCCTTGGCTTGCTGTAGAGTTCTTGGAAACCCATCAAGTATTACGTTTTCTTCATGTGATACTTCTTCTTCTACCATGGCTATTACCAACTCGTCAGGGACTAACTCTCCTCTGTCCATATACTCTTTGGCTTTCAGTCCCAAAGGCGTTTGTTTTTCTACTGCAGACCTTAGCATGTCTCCTGTTGATACGTGTTTGAGTTTTAGTTCTTGAGATATGAGCTTAGCTTGTGTCCCTTTTCCTGCACCGGGAGGACCCAAAAATACCACTATCATGATCTTCTCCTTCTCATGTATCCTGCGTACTTTTTCTGTATCATCTGCGTTTCTATCTTATTGAGGGTGTCAAGAGCTACACCCACAACTATTAAAGCTGTTGTACCACCAAAGTAGAAGGGTACTTTTAACCACAGGCTGATGAATATGGGTATTATGGCTACCACGCTTAGGAATATGGCACCTACAAAGGCGAGCCTGTTTATGATACCTTCCAAGAGTTTTTGGGTGTCTTGACCAGGTCTAACTCCAGGCACAAAGGCACCTGCTTTTTTGAGGTTATCCGCAACATCTACTGGATTTATAAGTACAGCAGTGTAAAAGTAAGTGAAGAAGATTATGAAAAGCACATAGAGAAAGTTATAGAAAGGTGTTGTTGGATTAAAGGCATCGTGCAAAAGGCGTGCTATAGGATGGTTTATAAACCCTAATACGGTAGAAGGTATTATGAGCAAGGATTGGGCAAAGATGATGGGTATCACACCAGCAGGGTTTATTTTTATAGGAAGGTAAGTGGAACCTCCTGCCAATTCCTGCCTCCCTATCTGTCTTCTGGGATACTGTATGGGAATCCTTCTTTCTGCTTCTTGCATAAACACTATACCCACTATGACCCCTATGACAAAGATTATGGCACCAACGAATGCAAAGGGTGAGAGGTCTCCGTTTCTGAGCATTTCAAAGACTCGTATAGAAGCGTTGGGAAAGTTAGCCACTATACCAGCAAATATAAGTAAAGACATGCCATTTCCTATACCCTTTTCTGTTATCCTGTCTCCTACCCAAACTAAAAACATGGTGGAAGACACAAGGGCTATTATGGTGGTAAGAGTGAAAAGTATCCCACCTTCTGGGACCACGGGAAATCCGCGAGGTGATACCTGATTTTGAAGCCACACAGATATACCCAAGGCCTGCACAAAGGCGACAAGTACAGTCAGATATCTCGTGTATTGGTTTATCTTGTACCTTCCATAATCACCTTCTTCTTTGGCAAGCCTTTGAAGCTCTGGTATGGCAACGGTGAGAAGTTGCATCATGATGGATGCGGAAATGTAGGGCATGACACCAAGAGCAAAAAGAGTCATACGTCCAAGGTTTCCACCAGAAAATATGTCATAAAGGTAAAAAATGGTACCTTGAAAGCTCTTAAAAAAGTCTTCCAGAGCGGTAGTGTCTATACCCGGAAGGGGTATATGGCTACCTAACCTGTATATGGCAAGCATAAAAAGGGTATAGATAAGTCTGTTTCTGAAGTCTTCAATGGAGAAGAGTTGCCTTATGTACTCTACCACTCTATAACCTCACAAGTACCACCTGCTTTTTCTATCTTCTCCTTTGCACTTGAGGAAAAGGCATGAGCTTTTACCGTAAACTTTTTAGTAAGCTCTCCATCACCCAATATTTTGACGGGCATGTTCTTTTTGACAAGCCCCTTATCGTAGAGTTTTTCGGGTGTGATCTCTTCACCTTCTGAGAAGTACTTTTCAAGGGTTTTTACATTGACAACGGAATAAACTACCCTGTTGGGACTGTTGAATCCCCTTTTGGGTATTCTTTTGTGAAGGGGTGTTTGTCCTCCTTCAAACCAAGAGGGTAGTTTTCTGTCTCCTGACCTACTTTTTTGTCCTTTGTGTCCTTTACCACAAGTTTTACCATGTCCAGAACCTATACCTCTACCTACTCTCTTTTTCTCTTTTACCGCTCCTTCGTTGGGTGCAAGCTCATGAAGCTTCATGTTTTTCCTCCTTTAAAAAGGTAATTCGTCATCTTCTGAGTTCCAAAGCTTTTCATCCACATTTTGTTCCTCTGGTATGACCTCTTCTTCGGGTGTTTCATCAAGCCTGGGTTTGTTTATTATCCTTACAGATTCCGCTATTATCCTCACTTTACTTTGCACCTTTCCTTCTCTATCAGTCCATCTTTCTTGACTGAGTCTTCCCTCTATAACCACTGTATAGCCTTTGGATATCCTTGTGCTTAAACTTTCAGCAAGCTTACCGTAAGCTTTCACATCAAAAAAATGGCTCTCCTCTCTCCAATCATCACCTACCTTATAGCGCCTGTTGTATGCTATGGAAAACTCCGTTGTCTGGCTTCCAGATGGCAGATACCTAACTACGGGATCTCTGGTGAGCCTTCCTATGATGAGTACTTTATTGAGCATCTTTTTTCTCCTTAACGTGGAAATTGAGCCACCTTATAATATCATCGCTTATCTTGTAGTAGAAGTCAAGCTCGTTGGGTAGTTGCGGATTTGTGGACCTTATGCGCAGAATAAAGTACCTGCCGTGTTGAAAGTTCTTTATAGGGTATGCGAGCTTTTTTAGTCCCCAGTCTTCTTCGTGAAGGATCTCTCCCCCTTTCTTTTGGATGGTGTCTCTGATCTCCTGAAGCTTTCTTTGTACTTCCTCTTCAGTTAGCGTAGGTTTAAGGACAAACACGCTTTCATAATGTCTTACAGTCTCATAATACCTCTTTGCCATCTTCTACCTCCTGGACTTTTAGGTCCCTACCCTTATGGTAGGAACGAGGTATGTAATTATTATATCACCCTTAACTTGCCTTTGCACCTTCTTTGACTTCTCTATCTGGCACTATGAGGGACAGTTTTTCACCATCAGAGAGCGCAAGCACCATACCTTGAGATTCTATACCCATGATCTTTCTGGGCTTTAGGTTAGCTAAGATGAGTATGCTTTTGCCTATTAGTTCCTCAGGTGCGTAGTGCTTGGCAATACCTGCTACCAGCGTGCGCTCCTCTTCTCCAAGAGAGACCCTGAGCTTTAGGAGTTTTTCAGAGCCTTCTATCCTCTCTGCGGATAGCACTTTAGCCAATCTTATGTCCAATTTAAGAAAATCCTCTATGCCTATGAGTTCCATGATTTTTTATTTGACACACTTCTTGTCATCTTCCGTTTCTATTTTAACAGCGGTCAGGCTTGTAGCTGTTGCAGGGTCTTGCTGAACTTTTACTTCAAGGCACATACCTTGCTTTATCTGACTTAAGCACTGGCTTTCATAGTAATCTACATGGTTTATCTCGCATTTGGTAGCTGGAGTTAGATTAACTGTATAAATCTTACCCATCCATGTGCCTGTAAAGCTTATATCGC
>ERZ1669248.398-NODE-398-length-21679-cov-21.800777_pt1 | contig 21679 bp, 29 predicted proteins | sample MGYA00579296_ERZ1669248 | MGnify/ENA primary metagenome ERZ1669248 (study PRJEB41166, sample SAMN08046057) | hot springs metagenome | biome: hot spring; feature: neutral hot spring; material: thermophilic sediment; isolation source: thermophilic sediment from...
TTTTAATCTGACCGATCCTGTTGCCTTGCAAATCTGCTTATAACAAAGCCAACTTAATTGCACTATTAGTGCGAAGTTTATATATAAACTTCGCACTCTTAATTAGAATGATGAGGATAAAACAGATTCTCATCGACCAGAGATATGAGCTTGAGGAGAGAGTTAGAAGGACAAAGATTGTTGAGAGGGAGTTTCTCCCGTTTCTGGATGAGGTAAAGAGGAGCAGGTTGGTAAAGGTCACAACTGGAGTCAGAAGATCTGGAAAATCCTTCTCAACGTACCTCATGCTCAGGGATAACTTCGGCTACGCAAATTTTGATGAACAGATTCTCCTCAACTCATCGCCCGATGAGATCCTCTCAGCCCTCATAGAGTTGTATGGAAGGGAGATGGACACAATATTCCTGGATGAAGTGCAGAACTTGCAGGGATGGGAGCTATTTGTGAACAAGCTGAACAGGAGTGGGTACAATGTGTTCATCACTGGAAGCAATGCAAAACTGCTGAGCAGGGAGCTGGCAACTCACCTCACAGGCAGGCACCTGCAGCTCGAGATATATCCATTCAGCTTTAGGGAATATTTAAAATCAATTAATTTTAGTGAGGGAGTTGAGACGAGCAGGGGGATGAGCTTGATAAAGCACGAGCTCAAAAGTTACATTGAGAAGGGAGGATTTCCAGAGGTAGTTGTCGGGGGAGAGAGCCCAAGAATATACCTAAGGCAGCTGTACAGAGACATAGTTGAGAAGGACATAATAATGAGGTACAATATAGCATATAGGACCACATTCAGGGAGATTGCCCTCACTCTGATGAGCAACTTCGGGAAGTACGTCACATACAACAGCATAAAGAGGCAGTTCGGCCTGAAAAGCGACCACACAGCGAAGAACTACCTCTCATACTTAAATGAATCCTATCTAATATTTTTCATAAATAAATTCTCATTTAAGCCAAAGGAGGTGGAGAGAAGCCCGAAGAAGGTGTACTGCATCGATCCAGGGATGATAAAAGCTGTTACGATGAGGGAGGATCTAGGAGGCATGATGGAGAACCTGGTGGCAGTTGAGCTGCTGAGAAGGAGGAGCTACTGGTCGAGGGATGTCGAAATTTACTATTGGAAGGACTATCAACAGCATGAAGTGGACTTTGTCATAAAGGAGGGACCTGAGATAAAGCAGCTAATACAGGTCACGTATGCATCAAGCAGGGATGAAGTTGAGAGGAGGGAGCTGAGCAGTTTGATTAGAGCAAGCGAGCTCCTGAGGTGCAAAAACACTCTTGTCATCACATGGGATTACGAGGATGAGGAAAGTGTGGAAAACAATGTTGTGAGATTTCTTCCCCTTTGGAAGTGGCTTCTTTACCCTTAAGCCTCAAAGCAGGAAATTCTATGTCCCAACTTAGCTTGTTGAGGAAATTAAGCTAAGTAAAGCTTAGTGCGTCAGTAAGCAATGTCAGAATGAGTTCTGAGCTATATAGTAAAAGATCTGTCATTCTGACGGAACAAAGAGTTACTAAGACACGTGGTCAGCAGTTTCAAAACAGATATATTTAACAGATAGTAGCAATTTTTGCTCATGAAGAGTGCTCCAGATGTGGGATGATTAATGCCCCGAGGAGAGTAATAAACCTTCAGATGGAGGTCTTTCTCCAAGTTTGAAGGTTTGAAGTGGGCTCGCCCTGACTGGATTGGAGGAAGATGCAGTTCTTGATAAGAGGACAAGATCTGATGAAGACCAGGAGTTACATATGCAAAATATGTAACTCGGAACCCGACAGCTTGATCCTTCTGCTGGTCACCTGATGAAAACCCTCATCTCCAAAGCTTTTCTTATAACACCTTCCACTGAGCTCTCCTCGCATATCCCAGCCACTGGATCCTTCAGAGTTCTAATCATTCTCTCCCTCTCCTTCTCGCTCCTCACAACAGCAATCTTTATCACATCCCCCCTGTCAGCTGCCTCATCAAAACCAGAAAGGACAAGGAAATCAGGCTGAACTTCTGAGCAAAGCTTTGCAAACCTGAATATATCATCAAGCTCGGCCTTGTACTTCATCACCACCTTAATATGTCTTGATCCAACCAGGATCTTCCCTCCTGATCCCTCGAGCTCCTCCCCTAAATCCTCCTTCCTCACCTTTTTTACCAAAAAGGTCCTGTATCCCAAGCTGGATAAGGCCCTTAAGATGGCGGATATCGCATTATCAGCAGCAGATCCGAACACAGCTATGGCCCTCATCACCTGAACTGAAACTGGAGTAATAAATCCCTTTCGCTGAAGCTTAAAATTTGGAGCAACACAGCATCATATGAGGGTAGTTGTTGGCTCGACAAATCCGGTTAAGATATCAGCTGTTGAGGAATCATTCTCCCTCGCTTTTGGCTCAGTTGAAGTGAAGGGAATAGAGGTTGACAGCGGGGTTGGGCCGGAGCCTATAGAAGAAGAAGCAGTAGAGGGGGCTATAAACAGGGCAGTAAAGGCCATGAAGCTTCTCCCCTCGGACTTCTCAGTCGGAATAGAGGGAGGTCTTTTCCACCTTCACGGAAGGTATTACCTAGCTGGATTTGTGGCCATAATGAGAAGTGATGGCCTTATCAGCACAGGGACAAGCGGGTGGTTTGAGTGCCCAAAAAAGCTGCTTGGAAGGCTTCTGAGAGGAGAGGAACTTGGGAGCATCATGGATGAGATCACAGGAAGGAGGGATGTGAAGAAAAAAGAGGGAGCAATAGGCTACTTCACAAAGGGCATAGTTGACAGGAAGGAGCTCTACAAGCATGGAGTTCTGATGGCTCTAGCTAGATTTATCTCGGGCGACTCCTGGCCAGGTTAGCAACTAGCCTTCTGGCTTTTTCCGTGGGATAAAGCTTTATCCCAGCACCGGACCTCCTCACAACAACGAATCCATTCCTTCTGAGGTAATCTACAACCCTCTCCCTGTACTCCCTGTTGTAGATAAGCCTGCTAGCGCTCATTCCGTTGCTCTCAACAAGTCTCTCCAAAATCTTGATGTGAGCGCTCAGCATAAGATATAATAACAATAGTTATATTAAAACTTTCCTCCCGGATTAATCAACTGCAATGCCTATGCTAGAAATTAATTTAAGATAATGGTTGAGATAGATAACCTGTCATTAAGTATGCAGAAGCCAGAATTGATGCAGCACCTATCAGGCTGTCTACAAGACCACCCGTCCTCAATGGACCTCTTATCCTCCAGTTTGAAAGGGGATAAAGCCACATCACTCCCTGCTTCGTCAGGCTATCCATCAAGAAGTGGGATACAATCCCTATGGAGAAGAGCCTGGTCAGGAGGGCATCATGAGTCAGGCTCCAGAAGATTATCATGACTGCTATCATGAACCAGATGTTGTGAAACGTCTTTCTATGCTCAATGAATGGAATGCTTCTTAAGGCCAGATCCAGATCTGGAAGCATTGCTGAGACAAAGACTATCGGAACAAAGATGAGAAGCTGAGGGTTTGACCTCAGAAGATAGGATGATAGGAAAAGAGCGAATGCCAAGTGAGTTTTCTTGCTCATATGCAGTGCTGCATCCGAATTTTTTAACTTTTGCTTATGTTGATATGCCCGCAGATCCCATTTATGCAAACCTTATAGTCTCCCGGTGGAAGTGGTCCTATCGTAATGTTAGCTGTTATCACTCCTATGCACTGCACGCATATCAGGGATGTGGACTGCCTTCCCAGCGTTATCCTTATCTCCCTATCTGTCATGGAGCACTCTGCTATGTAGAATCTAGCACATGGATCCGAGTGGCCCTCTCTATATACAGCTTTTATGTAATTCCCTTCCGAGCTCAACTGGAGCTCTGGCTCCTCCAAGATGCCACATCTTCCACTTGACACCATCATGATAGCTGTTGAGTTGAATTCCATGAAAACTGCTCCTTCTCTTGCTGCTCTTATCGCAAAATCAGCCCATCTAATCAGGAACTCCTCAGCTGCCCTCCTCGTCATGTACCTGTCTGATCCAGCGATTACTATGAAAATCCCTCCTGTCCCCCATGTTCCCGGTGAGATGAGCCAATTATGCCTTAGATAGGCAGTTTTGTTCCTCAGAAGGGGAAGGACGAACTTCCCTGTTGCAGGAGCTAAATGTCCTCCAAGAAAGATGACGACCCTGTATTTTGATGCCTTTATCATGGATTCCTCATTAAAGCCCAGATAATCAACTCCCACTCCTCTGCTCTCAATCCTTTTTATAATGCCGAAAGATAGATTGTAGTCTATTTCATTAGCTATAACCCCTATTCTGCCTGTTTGTGGTTCCCTCAGCCTTGAGTAGACAAAACCGCATCTCACCACATTCACCTTAACCTCAACTCCTCTTTCAAGCCTGATCCAGAGGGCATAGGGAGCAGGTGGATTCCAGTTGTTCGGGCTTCCGGATTCGTTCACTATATTCCTTGGATTTAAAAGCCCTGATAAGAGGGATTCAGCGTATAAAAGAGGCCCTTTGTTCAAGCTGGCATCTGTCTCCACCAGGAGCAGGGTATATTTTGATCCAGGGAATATATATGCCTTGAGAGGAGCTCCCTCCTCATATGAGCCTATCTCAATGTATATCGCCCTGAGGCCATCTTTGAAATATGGAGAGAAGGAGAAGAAACCTGTGTTAAGCTTTGATGCTATCCTGCTTCTGTTCAGATAGCTCATTGCCTCGCTCTCAGTGATTCCCTGACTATAAACAGCTCCTACATAGCCTGCTGTAGGAGGGCATGCTGATATGTTGAGGGAAGGAAGAAGCAATAAAACAATGAGAAGGACTTTGATCCGCATAAGAAAACAAGTAGAGGGGTAATAAATCCTTTCTGTTTGGTTCAACATTCATTGAACTATTCTGGAACTATCCTGTTTCTCAGATGCCCGAGTTTTTCTATCATCGTTTCAACAACATCTCCAGGCTTTAGAAACCTCTGAGGATTTCTGAAGACCCCAACTCCAGCTGGAGTTCCAGTTGCTATGATATCACCTGGCTCCAACGTCATGCCCTTGCTCAGCACTGATATTATCCTCTGAATTCTTATCGCCATCTTTGCCGTCGAGGAGTCTTGCATCACCTCTCCGTTTACCAATGTCCTCATTCTGAGGGAATAAGGATCATCTATCTCATCCATTGTCGTTATCCATGGGCCCATTGGCGCAAACTTATCCAAGCTTTTTCCCCTCGTCCACTGCTTGTCCCCAAATTGTATGTCCCTAGCTGAGAGGTCGTTGAAGACCATGTAGCCGAATACATATTCCATAGCCCTCTCCTCTGGTATCCTCTTCCCTCTTTTGCCTATCACAACAGCAAGCTCAACCTCATAATCAACCTGGCTTGTGTAGTCGAATGGAACAGGTATGTCCTCAAACGGCCCTGCTATTGAAGTTCTAGGCTTAAAGAATATGACTGGATCCTTTGGGGGCTCTCTTCCCTGCTCCTCAGCATGATCGAAGTAGTTGAGGCCCAGACATATTATCTTGGGTGGATTCGAGAGGGGTGCAAGAAGCTCAACTTTGCTCAATGGTATTCCCTCCTCCTTTTTAGGATCTGCCCTCATACCAGATTCTATGAACTCCTCCACTGTTTCAGGCAATCCGAGCTTCTCAGCTGGAATTATCCTTTCGTTCACAATAATTCCGTAAGATATTTTTCCATTGAAGCTGAACCTTGCCACTTTCATAATGCAAGCAGCAATACAGTATTTATTAACTTTTCTCAATGTTTTTTAGTAATTCTGCAGTAGTTTCATGTGGGAAAAGGAAGAGTCGCTGAGATAATATCGGAGATGCTGTACAAACCAGGGGAGAGGCCTGAGGACTACGAGATCATCTTCATATCTAGGGATGAAAGGGGAAATACCGAGGTGGTAAGAGGGGATGAGATAAGAGCGCTTCACGACAGGATAATTGTGAGAGGAAGGGAGATACCGCACCACAGGATAGTTGAGATAAGGAGGAGGGGCATTGTCCTATGGAAAAAGTAAAATTTAATACTTGCCATATCGATGTCCCAAAATGGGCTCTAAGGCAGTAGCTGTGAGGATACCGATGGATCTTTTCAGGAGGATACAGGAGATATCGAAGCTCAGGAAGGTTGATACATCTGAGCTGGTGAAGAGGGCATTTATGCTTGGCCTTGAGAGGCTCATGCTTGAGACTGCAATAGAGCTCTACTATGAGGGGAAGTTGAGACAGAGCGAGGCAGCAAGGATGGCAAACATGACGGTGAGGGACTTCATGGCAATAGCAAGGGAGAGAAGATGTTGCTAGCCTCCTTCTATTTTTATGGGCTCCATCCGTACTTCTCCGTCCTCCTCCAAACTCTCGGCCTCCTGAGGATGGAGTCGAGAAGGGATTTCATAGCTACAGATGATTGTATCATCCAGTACACATAGATCATCGGTATCAGGAGGAGATTTGTGGGACTAAGGGATCTCTCAAGCGCTGACAAGGAGAAAACAACTGAGAGTACAGTTACAGCACCCAGAATTGACCCCATAATCTCAAGTATGATGTCGGAAATTGGATAAACCATGCTTGCTATCCAGCAAACATATCCAAGAAGGGAGAAAGCCATGAATATTGGGCCGAGGAGGAATATCTCAGCATCAAAAGCCGCAAAAGATGGATTTTTAAGAAGCTTAATGTACTTCATTGAGGTCTCTATATATCCTCTGTACCACCTCAGCCTCTGCCTTATCAGGGATTTGAGCTTGCTCGGGGCCTCCTGCCATGATATGACATCCTCTGCATACTTCACCTTGATATTTCTCAGGAGAAGTCTTGCAGCAAGCTCTACATCCTCTGCCAGAGAGCTTTCATCCCAGCCTCCTAGCTCCTCCAACGTCTTCCTTCTCACGAAGAGACAGCTCCCGAGGAATGGGACAAAAAGCCCAAATTTGTCCCTCCCACTAATTATCAAGCGCTGCCATGCCTCCTGCTCAAAATAGACAAGGGTTGAGAGGACATTCTGGTCCTTGTTCAGATATCTGTTTCTCCCCTGCACGGCAACAGTTCCATTCCGAAAGTATGCAGCTGCTCTGGTAAGGCAATCCCTTTCAACAACGCTGTCGGCATCAAAAACAGCTATGATATTCCCTGATGCATGCTTTAACCCTAGATTAAGAGCTGCTGGCTTTCCCCTGGGATTTTCCTCCTTTATCACTTTAATTCCATAGCTCCTGCAGACATCAGCTGTGGAGCTGTCAGAAGAGCCATCCACCACTATTAGCTCGATCATATCCCTCGGATAATTGCACTCCAGAATGGATTTTATGCACCTTCCTATCACCTTGCTCTCATCCCTAGCTGGAATTATGACAGAGATCCTCGGGAGTTCTCCTTGTTCCTCCACTCTTCTCCTCATATTGCTGGATCTGGAGCCTGCTAGCATCAGGGGTGTGTGATAAAGGATCCAAAAGAGGATCAAGCAGAGGATGAGGAGCGAGACAGCCTGGAGAAAGGTCACAAGAGAGAAGGATAAGCCTAACTTAAAAAGATTGCAAATCTTGTTGCATTATAATAAATTTTTAGGCCCTCAGGAGCTTTGTCACTGAATCCACTGCCTCATCCAGATCCTCTGCTTCCACAACTTCAACCTTGTTCTGCCTCAAAAGATTTAGTGCATCCTCGGATATCCTCGGTATTGCGATGAAGATGGCCCTTTTAGGAGCTGTGTCCATCACCTTGAGGGCGAATCTGAATGCATCATCCTCCCCCACATAAAGCTCTCTTGCAACTATATCCATTACTATCAGCCCTCCGCTCCTGTCATTTAGGACGCAGTTGAACTGATGAACCACGCCTGATAGGCCCCTGATGGATCCCGGCATTTTTACATCATAGCTCTTCTTTAGAATGCTCTCCAGTCTATCAAGTTTGCTTTTGTTCTTCTTAAGCCTGTAGGAGAAAACTGGTTCTATTACGGCTGAGATATAATCGCTTTCCTTTCCACAGTTCAGGCATAAGAAGGATACCTTTGGATCTCTAAACACATTTCCACAATTCTCACACCTGTATTGGATGCCTAGATCCTCATATCCACCCTGTTTATCACATATGGGGCATTTTCCCTCAAGGAAATCTTGTTCAAGCCCTGCATAACCACAAGAATGCCTCAACGCCCTTCCCTTGGTTATAATCCTGCTCCCACAACTCGGGCAGCTGGGCTTGGCAAGCATCAAATGGCTTCCGCAATTGGGACATAAAACTAGGCTGTCTATACGCTTCTTTGTCATTGCTCCCTCTTTTACCAGCTCATTCAGCTTTTCCAAGGCAGCCTCTCTATCAAGATCGAAGATCCTCTCGGCATCCGGGTAGCTTACCCCTTTCTCATCTATAATAGGCCTCAACTCCTCGGTTGACTTTGCAATTATCTCAAGCACTATCCTATCTCTAGCTGTGAGCATAAGCACGATTAGGACGGAAATATATAAAGCATTTTGTTCAGAGTCCAAACAAGAATGAGTTAAAATCTTTTTCATCTCATGGCTTTTTATCAGCCCTTGAGCTCCTCGAAAGAGCAGTCCATATGGTCCTTGTAGGAGTGAGTATGAGGTCAACTGGGACATCCCACTCATCCCTGGGCACAAATTCCACAACCTGGATATCATGAACTGTGGTCACCTTTAATGTTTCATCGTTTATAGATCCAGCTTCCCTCCAGATCTTGAACTCCAGATCTGAATATCCTGTCCCCTTTCCAAGCCTATAGCCCTCCATGCTGACTGCAACAGATCCCGCCACAAATATGTCTATTTTGTGATCACCTGGTTTCACAGGCCTTCCTTTCTCCATCATCCCCCTTATAGTTGGGCTGATATTCGACCCTCTCAGCTCAATAAACCCTTTTGAGAGCCTGGGAGTGGCTACTATGAGTATTTTTCCATCCTTAAGCGCTATCTCTCTGACATGTGCTTGAGGAGAATCGGGGTTGCACAGCACCACCCCTGCCTTTCTGTACTCATCTAATTCTCTAAGCCTCATTGCAGCTTCTCTAGCTCCCTTAAAATTTGGTATCCTTCCGTAAATGGGAAATGGAGGCAGGGCAACACCTCTCTCCATCATTGCCCTCCATATTCTATCTCTTATCTCATCTTTTCTCATCAGCCAGAGCTGAGTGTGCCCGTAATAAACTTACCACTTGTATGGAAGATGCCACTTGAAAAGTTAAGTAAAGTTTATAAAGAATGGGCTTTCTTTACTTATTGGTTAGAATTTCTAAGGTGATTTTAATGGAGATATTCAAGACAGAGGACTGGAAGAAGGAGAAGCATGTCCCTGTTATAGAGATTTTGGAGAAGAAGGAAAATTTGGTCACCGTTAAAGTATCAGTAGGCAAGGAGATAAAACATCCAAACACAACGGAGCATCATATAAGGTTCATAGAGCTCTACTTCCTGCCCGAGGGTGAGGGCTTTCCTCTCGATATAGGAAGGGCTGAGTTCAACTCCCACGGTGAGTCAACAAGGGGACCGAACACAAGCACAGTGTTCACTGAGCCAGTTTCTGTCTTCAGCTTCAGGACGGAGAAAAAGGGCAAGCTAATTGCATTCTCATACTGCAACATCCATGGGCTCTGGAGAAGTGAGGAGGAGCTCACATTATAATTTTATTTTTCCTGATCTCTAGATGTTATGAACTGGAAAAAGATATCCACTGCGTTGCTGGCCACTGGATATGTTTTAAATGCAGTCATGCCCAGCATTGGAGCAAGAGGGCCTGCTGATCTAGCTCTTCTGATGTCATTTATCCTCTCTGTCCTTTTTATGCTTCCTTTTTCCAAGAAAATAGTTCTCCTTCCTTTTCTTGGATCCTCGATTGGATTTTTATTTGAATATATTGGAGTAAACTATGGATATCCATTTGGAGGCTACTCCTACTTGAAGCTTGAGAGGTTCTCCCTTTATGGAGTTCCAATTCCTATTATAATTGCTTGGGGCATATATGTATATACATGCTATTTAGCATCATCCTATATTATTAAGGGCAGAGGGAGGATTTTCGTTGCATCACTGCTCATGGTCCTATTAGACATGGCAGTCGATCCCGTCATGGTGGAGAATGGGATTTGGGCTTGGAGGGAAGGTGGCATCTGGTTTGGAATACCGCTAACCAACTTCTTTGGTTGGTACACAGTCTCCATCATGGCTTTTTTCTTGTACTCCATCTTCTCCAGAGAGGATCTGGATAAGTCTCTTTCCTGGCATGCATACATCCCATATTTGTTCAGCTTTCTCCCAATACTAGCTTCTGCAGGTCGGAAATCATGGATTCCAGCTTATATCAGCTTTTTAATTGCTGTAGCAGTTTTTTATGCAGGAAAATCACATCAAAAAGTCATTAAGGGTCTCCTTCTTGCTCCTTAAGATTGTGGAGTTCTCCATCCAGATCCTCACCGGAAGGCTAAGCTTTCCTCCGATGAATGAAAGGCATTCCTCCAAGCTTGAGAAAGAATAAGGCTTTCTCCTCAACAGGTTTCTCACAGTCTCCCTCACATTCCAGACCCCGGTCGGGATGTAGCCAGGATGTATCTCCCTCAATATGAGGACAGAGGCCTGCCTCCTCTCGCTAAAGAGCCTCTCAGCTACCGCAAGCCTGCCGGCATAGTAGCAACCTCCCATGCTTGCATACTCCTTCCTTCCATTGAAGGGCTCATAGTCCCCAGCTATTCCCATCCATTCAGCAAGAGTCCCTGGAAACCAAGCTTCTATTGACTCATAGCTCCACATCTCAGGCAGCATGATCACAGCCCACTTATTTTTTATATATTCTGTGTAATAAACTCTAAATTCGTTTATAGTCGGATATTCCTTTATTTTTTCTATGATATGCTTTGATATTATGTCATCAACTGCAGTTATGGACCATCTTGTAGGAACAAATCTCCTTTTTACACCAAACAAGCCCGCGCTCAACCCCTGTTGTATCCTTGAGACCGGAACCCCTCTTTTGTATAGCTCTATGACAGCATCTGTTGATGTTAGATCTCTGTCATAATATGCTCTTTCGATCCTGAAGTCAGTTCTTCCTGGGGATATTTTCAGGTATTCAAGGCTTGCAGAAGGCCCGAATGGTTGATGATCCTCTGAAAACAGGAATCCTCTTGGAGGTGAGCTGAGCTTTGCCTCCATATCCACAGATGTCTCTGAGAGCATGGCTTCCCTGAGCTCCTGCGCATATCTTTCATCCACCTGAAGGACATTGAGGAGCTTCTTCCCCCTGATCAGCTGTATCCTCATCCTGACGATCTCATCAAGCTCCTTCCCAAACCAGGTCTCCGTTAGGCATAAGTGCTCAGTCCTTCCGAGGAAAGGGGGTATAAGCGGGCCGATGAAGACCTTCGGATATCCACTTCTGCCGACAAATATCTCAGGAGGTGAGGAACCAACTACCTCATTCGCGGATGGAATAAATGGGATCAATGATTGAATATCAGCTCTTCTAAGCTTCACTATGCTGTATTCCTCTGACAGGATCTTGAGCTTCTTCATCCAATATATTTTTTGGCTTCGACTTAATAAACTCAGCGATGGAGATAAGGGCTAGGAGCATACTGAACAGAAGCGCTATAGGGGATTACTGCATAAATCCCTATGTTGGCTGCCAGCATGCTTGCATATACTGTTATGCAGATTATTACACGAGGCTGATGGGGTACAGAGGGGAGTGGGGCAGTTACGTGCATGCAAAGATTAATGCACCCGATCTCCTCCTAAAGGAAATAAGAAAGAAGAAAAAAGGTGTTGTCTACTTATCCTCTCTAACAGATCCGTATCAGCCAGTTGAAGTTAATTACAGGCTTACAAGAAGGATTCTTGAGATCTTGATGAGCTATAAGTGGCCCATCATAATCCAGACAAAATCCTCATCTATAATAAGGGATATAGATGTAATAACAAAGTTTGACAATGTGAATGTGGGCTTCACCATGATAACGCTGGATGAGGATATAAGGAGGAGATTTGAGCCATTTTCCTCCCCAATAAACGCTAGAATAGATGCTTTAATGAGGTTAAAAGAGGAGAAAGTGAGGACTTTTGTGTTTATAGGACCCATCCTTCCTGGAACTGATCTTGATGAGCTTAGAGAGTTGATAATGACAGTCAAGGATTATGCTGACCTGATATACTTTGATAGATTGAACTTAAAGCCTGGAGTTGCCAGCAGGATCGATAGAGCTCTCTCCGAGATCTGGAAGCCAGACTGGCTTTCTAATTTAAACATATATTATGTTAATCTGAAAAAATCTTTGATCAAGCTCCTTGAGGGAGAAAGGATAAAATATGCCTTTGTCTACTGATCTCAAGATGGATGTCCTGGTTGTGACAACTCCTGAGATAGCCGGATATAAAATAAAGGAGATCAAGGGCCTTGTGTATGGACAGAGCATAAGGACAAGAGGGGCTCTTGGAAGGATTGTAGCTGGAATAGAGGCAATAGTTGGTGGAGCAAGTCAGACATACCTTGAGGAGTTCAACAAAGCCAGAACTGAGGCTATAGAGAGGCTGAAGGAGAACGCAGCAAGAGTTGGAGCTAATGCCGTTCTAAGCGTTGATTTTGAGACATCTGAAATTCTAGAGGGATTTATACTGATAACAGCATATGGAACAGCTGCCTTGGTGGAGAAGGAGTGATCAAAGGAGGTGCTCAGCTAATATCTTAAGGCCTATCAGGATCAGAACTGCTCCTCCAAAAGCTCCTGATCTCTCGCCAATAGCCTTTTTTCCCTTAAATCCGAGGTAAGATCCAGCTATTGTCAGCAGAAATGATGAAATCCCAGCTGTTATCGCTGGGAAAAGCGCCTCAATTCCTATCATTGATAGCCCTATTCCAGCCGCAAGGGCATCGATGCTTGTTGCTATCGAGAGGAGAAGAAGCATGAAGGGAACTTCTTTCAAAGGCTCTCCCCTGATGGACTGATGTATCATGTGGATTCCTATGGAGGAGAGGAGGATGAAGGCAATCCAGTGGTCAAATCCCTCCACAAATCCTGAGAATCTGCACCCCATGTGCCATCCAGCATAAAACATGAGGAACTGAAATATGCCAAAGGAAGAAGCCATCCAAAGGGAAGACCTTCTGTTAAAATTAATGCCGGTGAACCTGGAGGCTGAGACGGAGAAACAATCCAAGGCCAGGCTTATGGATACAGCTATGGATGAGGGATCCATCCCCCACCTCTGCTCAGTTGAAATAAAGATTTTATCCTCTTTGTGGGTTGCTGCTTATGGATCCAGAGGAAGCGATATCCTATGCTCTTGATCTTGGAGCTGAATTTGTCGAGATAAGACATCAAAAAATCTCAGTAACAGAGGTTTTTGTTGTCAATGGAGTTATAAGGAGGCTCTCATCTGGTGATGAATCGGGCTACTCTGTGAGAGTTCTTCTAGATGGATCATGGGGGTTCAGCTCAGGCCCAAGCCTTAAGGAGCTTGTTGATAGCTCATTAAAGCTTGCAAAAAGCCATAAAGGGGAGAAAATTGAGATTAAAGGGAGATCTTTTTCAGGCAGCTATATTAGCTCTGTGAAAGTCCCTCCTGATCAGGTATCGGTGGAGAGAAAGGCAAGGGATGCAGTTGAGCTGTGCAAAAGAGGGATGATAAATGAGGTGAGAAACTTCAACGTCTCATATGTGGATGGAGCTGTGGAGGAGGAGGTGTTCAACAGCATCGGGACTAAGGTTAGACAGAAGATCTACAGGACAAGAGTATCATTTTCAGCATATGCGCACAGAGCTGGGATAACGGAGAGAGCCATGGAGAGCGCTGGAGGGACAAGAGGATATGAGGTAGTTGAGGAGTCTGCCGAACTAGCTGAAACTGCTGCTAAAAGAGCAGTAGAGCTTTTATCTGCTAAATCTGCCCCAGCTGGAAAGTTTCAGGCTGTTATAGATCCAAAGCTTGCAGGAGTGTTTGTCCATGAGGCATTCGGTCATGCTGCTGAGGCAGATGAAGTTCTAGCTGGGATGAGCGTGCTTGAGGGGAGGATTGGACAGAGGGTTGGGGAAAATGTCAATATAGTGGATGATCCAACTATTGAGGGGCTTTATGGAAGCTATAAATTTGACAGCGAGGGATCAGAGGGAAGAAGAAAGCTAATAGTTGAGGGAGGAGTGTTAAAGGGGTTTATGCACAATCTGGAGACCTCCTCTAAAATGGGAGTTGAGAGCACCGGAAATGGAAGGGCAATGGACTTCAGGAATCCTCCAATAGTCAGGATGAGCAACACCTTCATAGACAGAGGGGATGCAGACCTGGATGAGATCTTGAGGATTAAGGAAGGGATATATGCGATGGGAAGCCTATATGGATACACAGAGCCTGCAAAAGGTCAGTTCATGTTTAAGGCTGAGGAGGGATGGCTCATAAGAAATGGAGAGCTTGTGGAGAAGCTGAGGGAAGTTGCCATAGCTGGAAACACGCTTGATATACTGAGGAACATAGAGCTCGTCGGCAAGGACTTGAGGTTCTCCCCAGGGACTTGTGGGAAGGATGGGCAGTGGGTTCCCGTTACAACTGGATCACCTCATATAAGGGTGAGGGAGGTTGTTTTTGGGGGATTGAGATGATGGAGAAGGAGATATTCATCCAAAGAGGGAGAGTTATAAGTGTGCATGCTGAGAGAGGAGTTATAAAGAGGGCTGAGGAGAGGAGATTCGAGGGAGCTGGCATAAGGGTGATAAAGGGGAAGAAGATGGGCTTCTACTTCACAACAGATCTGAAGAGGATTGATGATGCCTTGAGAAAAGCTGAGGAGATATGCGATGCGAACATGGAGGATAAAGACCTGAAGGGGCTTCCTGATTTGGGAAAATCCAACGTGAAGGGAATATTTGACAGTAAAATTGCTGAGATAGATGTATCTGAGGCAGTTGAGATCGCCAAAAGGATTATAGAAGCTGCAAAAATATCGGAGAAGATATACTCAATATCATGCGATGTGACATTATCCCATGTGAAAACTGAGATATATGGAAGAGGAGAGCAGGAGGAGGAGAGGACATTTGTGGGAATAAGCTCCTACATAACAGCAAGAGATGGGATGAAAAGCAGCACTGGAATGGAGATGAACAGCGGAAGAAGCCTATTATCAGTGGATCCTGAGTTCGTTGGAAGGAAGGCTGCTGAGCTGGCGTTGATGTCGCTCGACTCAATTCAAATAGAGACAGGGGATTATCCAGTTTTAATACATCCTCTTGCTTCACCTAATTTCATAGGATTCCTGGTCTCAGCAGCAGCAAATGCTGAGAACATTCAGCAGGGGAGAAGCTTTCTAACTGGAAAAATTGGACATTTGATGGGAAGAGAGGAGATCTCTGTGGTTGATGATGGGACTTTGGAGGGAGGAGTTGGGACAAGGGGATTTGACGACGAGGGGGTTGCGACAAGGAGGACTGAGGTGATATCATCCGGAGTTTTCAAATCCGCAATACACAACAGCTATACAGCATTCAAGGAGGGAGTTGAGAGCACTGGAAATGCGACAAGAACTTATAACTCCATTCCATCCATATCGATGAACAACGTCCTTCTTGAAGCTAAGGGGATAGAGGCAGAAGAGGATGAGCTTCTGTCGATGAAAAAGGGAGTTATCCTGTACTCAACTGATGACACGCCAAATCTAGCAAATGGTGAGTTCTCAGGCTTGATAGCCCTCGGCTTCCTGGTGGAGAAAGGGGAGATAAAATCGGGCTTGAGAGAAGTGGGATTTGGCGTTAACATGATGGAATTCCTCAAGAAAGTTGAGCTTGTTGGAAAGAAGAGGAGAAGTGTGGGCAGTGTCATAGCCCCTGAGATAAGAGTTAGTTCGATGAGGTTGGCTGGCAAGTAGTTCAAATGATCAGCTTTTAACGAGACTCTTGATGACAGCCACAATTCCAGGAAATGTCTCTTCGAGCAATTCCCTGCTAAAGCTCTCTATTAGCTCCCTATCGCTTTTATTTTTACTCCTCAGCCATCTCCTAATATCCCTCTTTGAGGCCTCTAGTTTCTCCCCATAGAGCTTTTCTATCAGCTTAACGATGTTCTCCTCAATCCCTCTCTCGAAGCCATTCACTGCAATATAGATGTTAGCTATTTTACCGCCTCTTCTAGCTCTCAGCTTATACGCGAAGTCGTTAATCTTTGTAAAATTCTGTAGCTCAAATCCATATTCACCCGCAAGTCTCTTTAACTCTTCTCCTCTTACATGCTCCTGATCGATAATTATTAAATAGTTAAAGGATGGTCTTACCCTCTCTGCGAGCTCTGTCACAGCCTTAAAGGCTGCAGAAAGTCCCGTTTTATGAGCAGAGAGGGGATTGGAAACAGTTATCTCGTGGTCAAACTTGGAGGCAATTGCACTGAATATCCTCTCATCCATCTGCCCATCGCCGAAAATTACGTATGCATGCACTTCAGTCCTGGATGCCTCAACTAGCTTCAAGCCAGAGCTCCTCCGTGATCTTTCTTATATCTATTTTGGATTCGAAGAGATCCTCTATCTCATCTAATGCGAACTCTCTTTATTTAAGGATCCCATCAGGACTCCTTTTTAAGGCAAAGATCTTGCAGTTGGAGGGATAAAAAGAGAGGAGAATCCTTATTAAATCGAGGCTTTGAGTTGTTATGAAAAGTTGAATATTATTGCTTTTGGCAGCCTCTAATACACAGCTAAGAAGTCTCTCCAAACCAGCTGGATGTTGGTGGATCTCCGGATCCTCTACGAGGGCGACTGAATTTTCCATTGTTAAGAGGATTGAGGTGATAGCTAGAGAAGTTCTGGCACCATCACCTAGGTCATCAATTCTTACAGCAGTCTGGGAGAGACCCACCATCAACGCATACGCGGTATAAGTAATTGGGATATATGTAAGCGAGTCCGCATCTGGTTCGTATCCCTCTTTTAGGAATTCTATTAGTTTTCTATCTAATCTTTTTCCATATATTATAGGCCAAACGTTCCTCTCAATCAGTTCAAAATTGTAGTATAACATATTATCGATTAACTCTGTTCCTTTTAGAAATTTCATTTCTTCAGTTCTATAAATCTCTCGAACATCGAATGTCATACCCAACGTTATACCTTCTTCTTCGATAGGATGGCCTCTAGGACATACATATTCACTATTGATTTTAAGAAAAATAACATCTTCCGGAAAGGAGCCACTCTTATGAGGTATTTTGAATTCTGTTGCTTTACCTGATTTAAAACTTAATGATATATTTATATTTTTGCTTATATCCATTCCATACCATAAAAATTTTCTAAAATCGCTCCAATTCCCTCTCTGAGACCTCCTCCTGACCAAAACGTCGAATTTTATGCTGTTTCTTATTCTATCTTCGGGCTCAGCCCAAGCTGATGCAAGATAGACAGCCTCCAGCAGGGTGGATTTCCCAGCACCATTTGCGCCTATTAAGATGTTTATGTCAGTAAGACCTTCTATCCTCCCGCTTTTAATTCCCCTGAAATTCTCCACGGATATGGATGTTATCACAGTTCTTCATCCTCCGCTTATCAGCATTAAAAGAGGTGGGAAATTATTAAAACTTCTCTGAAACTTATTCAAAACTTATACGTTAAAAAGTGGACGTAGCCCAAGTGAGCTTTAAACTGCTCTCTTCATGAAGGAGCTCACGAGCTCGCCATCGTATTTCGTAGCTATCATGGGCAGGACCGAGTAACCATACTTTCCTATTATCTTGGATATCCTCCTCGCTGTATCCAAGCTGTCGTCCTTCACCAATATGAGGACATTGCTCCCATATACCTCATCCTCCTCCCTTGGAAGGGCTATTATCCCATCAAGATTGTCCTTTAGTGATTCCTGAAGGTCATTTACCAGCTCTTTGATGATGTTTCTCCACTTCTCCTCCTTTGGATTGAAGATCATGAGCATGATAGCTGAATCCAAATTTTATATAAAAAGTTGAATGCTAAATTTGCTTGAGCAAATCTTTAGCTCTAGCAGATTTCTTTATGTTTTCCAAGAGTTTTTCATCATACGTGAGGAGTGTTGCGTCGAGTATTTCAGCTAAAGCAGCATATACAGAGTCATATATTGTCAAGTTGTTTCTGAAAGCAATTTCAACAGCTTTATCCAAAACCTCATCGAAATTGTGGACAACGAGCCCTATGCTCATCGCTGCCCTAACGCCATTTATCACATCATCTGAGCTCAGCCCCCTCGCATATCTCAAAAGATTTGCTAGCTCCACAAAAAACAAGCTTGGAACGTGAGCTTCAACTCTACCAGCTAAAATTTCACCTCTTAGGAGCTTCATCTCCTCAGATTCATCCTCTGTCAAGTACCACTTGGCAGCAGCGCTGGAATCTATCACAACTCTCATCTCATCTCGCCCTTGAATCCCTGAACTCCCTTATCAGCTCCTTAGATGGTTTGTCCAGCTTTGCCTTACTGGATATCTCATCCATCACAGTTAAAGCCCATTCTATCTCCCTTTTCCTCACCTCATCCTCAATTGCCTTCCTCATGAGTTCGCTCAAGTTTATCCCATACTTTCTTGCTTTCTCCACGAGGCTCCTCCTCACCTTTGTGGACACAGTTATGTAGCCCATATAAGGACTACCATAAAGGTAGTATATAAACATATCCACCTTCCGTCAGCTATGAATAATTTTAACTTTCCCTTTCCCAGGAGACGTATGTGGGCCATAGTGATACATGGAGGAGCTGGTCAGATAACATCCACATCCGAGAGGGAGCATGAAGTCCTGCTAGAGGCAGTTAAATCAGGTGCTGAAGTATTGGCATCAGGCGGAAGCGCCTTGGATGCAGTGGAGAAAGCTGTTTTGGTGATGGAGGATAGCGGGTTGTTCAACGCGGGTTCTGGCTCCTGCCTAAACATAGCTGGGGAGGTTGAGATGGACGCAGCAATAATGTCCGGAGGAAGAGCTGGTGCTGTTGCATGCGTGAAGAGGATAAAAAATCCAATAAAAGCAGCAAGAAAGGTAATGGAGTTGACAGATCATGTCATCTTATCCGGGGAGTTTGCTGAGAGATTTGCAATTAAAATGGGGCTTGAGACATCAAACTTCATAACAGAGGAGAAGATGGAGAGATACAGGAAGTTGATGGAAGTTTTTAATAGAAAGGAGTGGTATTACAAGTTGAACAAAGATCTGTTGGACAGATATCCTGAGTTAATTCATGGAACAGTTGGGGCTGTGGCAATTGATTCAAAAAGGGAGCTTGCAGCAGCAACATCAACAGGAGGAGTTTGGCTTAAGCTTCCAGGGAGGATAGGTGACTCAGCAGTGATAGGAGCTGGAACTTATGCTGATGAGAGAGTGGCAATCTCAGCAACTGGAATAGGAGAGTACATAATAAAGATGGGATTTGGGATAAGGGCCAGCGTGATGGCTGAGATGGGGATGAAGGCAGATGAGATAGCAAGAGCTCTAATAGCAAAAACAAGTTCTGAATTCGGAAGGGGGATAGCTGGAGTTATAGTGGTGGACAGAAACTACAGGATAGGGGTTGATTACAACACGGCTGGGATGAGAAGGGGATGGATGAGGAGCGACATGAAGAGGCCTGTTGTCGTGGATCTCTGAAAAATTTAAAAGGCGGAAATTCACTTTAGCATATGAGCAGAATGGTCCGCCTACTCCTCAGGGAGATGAGGCTTTATGATATGACAACTCACGAGGACAGGCTTGAGATAGACAGAGAGATAGAGAGGAGGACTGGTTTAAGCTGCGATGAGGCAATTGAGATGGGATTGATAAGCAGGGATGAATTCCTAGCAATTGTAAATGAGATCCTGAGGAGGAGGAAAAGAGGGAAAGAGGTAGAGCTGTACGTTTAGGGGCAGCTGCATCCAAATGAGCCATTGTCGCTTCCATGCCCCTCTGGACTAGTGTTAAGCCAGACATCCACGACATACCAGACGTACATGTCGCAGTGTCTTGACAGAACTCCAAATATGTTCCAAACACAGAGCATGTGGTGAGTATCATGCCTCACCTGTGATGCCACTGTTTCAACACCATTGATGTAGTGGTATGACTTGCAGCAGGTCACTCCGACCGCGCTCTCCTGATATGAGAGATCCACTGCATTTGTTATCGCAATTCCATACAATATGTACCATATGCCCTTCGCGTGATTAGTTGCCTTCCACACCCCAACTGGGTAGTACCACTTCAGGTATGCCTCCCCCTCATGGACGTAGTTGTAGCTCTGGAGATCCTTGGGTATCAAGCTGGATTTTATCAAGTAGGTTCTCCCAACAGATCCATAGACAATGAGGGAGGAGTTGTCCTCAGCCCTATGCACTACTTTTTCCTCTTTTATCTCTTTAACAAGGACTAAGTCAGCCTTCTCTTTTCCCTTTACACCTTTTGAGTCCCAAAGTACCACATAGGTGTCGTTTCCAGAGAGGAAGATGGAGTAGCTGACCCCTCTGTAAGTCACTGTGTATAGAAATTTCCCACCTGGAATTCCCACGGGTGGGGCAATACTGTTCACCTTAGCCTCGCTTACTACATTCCTTAGGGTCTCGTTCATTGTCAGATTGACTCTTATTGTCCTTCCCTGTGATCCAAAGACAAATTGACTCTCGCTAGAGGAGAAGAAATATGCTGCCAGGAAAGAGATTGCAAGAAGGGCTAAGACAAAGGCTATTGCCCCGACAATTACCCCTATTCTCTTCATGCTACCACCTACAAATATCGGGGAAAAATAATATAAAGTTTTTTTAATTATGTAACTGTGATGCCATTGCCATAGCTTAATTGCTGAATCCACGACATAGGCCTTATCTACAGCCAAGACCCCGGAGCTTGTCGCTAAATGTTCTTTAATTTGATAAGATAACTATATATTAAATATTCACTAGTAGAAATAGACTTACAGCTTTTTAGGCACAGTCCCGATTCTCCTGTGGATCTCATAAAATGGGCATACATACCGGAGCAGATACCCAGCTACATTTGCTCATTCTCAGGGCTCAGATGGTCAACTGAGGGCCCCTTCATCTACTACTATGGGGAGGGAGAGATCAGGTTCATAGCCTATCCTATAGGCGAGGGGGACCTTGAGAAATCCCTTCAGAGAGCAGTGGAGAGGCATAATCCAATTAGAATTCTGATAGCATCTCCCAAAAAGATAGAGGGATACAGGATAGTAGAATCAGATGAGTACTACTTTCTCGACGCAGACTCAGTGAAAATGGACAAGAAGCTGAGGAATCTGATAAGAAGGGCTGAGAGAGATGTGAAAGTTGAGGAGACAGAGCTTGAAAGAGAGCATCTTGATCTGATAAAAGACTTCGTCAGGAGAAAAGGACTGAGGGAGCATGAGATAATGCTTAAAAAGCTTCCAGAATATGTTAAAAAAGCAAAACCTTTAATATTAGAGGCTAGATTTGATAGAAAGCTGATAGCAGTGACGATAGCAGATATAAGCTCCTCAGATATATTCTCATTTTATCTATTCAATTTCACATCCGAGCACAGAATACCGGGGACATCAGATCTTCTGTTCAAAAAACTGCTCGATAGAAGCATCGAGATGGGAAAAAAGGTGAACATGGGACTTGGGATAAATGAGGGGATCAGGAGGTTCAAGCTGAAGTGGGGAGCAAAAGTTTTAGCCCCCTTCTACCTTCTTGAGAAGTTTAGACAGGAATTTTCCTTGTTTTGAACATTTTAATAAATCTT
>ERZ1669248.399-NODE-399-length-21667-cov-47.479039_pt1 | contig 21667 bp, 27 predicted proteins | sample MGYA00579296_ERZ1669248 | MGnify/ENA primary metagenome ERZ1669248 (study PRJEB41166, sample SAMN08046057) | hot springs metagenome | biome: hot spring; feature: neutral hot spring; material: thermophilic sediment; isolation source: thermophilic sediment from...
GGGGGAAATCTCCAGTAACAACGCTAAAAACCTTTTCTTTATCCACACACCATAGATGGCTGCAAACCTCAATTTTACATTTAGCTCCTTGTGAAAAGAATTTCGGGTGTAATCGCCAAGTTTATATTGCCCACTAATACTCTATTCAACGGCACTATGTAGGTTTGCACTATTAATGGAGCGTCTCAGTAAGTGGAAATAGAGGTGCTTGAAAGGGACGACAAGAACTTGCGCCTGCTTATAAGGGGAGTTGACACCCCATTTATTAACGCTTTAAGAAGGAATGTTATTGCCGAAGTTCCATCTATGGCGATTGACGATGTTGTAATTATTGAGAACTCATCCGTTTTTCATGATGAAATCATAGCTCATAGGCTTGGATTAATCCCCTTAAAAACAGACCTTGACAGTTACAACCTCCCAGAAGAGTGCTCATGTAAAAGTGAGTTTGGATGCAACCTCTGCAGAGTCACGCTAACACTGGACAGGGAGGCAAAAGAGGGAACAATAACTGTTTATTCAGGCGAGCTTGTCTCCGAAAACCCAAACGTGGTTCCTGTCAGCGACAAAATTCCAATAGTTAAGCTTGCAAAGGGGCAGAAGTTGAGGCTTGAGGCTTACGCAAGGCTTGGGAAAGGGAAAAACCACGCGAAGTGGCAGCCCGTTTCACTTTGCACACATAAATATCTGCCACAAATAAAAATAGATGAAAAAAGCTGCGATGCATGCGCCAAGTGTGTTGAAACATGCCCCAGAAAGGTTTTAGCGAAACATGAGGGGAAAGTGGAAGTTCGCAACTTGTTGGCTTGCACCCTATGCCGAGACTGCGTGGATGTTTGCCCAAAACAGCCGCCAGCAATAGAGATTAACTGGGAGAAAAACGCCTTCATATTCAGCATCGAATCAACAGGCGTGCTTCCACCGGAAAGAATCATGATGGAAGCTGTCAAAATTTTGGACAAAGACCTTAAAGAGCTTGCAAAACAGATAGAGGTGCAAACAGCTTGAAAAAAGTTAAGGCGACAAACCCAGAGCTCCTCCAAACAGTTCGCTTCCTAAGAAAGCAGAGTAAAGAAAACGAGGCAAAGATTTGGAAGCGCATAGCCGAGCTCTTGGCAAAGCCTAGGAGAAAGCGTATAGCCGTGAACATTAGCCGATTAAACAGATACACGGAGAAAAACGAAATCGTAGTGGTTCCGGGCAAGGTGCTAGGCGCTGGCGAAATAAACCATCCAATAACAGTTGCAGCCTTCGCATTCTCACAAAAGGCTAGGGAGAAAATAAGGAAGGCGCGTGGAAAATGCCTATCCATAATAGAGCTTGCCAAGAAAAATCCGAAAGGTTCAAAGGTTAAGATTATAGGGTGAAAAAATGCAGCTAGAAAGCGATTATAAAATCATCAACGCCGATGGGTTGATTCTGGGAAGGATGGCGAGCATAATTGCCAAACGCTTGCTGAAAGGCGAAAAAATAGCCGTTGTAAACGCCGAAAAAGCCATAATATCAGGCAAGAGGAAAAGCAAGGTTAGAGAAGCAAAAGAGTTTCTTGAAGTTGGCCATCCGGGTAAAGGCCCAATGCATCCTAGAAGACCAGACAGAATCCTAAGAAGAACTATAAGGGGCATGCTCCCTTACAAACAGCCGAAGGGCAAGCAAGCCTACAAAAGGCTTAGGGTTTTCATAGGCATTCCGGATGAATTGAAGAATAGGGATATGGAAACAATAGAGGAAGCGCAAGCCAAAAAGCTAACATGCCCCTACCTCACACTAGGTGAACTTGCAAAGGAAATAGGTTGGAGCGGTGGATAAGATGCCCGCGAAAAAAGTTCTAGTGGTTAGTGGGAAAAGGAAGACAGCCATAGCGCGGGCAGTTGTTAAGCCCGGCATGGGAAGGATAAGAATTAACATGATCCCGCTGGAAATTTACCAGCCAGAAGTTGCACGCCAAAAAATAATGGAGCCCCTCATACAAGCCGGCGACGAGGTTTGGAAGCAGTTGGACATAGACATTAAGGTTTCTGGTGGGGGCTACATGGGGCAGGCTGAAGCGGCCAGAATGGCAATTGCAAATGCCTTATTAAAATGGACTAAGAGCACGCAGCTACGTACGGCGTTTATTGAATATGATAGAACTATGGTTGTGGGCGACCCCCGCAGAAAGGAGCCCAAAAAGTTTGGCGGTCCAGGCGCAAGGGCTAGGGATCAGAAGAGCTATAGATGATTGGAGGTTGAGGTGAAAATGATTATACCAATAAGATGTTTCACATGTGGCAAGTTGATCGGTGATAAGTGGGAGGAGTTCGCAAGAAGGGTTAAGATGGGGGAAGACGCAGGCGACGTGTTGGATAGTTTGGGGATAAAGAGGTATTGTTGCAGGCGCATGCTTCTCTCACACGTTGAAATCATTGATGAGGTTTTGCGTTTCTATGAAGAAGCCGAAAAGAGAAAAGAGGCAAGAATGCAGTACTATCAACAATGAGGAGCCAATGGCATGTCCACTGTTATTGAAGATGTGATTGCAAGGAAGGTTTTCAATAGCCGCGGAGAGGAAACAATAGAAGTTGACGTTATAACCACTTCTGGCTTTGGAAGGGCCTCAGCCCCAGCTGGAGAAAGCCGGGGAAAAGCTGAAGTAGTTTATTACCCGCAAGGCGGAGTTGATGAGGCCATCAAGAAGGTTGAAGAATTAGTATCACCAGAAATTGTTGGGTTAAACGCCGACTTTCAAGAGGAAATTGATAAAACCCTTCATGAGATAGATAACACAAAAGATTTTAGAATTATTGGCGGAAACACAGCTTTCGCGGTTTCTTTGGCAAATGCTGAGGCTGCTGCAAACTCTTATGGTTTACCGCTTTTCCAGTATTTGGGCGGATATGCAGCCCATGAACTTCCATACCCGCTTGGAAACGTGATTAGCGGTGGAAAACACGCTTGTGGAAAGTCTCCAGACATACAGGAGTTTCTAGCCCTTCCCCACGGCGCTGACTCCTTTCTAGAAGCTGCAACAGCCAACATAAAAATTCACAGCAAAGTCAAAGAAGCTCTGAAAAGAAAGGACAGACTTTTTGGCAGTGGCAGAAGCGATGAGGGAGCATGGATTGCAAACATCACAGATGAGGAAGCCTTTGAAATTATGGCTTTAGCATGCGAAGATATGAGCAACGAACTGGGCTTCAAATGCAGCTTTGGCGTTGATGTGGCGGCTTCATCCCTATGGAACGCTAAAAAGAAAAAGTACGTATATGAGAGAGATGGAAGGGAATTGGATTCGGGCGAACAATTGGAGTTTGTCCGACAGCTTATTGAAAAATATCATCTGGTTTACGTGGAAGACCCGTTCCACGAGGAGGACTATGGAAGCTTCGCTGAACTCACAAAAAAGGTTAAGAACTGCCTCATATGCGGCGACGACTTGTTTGCAACGAATAGCGAAAGGCTAACACATGGAATTAAAATGCGGGCAGCCAACGCCATAATAATTAAAGTGAACCAGGTGGGAACATTGACGGATGCCTTAGAAACCATTGAAACTGCAAAAAAGGCTGGGTACGTGCCAGTTATGTCTCACCGCTCTGGCGACACTTGTGATTGGCACATTGCCCACTTGGCTGTGGCGTTCAAATGCCCAATAATCAAGACGGGTGTCGTGGAGGGGGCCCGAATAGCAAAAATAAACGAGTTGTTGAGGATTGAGGAGTTTCTTGGGGAGAGAGCCAAAATGGCTGAGCTTCAAATTCCATAATGGAGAGTGAAAAGGGGTTGGCTGAAAAAGATAAAGAAGAAGCGAAAAAGGAAAAGTTTGAAGAGGAAACAAGTGTAAGCGCTGAAGAGGAGCTGTTACTGCCGAGGGACACGCTTCTTTCAGCTGGAATACACATTGGAACTAGGATGAAGACAAAGGACATGGAACAATTCATATACCGTGTCAGACCAGACGGCTTGTTTGTTTTAGATGTGAAGAAGACTGATGAACGGATAAGGGTGGCAGCCAAGTTCTTGGCAAGATTCGAACCTTTAAGGATAGCTGCTGCCGCTGCTAGATTGTACGCACAAGAACCTGTGAAAAGGTTCTGCGAGGTTACTGGAGCAATCCCTATTATTGGACGTTTCATTCCGGGGCTTTTGTCAAATCCACTTTATCCAAATCGTATCGAGCCTAACGTTTTGATAGTTTCAGACCCTCGGGCGGATTCCCAAGCGGTAAGGGAGGCAGCCTCTGTGGGTGTTCCAGTGGTAGCCTTGTGCAGCACAGATAACGACTTTTCAGGAGTTGACCTAGTGATACCAACAAATAACAAGGGTAGAAGAGCTTTGGCTGTTATTTACTGGCTTCTTGCGAGACAGGTTCTGCGTGAAAGGGGGGAGCTTCCACCAGACAAGGACATGCCACTAACTATTGAGGATTTTGAGGCTAAAATCTCAAAGGAGGAAGAGGAGAGCTAGCCTAAAATGGCGAAGATTCGGCTTCCAAGTCAAGCTGGAGCCTTCTATGCTGGGAAAGCCGAATCCTTGAAGAGGCAAATTGAAGAGTGCTTTCTTCACGAGTTGGGACCGGGCAAAATCCCAACTGTTGTTGAGGGCCCAAGGCGGATAGTTGGATTTGTTTGTCCCCATGCTGGATACATGTATTCTGGACCCGTGGCAGCCCATGCCTATTATAATTTGGCTTCTGATGGTAAACCAGACACGGTGGTTCTTTTTGGTCCAAACCACACTGGTTATGGCAGTGCCTTGGCTGTTATGAATGAGGGTTTTTGGCGCACACCCCTTGGCGATGTTGAAGTTGATGGGGAAACAGCCAACAAAATTGTTAGGGAAGCCCGTATTGTGGATGTTGACGACTCCGCCCACCGTTATGAGCATTCCATCGAGGTGCAGCTTCCATTTCTACAGTATCTTTTCGGTTCTGCGTTTAAAATTGTGCCTATATGCTTCTTGATGCAGGATTTGCACTCTTCAAGAGAGGTTGGGCAGGCTGTTGCAAAAGTTTTGGCTGGAAAAAACGCCTTAATCATAGCCTCTTCAGACATGACCCATTACGAACCACACAGAATTGCCGAAAAGAAGGATTTGATGGCGCTCAAGGCTGTCGAAATCATGAATGAAGAACGCTTCTACTCGATGATCGAAGAACATCGAATCACCGCTTGTGGTTATGGTCCCATAATTGCGCTTATAACGGCTGCAAAAGCGTTGGGAGCGCGAGAGGCGAAACTATTATGTTACAAGACTAGCGGAGATGTTACTGGCGACTACTCAGCTGTTGTTGGGTACGCCGCCGTGCAATTCACAAAATAGTGGTTTGGAATGGGAGTTATCGCCTCGGCTCCCGCAAAAATAATACTTTTCGGAGAACACTTCGTCGTTTACGGCGAACCAGCCATCGTCCTAGCCATAGACAAAAGAGCCTACGCTAAAGCAGAACTACGCCAAGATAAGAGGCTTTTTCTCCGCTCACTAAACCTAAATGTCGCCGGATTCTTCGAAAACGGAAACTTCCTAGTTGAAGAGGGAAACCAAAAAGAAGCAAGAATGAAGCTTGAACCACTAAAATGCGCGGCAGAAAAAGTTCTGGAGATTTCAGGCGAAAGAGTGGGCTTAAACATAGAGGTCAATTCAACTGTTCCTGTCGCAGCTGGCTTGGGGTCTTCAGCGGCTGTGGCTGCAGCTGTTGCAGCGGCTGTCGGCGCATTACTAAATGTGAAGATGTCGAAGGAGGATGTTTTCCGCATAGCCTACGAAGCAGAAAAAATCATGCATGGCACACCGTCAGGTGTTGACCCAGCCATAGCAACGTTTGGGGGCACGCTGCTTTTCCAAAGAGACACAGGATTTAAGCCTCTGAAAGTTAGTGTGGATATTCCACTTGTTATTGGCAACACTGGTTTTGAAAGGTCAACTCGTAGCCAAGTGGCAAAGGTGCGAAGTTTGAGGGATCGTTACCCGCAGATTGTTGAGCCCATGATGAGGGCTGCCCGTGAAATAGTTTTAAGAGCCATTGAAGCCCTAAAAGAAGGCGACCTAGAAACCCTCGGTGAATTGATGAACATTAATCATGCACTACTTTATGGGTTAGGAGTTTCAGATGAATCTTTAGAGTGGCTTATTAACGCTGCCCGAAAGGCTGGAGCGTTGGGCGCAAAACTGACGGGGGCTGGTGGAGGTGGGTGCATGATAGCCCTCGCAAATAGGGACCGCGTTGAAAATGTTTTGGAAGCCGTTCAAAGGGCTGGGGGAAACGCTTTCGTAGCGGGAAGGACGGACGAGGGGGTTAGAATTGAGTCAACCTAGACCAACGGTTTTGAAGATAGGCGGCTCCGTCATAACGGACAAAAGCAAAGAGCTTGGGGTGCAGATGGAAGCCATAAGCCGGATAGCTGACGAAATACTGGAGGCAAACACGAAAAACTTGATAATTGTGCATGGTGGCGGAAGCTTTGGGCATCCAGTGGCGCAAAGGCACGCAATTAAAGAAGGCTTCAAGGACGAATCTCAAATAATAGGGTTTGCAGAAACTCACCACGTCATGACAGTGCTTAATGGGCTTTTCATGGATGCGCTGATATGGCGGGGTATCCCAGCAATAAGCATCACACCATCCTCATGCATAATGACACAGAATGGCAGAATAGCTTGTTTTGAAGACGTCCCCTTAAAACAGCTTATGAAAATGGGTTTTATTCCAGTCCTCTATGGAGATGCCGTTTTTGACACGAAATTGGGCTTCACAATATTGTCTGGAGACCAGCTTGTCGCCTTCTTAGCCACTCGTTTCAATGCAAAAAATATTGTGATAGGTGTAGATGTGAATGGACTGTATGATGCAGACCCAAAAACCGACGCGAAAGCCAAAATGTTTAACCATTTGACCTTGGCAGAGCTTAGAAAAGTCCAAGAGCACTTGGGCAGGTCAAACGCATGCGACGTGACTGGTGGAATGGCTAACAAAATCGCTGAGCTTATACCCGCCATAGAACATGGAATCCCCGTCTTAATAGTTAATGCCACGAAGCCCAAATATATTTACAAAGCCCTTAAAGGAGAACGGGTTAAGGGCACCATTATAGAGAAGGAATAAAATTGGCTGAAAAAACCAAAAGGCGTAAGGCAGACCACATCCGCATAGCCACAACCTACAATGTTCAAGCAAGAAACATCACGACGGGATTTGGAGACGTGCACTTTGTCCACAGAGCTTTACCGGAAATTGATAAAGACAAAATAAACCTTTCAACAACAGTTTTCAACCACAAGTTTTCAGCCCCAATATTGGTAAGTGCCATTACTGGTGGAACAAGCGAGGCAAGAAAAATCAATGCGACAATAGCTACTGTTGTTGAGGAATTTGGGCTTGGGATGGGTGTTGGAAGCCAAAGAGCCGCATTAGAAGACCGAAGGCTGGAGAAAACCTTCGCAATAGTTAGGAAGAAAGCGCCCACAGCCTTCTTGATGGCGAATATTGGCGGAATCCAGCTCGCCAAAGGATACAACATTAAAGAGGCAAAGAAAGCCATAGAAATGATTGACGCCGACGCCTTAGCTATACACTTAAACCCCCTTCAAGAGGCTATACAGCCAGAAGGCGAAACAAGCTTCAAAGGAGTCCTTGAAAAAATAGGTGAAATCGCCAAAAAACTAGACAAGCCAGTTATCGTGAAGGAAACGGGGGCGGGCATAGCCGCTGAAGAAGCAAAAAAGCTCGAAGCTGTTGGTGTGAAGGGCATTGACGTGAGTGGCGCAGGCGGCACAAGTTTTGCAGCGGTGGAGTTTTTCCGTGCAAAGGGCAGGAGAAACATTTACAACCGAAGGTTAGGCGAAGTTTTCTGGGATTGGGGTATACCAACAGCAATCAGCATAGTTGAAGTCGCACAAACAGTAACCATGCCAGTCATAGCTTCTGGTGGGATACGAAGCGGATTGGACGCGGCTAAAGCCCTAGCCTTAGGAGCAAGCCTTGCAGCCCTCGCACAGCCAATTTTGCAGGCGGCTGTTGAAGGTTTAAGACAAACGAGGAAAGCGTTACGCACGTTGATAGAGGAGCTTAGGAACACCATGTTCCTTGTTGGGGCTGAAAACATTCAGCAGCTGCATAAAGTGCCCTTGGTGATAACTGGTAAAACGGCTGAGTGGCTGAGGTTAAGGGGCTTTGACATAGAAGTTTACGCTAGAAGGGGGTGAAGGCTAACTTGAGTTTTAACGTCGAGAAGCTCCTTGAAAAGACGGCACCCATCATAAATAGAGCCATTGAGAAATACATACCAAGAATTTTCTCAAAAGAGGCTATAATCTTTAAGGTTGGCCCGCCAAGATACGCGTACAACATTGAAGCCATAAACAAGGCATTGGCTGAGCCAATTTGGGAATTTCTAGACAGAGGTGGTAAACGCTGGCGTCCAACCCTCTTCCTAATTATTTGCGAGGCTTTAGGCAAAAATCCGGAAGATTATGTGGATTTTGCCATAATTCCAGAAGTGGTGCACAATGGAACCTTAATGATAGACGACATTGAGGACGCCTCCGAATTCCGCAGGGGCAAGCCTTGCACCTACAAGATCTATGGTTTGGACATAGCCGTGAACGCTGGCAACACCATGTACTATTTACCACTATTGCCGTTGATTGAGAACCGTGAAAAATTAGGCTTTGAGAAGCTTGCGAGGATTTATGAGATTTACGTGCAGGAGATGATAAACCTAAGCCTAGGACAAGCCATGGACATAGCTTGGCACAGAGGCTTGGCAGATGCGGACAAACTAGACGAGGAAAACTATTTGCAGATGTGCGCCTACAAAACTGGAACTTTGGCAAGGATGGCTGCAAAAATTGCCGCAGTGTTGGCTGACGCCGACGAAGAGCTTGTTGAAAAGCTTGGACATTTTGCAGAAAGCATCGGCATAGCCTTCCAAATACAGGATGACGTGCTTGACTTAACTGGTGAAGAGTTCGCTGAGAAAAAGGGCGGACGCGGACAAGACATAACTGAGGGAAAACGCACCCTCATAGTAATTCACACGTTAAAGGTTGCAAATGCCAAGGATAGAAAAAGGCTTATTGAGATTTTAAAAATGCACACTTCAGACCAGAAGCTTAGGGATGAAGCAATAACAATAATGCAAAAGTATGGCTCAATTGAATATGCAAAAAATTTCGCCAGAAAAATTGTTGAGGAAAGCTGGAAAGAAGTGGAGAAGCTTCTCCCAAAGTCGGAGGCGAAGGAAAAGTTAAACGCCTTCGCAAGATTTCTAATTGAGAGAAAAATTTGAATGCGAGCGCCAAAACCTTGAACAAGATTAGAGAGGACGCAGAATTAAGGGAGATTATTCGAAAGTTTGCATTACTAAACGCCATAAAACATGATGGAAAAGCCCAAACAGGACCAGTGGTTGGGAAAGTCCTAGCTGAAAAACCAGAATTGAGGGCTAGAGCAAAGGAGCTAACAGCCATAGTAAAAGAAGTTGTTGATGAAATTAACAGTTTTCCGTTAAGTGAACAAATGCGCATCGTGGAAGAGAAGTGGCCTGAAACTCTCGTAAAAGAGAGAGTTGAAGAGGAGAAGAGGCTTCCCCCATTGCCAAATGCTGACAAATATGAGAAAATTGTCACACGCTTCTCGCCAAACCCGGACTGTGTTCTGCACTTGGGTTCCGCCAGAGCCATAGTGCTATGCCATGAATACGCCCGCATGTATAATGGCAAGTTTATTCTACGCTTTGAGGACACCGATCCGAAGCTGAAAAGGCCTGTTCTAGAGTTTTATGACCGAATTAGGGAAGACCTAGAATGGCTTGGCTGCAAACCTGATGAGGAGTACATTCAAAGCGACAGAGTCCCGATTTATTATGAGTATGCAGAAAAGTTGTTGGGGGATGGCAACGCTTACGTTTGCACATGTCAGCCGCAAGCCTTCAGAGAGAAAGTGTTAGCCCAAAAGCCATGCCCATGCCGCAACCTACCGTCAGAGGAGCATCTTGAAAGATGGAACATGATGCTTGAAGGCAAGTATAAGGAAGGTGAGGCGGTAGTCCGCATTAAGACGGATTTGGCTCATCCGAACCCTGCCGTTAGGGACTGGCCAGCCCTCCGCGTTATAGACATCGAGAAATATCCCCATCCACGGGTTGGAACAAAATATCGCGTCTGGCCCCTCTACAATTTTGCATGCGGATTAGACGACCATTTGATGGATGTAACCCACATAATTCGCGGAAAAGAACACTTGACAAACATGGTTCGGCAAGAATACATGTACAAGCATTTGGGCTGGCAATATCCAGAGGCAATCCATTACGGCAGACTGAAAATTAAAGGGGCACACTTGAGCAAGTCAAAAATAGTTCAGGGGATAAGGGAACGCCTATACAAAGGATGGGATGACCCCAGGCTGGCAACTTTTGCAGCTCTTAGGAGGCGCGGCATAACCCCAGAAGCCATCAAAAAGCTCATCATCGACGTCGGCCCGAAAACTTCCGACGTTGTTTTAAGCTGGGAAAACCTTTACGCCTATAACCGCAAAATGTTGGACCCGAATGTAAACAGGTACTTCTTTGTGCCAAACCCCATACAGCTTTTGGTCAAGAATATTCCACGAACGTTTACTGTGGGGCTTCGTTTACATCCAGAATATCCAGAAAGAGGCTTCAAAGAATACACCATAAAACCTTCTGAGCCGAATGGCGAAGCCCTCTTTTGGATTTCAAGGATGGATTTGAAGGTTTTATCTTCTGGGAAGATTGTTCGGTTAATGGAACTGTTTAACATAAAAATTGAGCGAGTGGAAGCCTACTGTGTTGAAGCCTCCTTCGCAAGCGAGTCTTATGAAGAGGCTAAAAGGGCTGAAGCCCCCTTAATCCACTGGGTGCCTATGGGGATGGATATGCCATGTCAAGTTGTGATGCCAGACGCCACAGTCGCCGAGGGAATAGCTGAGCAAGCATGCAAGGACTTGAAGCCAAACGATATTGTGCAGTTTGAAAGGTTCGGTTTCGTGAGGATAGATAAAGTTAATGCCAAAATTACGGCTTATTATGCACATAAGTAGAGGAAAGTGCGATGCGTAAGCAAGACAAGGTTATTTTGTGGCCAGCATATTTTGATTCGACAAAAACTAGAGGGGAAGGGAGAAAGGTGCCGAAGGTTTTGTGTGTGCCTTCTCCTAAGATTACAGAGCTTAAAGAGGCCGCGGAAAAGCTTGGATTTGAATGTGAAGTTGTTGTGGATGCAAGTTATCCGAAGACTCCTTGGATTAAAACCGGAATGCTCCTAGTTACTAAAAGGGAAGCTAAAAACCAGTTACTTAAGAAGATTGCAAAGAAATTGCAGAAGATTCGCGGAACTGCTTCTACAACGAAATCCGCCTAGCCTTTAGCCCCATCAGCCTGCTTCTTCCTCGCCTATTAAAACAGCGTTTATAACACCATTTTGTCCAGGTCTCGATGTCACACGCGCCAAGCCCAGCGATGTTTCTATTATGGCACCTTTTGTTATTACGCCCCTTCTGTCGTAGTCGACGTTCGCCGGGTTTTTGACAACCCGTAGGATTTCGGTTTTTTCAGTTTTTCCAGTTTTTAGGTCGGTTACGCATGCATATTTTTCACTTAAAACTTTTACTTTGATGTTGCCGCCCCTTCCCCGCTCAATTTTTCTTTTAGGCTCGCCTAGAACGGTTTCTACAGGGAATGAGCCTTGCTCAAATTTTCTCTTCCCACGATAAGGTCGCCTCTTTCCTCCCGTTGGTTTTCTTTTATGCAGGTCGCCGTGCCAAACAGACATTTCAATCCTCTTCCGGCAGTAAACACTTTATAGGCTTGTTCACTATGGTGATGTTTTGCATATAAACCTATCCGTCTCGAAAGCCTTACACGTTTGTCAAGCTCTGCGCAGCCTCTTCTTGAGCTTTTTCTCCTTCCAAAATTCTTTTCAGCTCTCTTTTCATGGCTGGAATGTCGTGGCTTAAACCAAAATAGTCTGCAAAATAATCCGTCGTCCTCAAAATGGAGGCTCGTCCCTTCCGCTCAACAGCAACTAAGCCCATTTCCTTAAGCAACTTAATATGCCCATAAGCATGGTGCCCCCGAACCTCCACAACCCGCTTTTGTGAAACCGGCTGCCTTAGGGCTATGTAGGAAAGCGTCTTCAACGGACCAGTTGAGAGCAGTGGTCTCTTGACAAGCTTTCTGACGTGGGGTGTAAACTCTGCTTTAAGTTGTAGGACAAATCTTTCATCCTTCAGTTCGAGAATTTCAAGGGCTGTGTCTCTCTTTGCATACTCTTGCGCCAGCATCTTTACAAGTCTTTTAGCCTTATTTTTTGAGCGCGTCTTTAAAACAGAGCATAATTCAGAAAGGTCTATGGGGCGACCGGCAACATAAAGTGCAGCCTCAACCAGTGCCAGGTCACTGATGGCTTTTCCCTGCATGGTTTGTGAATCTTCTGTGTTATTGGGCTGGGCTTTCACCTCTTGCAGCGTTTGTTCCCCCAATTGTGATGTATATTTCCTCTGTTTCCTCGTCCTGCCAGAGGCTTACTTTCCCCTCTTGAGCCAAGAAGAGTAGGAGGATGAATGTGCGGATGGCTTCTAGGCGGGCTAACCCTTTAATTATAGTTGAGAACTGTATTATTCCAGAACCCTTCACCATCTCGGAAAGAGACCTGTAAAGCTTTTCCATTTGCAGCTCAATTTCCATGAGGAAATAGTCTATTTGTGGGAAAATTTCAGAAGGCGTTGGCAATATAGGTTCGGCTGGCGCCTTTTCCAAGCGGAAGAGAGCCTCGCCCTTAAGGACGTCATCTAGCACTTCCAGTAAGTGGCGTATAGTTGTTGATGTTAACTCATGCCTAAGGGGCAGAAAAAGTGGTGGTGGAATAAAATCCAGTTGTGCTTTTGGTGGTGGGGGCGGCTCTTCAAGCTTTAGGAGAAGTTTCGACTTCATTAAATAAATAAGGGCTGAAGAGTCCAGGGCTACGCCTGAAGCCCTAAAATCAATCTGTCCAGTTTTCTCCATCTCTTCTAGAAAAGTTGTTAGCAGATATGCGATGTTTATGTTCCATGGGGTGAGTTTCTCAAGCTTGTGGAATTCGAAGAGGATGTTCCATGGTGGGCGGAGGTAAAAGGGCTTTTTGGCAGTTGCTGTAGCCATTCTAGCTTGGCACCTCTAGAAACTTGGCTGAAATAATGTTGGAGACGCCGTTGCGCCCGTAAACCCCGTAAACTCTTTGAGCCTTATTAACCATCTCAGGCTTTAAAGTGATAACGATAAACTGGGCTTTCTCGGATTCCTCCAATAAAACGTCGGCAAGCCTTGAAACGTGAAAGGCGTCCAGATGCGCGTCAATTTCGTCTAGTATGTAGAAGGATGCTGGTGTGAAGTCCTTTATGGCGAATAGGAAGGCTACTGCCGCCACTGAGCGTTCTCCGCCACTAGCACCGCTCACCACAATGGATGGCTTGTTGGGGAACTGGACAATCATGTCTATGCCGCCTGAGAATGGTTGTTCTGGGTTCTCCAAGATTAGGGTGGCTGCCCCGCCGCCGGTAAGCTTTGAAAAGTATTTTTGCAGGTTCTGGTTTATCTTTTCGAAGGCTTCCATGAACACCTTGTGCTTTTTGCTTTCAATTTCTTCCATGAACTTTAGAATTGCTTGCTTTTCCCTTTCCAACTCATTCATTCTTAAGGATAGTTCTTTGTAGCGGGATATCTGCTCAGCATAGTGGGAAAGGGCGAGCTGGTTAACACCGCTTATCCTATCAAGTTCAAACTGGAGCATCCGCAGAGAAGCTTCCGCCTCCTCAACCTCTTTGGCTGTAACTTCTAGAGGCTTTTCGTAGCCAAACTGCCTAAGCTGGTTTTGCCACTGCTCCAGCTGTATCATGGATGTCTGAATGTTCAGCTGGTACTGGTTCAGCAAGCGGTCAGTTTCCTCATATTCAGCTTCGATTTTGCGGAGCTCCTTGTCTATCTCATCTATTTGGCTTGAGAATTTTTGGGCTTCCTCCTTTGCAGATAAAACCGTCTTTGAGAGTTCAACGCGGCTTTTTTCCAACTCTGCCAGCTCTTGCTTCAATTTTTCCCTTTCTTGAAGAGCCTCCTCAACTTCAACCTCAACTTTCCGCATTTGCTGTTCAACCTTTGCGAGTTGGATTTTGGCGTTTTTGTAGCCAACCCTCAAAACATTATCAAACTGCGATTGGAGGGTTGAAATTTCCGTTTGCACTGTTCCAAGCTTTTGCCTTAAAGTGTTTATTTCCTCCGCCAGCTTTTCGCGTTTAACCTCCATTTCTTGGATATTTGCCGGGTCAACCTTCCGCCTCAAACTTGCCAATTCGCTTTGTAGCTTGCGTATCTCCTTTTGAAGCGTGCTTCTCTCAGCCCTATAAGTCCATATCTTAGCCCTTTCAGCCTCAATTTCGCCTAAGATACGCTTTATGTTAGCCTCTATCCTCCTAACATTTGATTTTGTTCTTTTTACGCTCCTTTTTACTCGGGCAATTTCCCTATCAAGAGTTGTTATGGCTTCTGATAAGCGGGCGATTTCAACACGGGTTCTGTCTATTTCCTCCTCGAGGGATGCTATGTCGCCTCCTCGTCTGGAGAGGTGCTGCTGCAAAGCCTTAACAGCCTCGTCTAGGCTTTTTATCGCCGCCTCGCTGGGTATTATGGCTGAAAAGTCTATGGGTGCACGGTAATAGCCGCTTTCCAATGCGCCGCCCGGTTCATAAAGGTCGCCGTTTACCGTGACCACGCGATAGCCTCGGCTTGAAAGTTCAAAGGCTGTCTTTTCCTCTGGAACAATTAGGGTGTCGCCAAATACAAAGTAGACGGCTGGCTCATACTGCTTTGCACATTTTATGAAGGAGAAAGCGGCACCATTGACGTTTCTGTCCTCTGGAACCTTGACTGGCTTTGCTGCTGAAACTGCCTCCAGCGGGATTATCTTTATCCTCCCAAGCTTCATTCTGCGTAGGGTTTCTGTGCATGTGAATGCCGCGTCAAAGTCCTTTACGACTAGGGCGTCCAGCCATCCCCCAGCCGCAACTTCAATTGCCTGCTGATAAGCCTTATCAATTTTGATTAAATTGCGTAGTCGCCCATAAACGCCTTGAATAACTCCTAATTCGCCGAGTTCTTCGATGCTTTTTAGGGCTTTTTCCTCTGCGGCAACAGTTTCTGCTAGTTCTCTCTGTGTTGCAAACTCCACAACTGCTTCGCGGGCTGATTCAGCAATTTTTCCGGCTTCTGCAATCTCCCGCTCTATAGCTTCCTTTTGAGCTATACGGCGCTCAAGCATCCGCTCCAAATTTTTGAGCTGAGCTTTCTGCTCCTTTTGAACTTTTATTAGTTCCGCCAGAGATTTTCCAAGCTCTCCTAGTGTTGAGGCAAATCTTTCCTTCCGTTCATTTAGGTCTCTGAGTCTTCTTTCACGGATTTTTATGGCTGTTTGGCTTTTGGCGTGTTCCGACCTTAAAAACGCCAATCGCTTATAGTCTTTGTCAAGTTGGAGTTCTATTTCGCGGATTCTTTTGCTGTTTTCGCCTATACTCTCCCAGAGTTGGGCGGCTTCCTGCGCGAGGGCATCGTGTTCCGCTTGTTTAGAGTTTATTTGGCTCATTATGCGTTCATACTCGCTTCTTAGCCGCCTAATTTTCAATCTATTTTCGCGGATTTCATCCCTTATGGACTGGTATTGTTGGAGACTGTTTCCCCTAACCTTCTTAAGCCCTTCAAGGCTTGTTTTTCCAGAGCTTATTTTTGTGGCAAGTTCCGTAAGCTTCGATTTCAGTTCGCCTATCTTCATTTGAACTCTGAAAACTTGCGAGCCGCCCTCCTCGACTATTTCTGAGCTTAGTTTTCGCCATTCGCCCTCAATTTCCTTTCGCTTTTGCCTGTATTGGTCGCGGAGTGCCCTAATTTTTTCCAGTCTGCTTTTAATTTTCTCCGCTTGAATGGAATCTCTCTTAATCTTTTCCTGTATCTGCACAATATCGTGGGAAAGTTTGACAGCCTCAAACTTTTTTATTTCATTTTTTAGGAAGTTGTAACGCAGTAGCTCGTTGCGTTCCCTCTCTAAGTCTTCAACTCGCCTTTGCACCTCGTCTATTCTTCCCATGGCAGTGCGTATTGAAATGTCTGCAGCCCTAAGCTTCTCCTCAGCCTCGGCTTTTTCAGCGTCGTATTGGGCTATCCCAACCAAGTCTTCGATTATTTTCCGCCTTTCCATCGGCGAAATGTCTGTTAGGCGGGTTATCGTGCCCTGTAATATTATGTTTTGGCTTGTGGAGCTTATTCCAGCCATTGACAAAATTTCCATTATGTGAACTCTTGAGATTCGCCTTCCATTAAGCCTATAAACAGACTGCCCATTTCTGTAAACTTCACGGGATATTGTGACGGTTGCCGTGTCAACGGGTATGCGTCCGTCAGAGTTGTCAAATTGTATGATAACCTTAGCCATTCTCGCTCTTTCAAGTCCAGCTTTTTCGGAGCCGTGAAAGATTAGTTTAGCCGCGTTTTCAGCTCTAAGCCTTTTAGTGCTTAATTCCCCTAGGGCAAACAAAACAGCGTCAACAACATTTGTTTTCCCACTCCCGTTTGGACCCGTTATGGCTGTGAACCCTTTATCTAGGACTATTTTTGCTGTATGTCCGAAGGATTTGAAACCTTTAATCTCAATTTTTTTGATATAGGGCATTAAGCTGGGACCCTCACCTCGAGGCGGAAACCGTGAGCATCTGTTTTAGAGTGATTTTCTTTATTGTTTCGCTATAAAAGTGTTGCATTCTCCATGTTTTAACGGTTATGCACTTTTTAACGCTACTTTTTGGGCTTAGAACCATATTTTGTAGCCATTTTCTTGACAAAATCCTTAAGGTGCTCATCTTCGCCGTAAACAAGCAAGCATCCGTCACTTTGTACCTTAAATGATAGGTTTAATTCGTTAGCCAAAGTCTTCAAAGCTTCAACTGGCATGTCTTCAGAAGGTTTAATGCGGATCCATCGCTGTTCTCTTGGCAGTCCGGGAACAAAGCGGGTTTCCTCCTCTCCCCCTTCTTCGAAAATTTTCCTGCTTGCCTCTTTAAGCTTTTTAACCCATCCTTCAACGTACTTGTCTCCGAACTTCTGTCCTTCTGAAATGAGGTAAGCCTCAATATTGTTTAGGTATTCCTCGATTTTTTGGCTTGTTTCAAGGCGGGTTGGGTCAGCCTTCAAAACATTGATTAGAGTTCGCGCATACCTTAAATCATTTAGGATGTTTGCTGGAACTGTGGCGCCCTTCTTCTTCAGGTCTGTAACCATTTCTTCTAAAACTTTCCAAACAGCTAAATAGCCCAATATTCCACCAGCCTTAAATTCTGTTTGGCGCTATAAAAAGCGTTATTTTAACAAAGCATGATTGAGGAGTTTCGGCTAGACCCTTCTTCCTCTTCTTCCACCCGGTCTTCTTGTGCCGTCATGCGGTATGGGTGTAACTTCCTCTATTCTGCCTATGCGGAATCCGGCTCTGGCTAGGGCTCTTATGGCGGCTTGGGCTCCTGGTCCTGGTGTTCTTGGACCTGGTCCACCCGGTGCTCTAACTTTTATGTGGATGGCTGTTATTCCCTTGTCTTTGGCTATTTCTGCCGCTGCAGCTGCTGCTCTCATGGCTGCGTATGGTGAAGACTCTAGCCTGTCGGCTTTTACAAACATTCCGCCTGAAGTGCGTGCAATAGTTTCTGCTCCTGAAAGGTCTGTTATGTGGACTATTGTGTTGTTGTAGGAGCTGTATATGTGAACTACGCCCCATTTCTCAGTCTTTTTTGCCGTGGTCGTGGCTGTTCCGCTTGTGCCGCTAGCTCCGCTGCCGCCGCCACTGCCACTGCCAGTACTCATTTTATTCTTCACCCCTCTCCCTTTCAGTCTTCTTTCCAGCCTGCGTTGTAGCAGCAACAGCTATCATTTGGCGGATTGGGTGGCTTGGGTTTGCGAGGGGACTATCTGGCGCGTAGGCGATTTTATCCTCTTCTTCCCTTGTGACAAGGTAGCTTGGCACTGTTACGCGTTGGTCGCCTATGATTATGTGTCCATGAGTTATGAGTTGCCTAGCCTGATAAATTGATTTGGCTAGTCCTTTTCTGAAGACTATTGTTTGGAGACGCCTTTCAAGGATATCCTCAACTGTTAGGTCTAAGACGTCGTCTAAAACGGCTGTTTCATGGATTATTCCAAGCTTTTTTAAGCGTGTTAGGAGTTCCTCCTCCATTTTCCTCCTTTCCTCTGGCGCCTTTCCGATGAGGCTGCGGGCTATGCCCCTAAATTTTGAGAGCATTGTCTTGTGGCGCCATAATTCGCGTTTATTCCGTAAGCCATACTGTCCCAAAAGTTTGAGTTCTTCTTGTAGAACGTCTGTTCTCCATGGAAAACGCGGGGTCTCATATTTCTTTTTCTGCTTTTTAGGGTCTCCCATGGTTACTTGCCACCGCCGCCTCCGGCTTTCGCGGCAGCCTTCTTTTTAACCCCAACAGCTTTGCCAGTCCTCCCCGTCGTCCGCGTTCTTTGTCCTCTAACCTTTAATCCATAAGCGTGTCTATACCCACGCCAAGACTTCAACTCCTTCATTCTTTCAATATCCATTTTCGTTCTTAGGATGAGGTCGGCATTTATTAGGTGCATGTCTTTCCCAGTTTCCAAATCCTTCCGCCTGTTCAAAAGCCAGCTTGGCAGTCCATATTTTGTTGGCTCTTTGATTATTTCCTCTACTTTTTCCACTTCGGCTTCTGTTAGGAATCCAGCCCTCATGTTTGGGTCTATTCCAGCCTTTTTTAGTATGGCGTTGGCTAGGTTTAGGCTTATGCCCTTAATCTTTCTTAGGGCGTATGGCACCTTCAGAGTGCCATCTATGTCTGTGTCTGTTATTCTTAGTATGTGGCGGAATTCTCTGGCTGTTTGGCTTGCCATTTGATGCATCCATTCCCTTGTTTGCAAACTAGAAGTAAGTCATATTTTATTTAAACTTTCCTAGTCCAGTCCTGACAGAAAAACGCTTAACAAGGCGTTTGGAAAGCATTTTAAACCCGGGGCTTGAGAAGTGAGCGGCACAGTGTTGGAAGATGCTGTTTCGGAAGCCTTCCGCAAGAGGGGCTTTATAGTTTTTACGAGGCAGAATCATTGTGACGTTTTGGCTGTCAAGCCCGATATGAGTTTGGCTTACTTGGTGGAATGTAAGGATTATGCTTTATCCCGAAAACAGCAGGTTTTAGCCGTTAGAGAGCTTAACCGCAACTATACGCATGCCCTTGAGCTACTTATTAGGCAACGTTTATTTCCAGAAAAAATAGTGAAGGTTCTTGTTGCTAGGAGTTTTGCTTATCAAGCGAGGGGTATATTGCAGTACACACCTGAAAAGTTTATAGCACATATTTCCACTTAACAAGGGGCTTCAACAAACATAAAAGTATCATGCTTTCTCAATTATTTTTGACAATTTTCGCAAACAAAGGTTTTTCTGTTGATTGGTTTTTGCATATAGAATTTAATTGGGTGTCCACAAACTCTGCAAAATCCGCTGAATCTGTTGTAGACGTAGAGGAGATCTCTGATGCTTCTTCCTTGCATTTTTAAGTCTAGGAATTCTTTGCTTAATTGCTCTGTGAAGTTAATAATCTTTTCAATCTCTTCTTGAGTTAGGTCTGCAACTTTCCTTTCTGGATTTACTTTTGCTCTGAAGAGAATTTCGTTCCTTAAAATGTTGCCCACGCCGGCTATGACTGACTGGTCTAATAAAGCAGCGCCAATTTTCTGGTCTGGAAATTTTGTTATGTTCTTTATTGCCTTTGTTTTGTCCCATTCACTGCTTAGGGGGTCTGGTCCAAGCTCTTTCTTTAATCTTTCAAGGATTTTGTCTTTATTGTCTATTTCAACGATGGGTGCGTTGTAAACAACAAGTTTCTGAAGGTCTCCTGTGATCATAAGCCTTACTCGTTCTTCTGGCTTAAGTAGTGGTTCGCTGATTTTATGGATGTGTATGGCTCCAAACATCATCAGATGAAGCCTTATGGCTATTTTATCAAAGAATAGGAGGATGTTCTTGCCCAGCGAATCCGCCTTAAGGAATCTTTTCCCGACCAGTTTTTCGATAGGGATGAAAACCTTTTTGGATCTTGCATAGATTTTCCTAACAGTTTCTTCTCGAAATCTGTTAGTGATTCTAATCGCATAAGCTTTGGCTGAAGGACCCTCAACCACATGCAAAAGGATGCCTTTTCAAAATTTTAAGCGTATGGTTTTGTTGCCATGAAGTTTGACATTCTGGAATTGAAATGATGCGGAAAGATTAACTTGTACCGCTTTATAATAAGTCATAAATCGTAATATAGGTTAAATCTTTTAAGCAGAACACCCTATAACAGAGAGCTGTGGAAGGTTGAGTCTGGATGGTTGGGAGTGGGGAAGAGGAGAAGATTAGGCGTATATTGACGGATCCTAGGCTTTCGGCTATTAAGGCTATGTTGGAGAAGGACCATGCTATTGACTGCATTTTCCTCTTGTATATGGGGCGTGGTAAGTGGAAGGAAGCCAAAGAGTTTATGAGGGCTAATGGTTTGACGCTTAGTGATGGCACTTTTAGGGCTAGGATGATTGAGATCGAAGAGCTTGGCTTAGCCAAAAGCGAGCGCATCGACCCATTGAAGAAAAAGTATGAGAAGACGGAGTTTGGCGATAAGGTGGCGAGGCTTCTCCTGGAGTTCTTTGAAAAGCTTGAGAAGTAAGGCTTCTCTTCGGCTTTGCTGTTCAGTAGGTTTCGATTTGGAGGTTTAGTATTCTAGAGAAGTGTTCTGTGTTGCGTGTTACTAATGTTAGTTTGTAATGGGTTGCTGTGGCTGCTATAATGGTGTCTGAGAAGCTTATGGCTTGTCCGTTTCTGGCTAACTTGGCGTCTATTTCTGCTGCTGTTTTTGCAACTTCGTATGTGTATGGTAAGATTTCGAATCTTATAAGCTCTGCTTCGGCTTTTTCAAGTTTGTTTTTAAGCAGTTTTTCGTCATGGCTGAAGAGGTAGTAGATTCCCCTTAGGTATTCGTGGACTGTTATTATGGATATGGCTTTGAACACTCCTTGCTCGTCTATTTCTTCTGCCTTTTTTACTGCGCCTTTATCGCCCCTTACAAGGTCTATTAGGAATGTTGTGTCAAATATTTTCAATGGTGACACCGTGCTATTCTAGTAGTTTTCTTCTTTTTTCTTCATCGGCTTTTCTCTGGGGTTCGAAGGCTTTTAGAACTTTTTCCCAGTCTTCTTCGCTTATGGTTTTTGAACATGCTATGTCGCTTATTCTCATTCCCTTTTTAATTGATCTGCGTATGACATCGCTGAAGCTTTCGTTTGGGAGTTTTGCTTTTAGGAGCAGTTCATACACATCGTCTGACACAGCTATTGTTTTTGCCACTCTAATTTCACCTCATATTCATATGCATACAAATAATATAAGAATTTTGCTATTTTGCAACGGCTTAATTATTTAATTTTGCGACGAGGATGAACTGCAAAATTGAAAGCCCTCACCTAGTTTTTGTGGAAAATGGCTTTTGACGAGTTTTTATTTTTCTCTATCCCCTTCTTCTCTAGCCATTTTTGCGCTCACAAAACAGCCGCAAAACATTAACCTTCTATAGATTTTGGACACCCTCCTTTCT
>ERZ1669248.400-NODE-400-length-21655-cov-18.721019_pt1 | contig 21655 bp, 15 predicted proteins | sample MGYA00579296_ERZ1669248 | MGnify/ENA primary metagenome ERZ1669248 (study PRJEB41166, sample SAMN08046057) | hot springs metagenome | biome: hot spring; feature: neutral hot spring; material: thermophilic sediment; isolation source: thermophilic sediment from...
TTGTAAAGAAATATGGAATAAGTGTAGCAATATTTAATGCTACTAAGCCATGGATATTAAGAAGTATAGTCAATGGATTAAAAGACAAGTACACATTGATCTTTCAATTCCATTTTTAAATTCTACTCATCGCTCTCTTAGGTGAAATTTTCCATTAGAGGATTCGAAATTGTTTACTAAAAATTGTGTTAAATGGATGTATAAAAGCTTTTAAGCTTAAGCTCATGTGACAGCAATGACCATCATTTATCGATGATTTGATGAGATCATCGGCACAAGCATTGCAGTGAGACTCATGGAAATTATTTTGAAAGAGTTGAGCAGATCACATAGTATGTAAGAGAACGAGGAAAGAGATGCTGGCAAAAGAAGAGGAGATTGTAGATGCTAAGGAAGAGGGTACTAGGTTTTTGCTTCAGCTCATGGGTTTTTATTAGCAGTCAAAGGTTAGAAGCTTAAAGCTCATTAAAAGCTTTTATATACAATTTATAGTGGACTCTTCAAAATCCGGCAATGGAAATCCCAAAGGAGGTTGAAAGAATGCATTAAGGAAAAAATAGGAAAGATTTAATATAGCGCTTTTCTAAGAATTTCCATGTTTATAGCTCCTGCCTTGAATATGGAGCCTGTTTTCACATTGTTTACAGCTATTACTGCTGGTGCAAATATTTGTGGATCTACTTTATATAGAAAGTCCCATCCATAGATCTTCACAAGTTCTGTAAACGATTTTCCATAGTCTTTCGATGCTAAGCTTGGGGCTTTCTCCACAAATCCTCTTAGCTTCTCATCATCATCAAACTCGACCATGTAAAATGTTGAGCCTCCGTAGAGAAGCATGTCATTGGTTCTACCAGCCATTACAAGTGGGTCTGGATGTAGTGGTGCTACTGGGCATACTCCAAAGCCATATCGAATTGTTTTTATGTCATAGCCTATGCTATGCAGTTTGAATATACCTGTTTCAACTATTCTAGCACTAACTTGCACACTTCCAGCTATGCTAGCTGGTGATACAAGAACTAGGTAAAGGTTTTGTGGCAAAACCTTGGTTTCGCTAGATATGTATGCAACAACATCTTCAGATGGGTATCGATCTGTTTCTAGAACAAGCACAGCCTCATCTGATTGCTCTGAGTAGCCAAGGTAATCGAATAGTTTCTTTGGTTTTCTAGCCAATGCTCTTGCAGGTCCACTACCATTTGCAAAAAAGTCCTTTACCTGAATTCTCCAGCCAGCAAGCTGAGATGCCATGCAGGATTCAACTGGATAATCTGTGGAAACCTGAACAGCTGGCAAAAACAAGTGGTCTAGCTGCACACCAGTTAATGTTACTGATGCTAATCCGCCAAGACATATTCGGGAAACAATTAGACCTGCCTCCAAACTTCCACGAGTCTTCACACCTGCATCAACTACTGTAGCTCCACCAATTTTTGTAGTGATTATTCCAAGCTCCTTCTCTCTTGAGATAGCATCTGAAACTATGTTTGCAGCTATTTTATTCATTGGCTTTGGAAAAGTGTGTGAACTTGTCATATAGACTCCTCCAAAAACTGTTTATACACATCTATAATATTTTTATTGTCTTCGTAAGATATTTGCAAAACTCCTCTTCCACTAGAAAGCACATCACCTATAAACGTAGCAAAGGGTTTGTTAAACGATATTCCCCTAACTTTTAGAGAAGGAACTATAGAATCTATGTAGAAACTTGGTGACATTGCCTCCACCCTACCACCAACAACAACTCTACCACCAGACATGCCAAAACCTGGGTATATACCAGCACTGCCTTTAACAACAATTGTTCCACTGGTAATGTCTGCACCAACAAAGTTTTTCGCATTTCCATCAACAATTATTGCACCACCTCCAGCCCCCCAACCAAGATATGAACCAGCATTGCCGTGAATAACTATTGTTCCTCCCCTCATACCCTTTCCAGACTTCTCCCCGTGGAGTTTGCCACCAGCTCTATGCCCAACATCACCAAAAACCTCAATAGATCCTCCACGCATTTTACAACCAAGATAGTTTCTAGCAGAGCCATGCACAATTATGGATCCATTGCTCATTTTATATCCTGTGAAGTGCCCAACATCACCTTTAACAACTATTTTGCCACCACTCATCTTGTATCCTATAAAGCAAAGCTTGTTTGAGCTATTCTCAATGATTATCTCAATTGAGTTTGGGTCTTGAGATGCTTTTGAAGGTCCATCAACACTGAATAGAGTATCTAGAGTTGCTTCAGCTCCACCCTCTAAAATCCTTAGTTTTCTAATCTCATCTAGGCTTTTACCAGCAAACTTGTTTGGGGAAATGCTTCTAGCGTCAATCAAAACTTTTGGTGTTGAAACAAGCTTTAGAACATAGCTCACTCTACTCACCTGAGATGTGTTTTAATAGATACTTCAAATGGATTTCTAATCTCGTGTTTCCCAATAACGAAGTTGTCTAATGCAACTGTGTAGTACTGTTTGAATGCAGGTTCCAGATAACTCATCAAATTCTTTTCAACATCTTCTGGAATCTCTGGCTTGACATAGAATGTTTTTCCATAAACTGTTTTAACAACCTCACCCTCTTTAACAACAATTTCACCACTCTTTATAACCATCCACGCTCTGCTAAATGCTTTGATGAAAACATCATAGTTTTTGGATATGTCAACCTCATTTGGATTAATATCGTATATAGCAACATCGGCATCAGCACCAATACCCAAATGCCCTTTGAAACTCTCTACACCAAGAAGCTTTGCAGGCGATGCTCTAGTAACTATGGCTATGTCGTATAGGCTATACTCTCTATCTATTGATGGCAAAACAGATTTTCTCAAAGCTCTTTGGTTAACCTCCTTCATAGTGTCCTCCCTAGCTTTTTTGCTTACAAGCCATGCGAAAATCTTTGGATAGTCAAAGAATGTTCCAGCATTTGGATGATCAGTTGTTATAAAAACTCTCCACAAATCATTTGCTAGAAGAGCTATCTCCAAGCCAATAACCCACTGAATTGTATTGACATAGCTCTTCTTCCTATATCTATATGGAACTATGCCAGATGCCGAATCAATTTCTGTATCCGAGCTAGCCCACTTCCACCTAGTTAAATGATACAACACAAACTCAAATGGGGCATCCGCAGTCATTGTTGTAGCAGGTCTGCCGAGAATAACCTGCCCAAGGTCTAGAGTCGCATTCGGATTTCTGTTAAGCTCCTTAGCTATTTCCTCACCACCACTCTCCAGCGTTGCCCACGAATCCCCCTTGTAGCCAGTAAACTGAACATGCGTTATGTGCATTGCTGGCCCAGGAGCTAACCTTTTCACAGATTCTGAAAGAGTCATGGTCTTCAACGTTGTTACATAGTTTCCTGGATAACCAAGCCTGTTGCAGTGAATGTGTACTTTGTGAGGAATGTTTATTACTTGAGCTGCTTCAGCAACAGCTGTTATTATTTCTTTTGGTGTAATGCCATAGAATGGTATTTCCTCATCAATATCAATACCCCTTCCCCTGAGAACCCATGCAACATCAGAACCAGGGTCAACAAGCTTTAGAGAATACGTTTTTGTGGCGTATAGCAGCCATGCCAAGTAGGCTACAAGCAAATCTTTTTTACCTTCCTTTATAAGGTCTAGAACAATCCAGTTAGAATCCACCAAAACATATGCTGCTTTATCAATTATTGGAATACTGTTTAGTTCATGGTGTGTATGCCTTGTTTTTATAGGTGGTGTAGCTGGTTCAACAACAAATGTGTATCCAAGTCTTGCATATCCATATCCAATTCTATAGGCATTTGGAACTGTAAGCCCTGTTTCAGCTCTTGTGTATGGAAGCTTGTGTGGCTTATTAGTTAGGTAGTGGTCCTCTGGTCTTATCATTCTACCAACATTAACCTTAGGCCCTGCTATGTGAGAGTGAATATCTATTCCACCAGCCATAACAACCTTATTCTTAGCATCTACAACAACTGCTTTGCTTTCATCAATTTCTTTTGGATCAACAATTTTACCATTTTTAATGGCTATATCCATAACCTCTCCTTTAATATTATTTAGAGGATCAAACACAATACCATTTCTTATGAGAATCTCCATCACTTTGCCAACCCCTTAAACTTCTTAATTTTTTCAAGAAGCATTTCAAGAACATTTTTATCGCATAACACACCCTGTGGAGGATCCAAAACCTTTCTCATGTATATTGGAACCCCATCCATTCTGTAGGCAGTTCCCTCACACTCTATTCCTGTTAATCCTACAGGTATAACTATATCTGCGAATGATGTTGTTAAAGACCACTTGGCGTCAACTACTATTACAGGTATTTTTGATAAGTGCTCAACAGCTTTTCTTGGGAAGTGGGCAGCAGGATCTGAGGCTATTATTAAAGCAGCATCAACATCTCCATTTGCTAGAAGATCTGTTGCTGATGTTACTCCCACAAACATTCTTGGAAAGCCTCTTGCAAAATCAACTGAATATGGATAGCCAGTATTCCACAGCAGAACATGGTTTGCTCCTGTAACATTGTAGTGTCCTCTCATTGGCAAGAGAACCCACTTTGTCCATTCATTGAGTTCTTGAACAAGCTTTATGGCCATTTCAATGTTTTTATATCTGGCATCGTTTTGTGTAAGCCCCATGCCAAAGAATATAACACCATATCTAGCTGTTCTCAAAATCTCTGCAAGCTCCAGTATCTTCTCCCTTGGAACACCAGCTACAGTAGGAGCTTCAATCTCCAAATCCCTTATAGCCATTCTCAAAGCTGTTAAAAGCTCCAGGTCTTTCCCAGGCTCAACCTGTATGAAAATATCTGCAAGTTCTGCGCTCATAGTTTTTCTAACATCAATTACGATAATCTTTCTTTGCTTCCTGCCCTCAACAAATCTACCCTTTGACGTAATAAGTCTTGCAATGTGGTTTTGATGAGCCTCTCTAGGATTGCTACCCCAAAAAACTATAACATCTGCTAGGTGAAGCACTGGTGCAAATGTTGGTGTAACTGTTCCAACCTCTTGAGCAGCTAGAATTGTTGGCCCATGGCAAACAACAGATGTGTTGTCTATAGCTCCATGGAGAATCTCAGCAATTTCAACAGCTACATCAATTGCTTCTACACATGTATTTGAAAGTCCATATATCAAAGGATATTTGGAGTTCACAAGAATTTTAGCTGCTTTCTCAATAGCGTTCTCCAAATCAGATTCAACAAACCTATTCCCATCTCTTACATAAGGCTTTAAAATTCTGTGTTTATGATAATTAAGAAACTTTGCTATGGATATGGAGCATCCACCAACATTTCTAACAATTCTCGTTCCATCAACTTCTATTGTTAGATAATCACACAAATCCCCGCAAAACGGGCATGTAACATTTTTCACAACTCTTTTTTCGCCAGATTTCACCTCAAGATCTATCATGGGAACCTCTGGAACCTTGGCTCCAAGACTCTTTAAAATTTCTTGCAAAGTTGTTTTTGGTTCTTGAGCAGGCTCCACTCTTGCTTTAGTGCTTTTGAAATATGGTATTCCAGTTCCATCAGTATCAGAATCAACTACAAAGTTTGCCCAGGGGCCCATTGGTATGAATATTGATCCTTTACCAACTTTCTCACTAGCCTTCACAGGTAGCACAACTGATCCATGATCTGTTACTATCTTAACTAAGTCCTTTACACCAAGCGTTTTTATATCCTCTGGATTCATCTCTGCATAGGCAACTGCATCTCCGTATTTGCTTGACCACTTACCCTCGCTCTCCATCCACATTCCTTGAGCAATAGATCTGCCAGTTACTAAAACAAATGTTTTCTGCATAGAGAATCTAAACCCTCACATCAATATCTTTAACTATTTCCAAAGCCTCTTTCAAGTGAAGATGGTAGGGACCTAGTTTACCACCATAGTTACCAGCATCTATTTTAACAACACCTGGAACAGTTGAAGCAGCTTTTATTGCTACACCCATTGCCTTAAGTACATATTCTTTCCTCAATCCATTTATAACAATTTCATACACACTATTGACCTCTGGTGGAATTCTAGAATCTTTCACAACACCTTTGAGAACAGGGCAATACAAGTGGTTTGTTGTTGCTCTAAGCTTTGGATATTTCAAAGAACCTACTTTAGAACCTGATCTAACTATTCCACCTGGGAAAGGTGTTACAACACCTCTCACATATTTCCTAATAGCTTTAACAGCTTTTTCAGCTGCTTGAAGCCCAGCCTCGCTATTTCTTGCAAGAATGAGTATGTTTCCACCTGCAACAGCTTTTACAACCCCAAAGCTATCTTCAACTATGAACTCGCCCTCCATAACTGGAATTCTCCAAATCTTTCTATTGCCAAGCACATCCTCTTTCTCAAAACCATCGCCAAACTTCGCCAATGCCTTTCCAACACCCATTTTTCTTTTCGCCTTTGGCAAACCGTTGAACGCTGCTGTTGTTGGGGCTGTTAATATGCATTGACCAACTCTAGCAATTGTAACTAGTTTGAGGTTCGCAGGATCCGTGTGATATATTTGAATAGCTACACCAGGTCTTGAATCAGGGGTTATTCTCGGAGATAGAAGTGTTTCTATGCCACATTCACCAGGAGATGCAATAACCGATGTTCCAAAACCAGTTGCAACTCTAGCAGCTGTTAAAGCCCATTTAAAGCTCTTTGCGGTTACAATAATTCTTGTTGCGTACATGGGAAATGCTTCAGCAAATGTATCCTCAACTACTACAGAGCCTAGCTGAAGCAAAAGAATACACCACGTGCGATGCAGTAGTTTACTTCGCTATCAACTGTTTTGCAACACTCCAAGCCTCTTTATATTCAAAGATTCCCTTAGCAGACTCTACAGCACGCTTAAACAACTCTGCAAGAACCTTATTCTTTAGTGTACCTATTCTCAAAGCACCAACACCGTAAACCCCAGGCAAAATCTCTTTGTCATCATCATTTGGATCCAAACCCTCTACACCAGTTGGTGGAACAGCATTAACATCAGCAACAACTTTAACCCTTTTACCACAGTTTCTAAGAGTCTCTAAATTCAGCAGCCTTACACCCGCAGCCCCAGTTGCTAGAACTAAATCAGCATTTTCTATAGCTTTACACATCTCATCTTGTGTATGCGCCTTAACACCAGTGACTACCTCAGCCCCAAGCTCCTTATTAACTCTATTCGCAACAGCAACAGCTTTCTCCATGCTGCGAGAAGTTACAAAAACTTTTGCACCTTCCATACCAAACATCACAGCAGCTGCTACTCCAACAGGGCCAGTACCAGCAAGAATAGCAACGTTTTTGTTTTTGAAATCTCCAAAGCCATGCTTTACACAAATCTGATACATCTTAGCAACAGCTGCAGCAGCAGTTGTGTTAGAACCACGGGGATCGACAACAACAGCAAATTCGAATGGTGGAAACATAGTTTTTTTAATTACCTCAACAATTTTCTCAACTTTCTCAACATCATATCCACCAACAAACATCTTTGTGTATCTAACACCCTTTGGACCTCTTGGAAACATAGCGTCTTGAACTATTCTCTGAGCATCAGCAGGCTCCACATTGCTATACAGCAAAATATGTGCATCTGGAAAGAGATCAGCAACCATCAATGGTTCAAATGGACTTACATGCTTATCGGTGTCTAAAAATAGAAACACTATTTTTGGTTGTTGTGAAGACATTTAGTCACCAAAATATGTAGTTATTGTATACAATTTAAAAACTCTTATTAAAATTATATTCGATTAAAAAGCTATTACCAGAATTGGTATTGACAAAGGTTTTTTGCTGAAATTAAAATACTTTGCTTTTTACATGGGAAGAAACCAAGTTTTAAAATGAGCATAGATAGTTAGATAGTCTATGCTGATTGAAGCATTGATGCAATTGTTTTTGCAGCTTCTGTAAATATCTTAAGAAGCTCTTTGTCATCATTTTTCAAATAGTCTATGAGTCTCCCCTCGTTTAATGCTTGTGAAAGCTCTGGTTTTATAGGTATTTCAGCAAGTATATTAACCCCCTCTACTCTGTATTCACCAAAGATTTTGTGGATAGTTCCACAAACTGGGCACTTGAAATAAGCCATGTTCACAACTGCTCCTAGAAGCCTTATTCCAGATATCCGCATAAACTCCTCAGCTTTTTTAACTACGTGAGCAACTAAATCACCTGGTGTTAAAACTAGAATAGCTCCTTTCACAAACGGTTTAAGCAATTGAGCAATTGTTAAATGCTCATCACCTGTTCCAGGAGGCATATCAACAATTATAAAGTCTCTAAAACCCCATTTAGTTTTTGAAACCAGCTCGATTATAGCTCTTGTTTTGAGAGGTCCTCTCCATACAATTGGGCTTTCCCTTCTATCTAGCAAAAGCTCGAAAGAGGCTATTGCAATGCCGTTAACCTCCAAAGGTGTTATATAACCCTCTACAGTAGCACCCATAAAACCAGATTCAGCACCCAAAATCCATGGAATACTAGGGCCATGAACATCGGCATCGAGAATAGCAACGCCATAGCCAAGCTCCTTCAAAGCTATGGCCAAGGCTGCTGAAACAAATGATTTTCCAACACCACCCTTACCACTCATAACAGCAACAACATTTTTTACACTCCTCAGATTCTCAATGTCTATACGCATCACCACCAAAATCACCACAACACATTGATTTATACTGATTAAGAAAATGATTTAAGCACACAAGAATATATCTTTAAACACTATAACAGTTTTAATTGACTCACCAAATATATTATTACACCAGGTGTTTCACAACAAATGAAGAGAAAAAGAACAAGAAAATCTAAGCATAGAAAAAGAACGTTGTTGTATATAGCTATTGCAGCTGTGGTAATAGCTGTTGTAATTACGTCAATTATAGCTTTTCAAGCATTGCAAAAACCACAACAAAGCGAAGGCATACCAGTTTATTTGGGATCTGAGAAAATTGGCTACATTTCCTCGAAATATGTGGCAGAGCTGGATAGTAAAGTAAGCAATGCTATTAAAACCAATGCTTCCATTGATACATATAAAGACTTGTATTACACGCTAGCAAATGCCGAGGTGGGCAGTGGTATACAAGCTGGTTATGCATTTTCAGTTCCACACATAGTTGTTGTTAGCAACTATACAATAAAAGCTGTTGTAATAGGTGAAATAACATCGAAAACATTCTGGAATAATATAACATCCTCAGCACAATGCATTATAATGTTTGGCTTGACTACATGTCCTCATTGCCACAACATGTATGAATTCTTCAACAAGTACTACAAAAACATGACAACTTTTATCTGGCTTGATGCAAAACAGTGAAGAACTAACTTCATTTAATATTCGATACTTTGATGCTGCACTACTTACATTAACTCATGTTTTCTTATAACTGGTTTTGTCCACGAACCTTTCGATACCCATGCAACAGAGGCTATGCCTGAGAATATGTTGCTTAGTGCAAATGCTATCCAAATTCCTGTAGAGCCCATGTACTGTGATAGTATGTAGCCTAGCAGTATTCTTATTGCCCATAGTCTTACAATTCCTATTATTGTTGGATAGAGTGTGTGACCAGAGCCTCTACCAACAGACATTCCAACAAAGAATAAGCCAAAGAATGGAAGTGTTGAAAGTGCATAGGTGAGAAAGTTCTCTGTTTCCCTATATATATTGCTAGATACTGGGTCTTCTAATGTTAGAAACAGTGATATGATGCCTCTTCTAATGTTGTAAACAACTAAAGCCCCTACTGCAACACTTGAAGCAACTACTAGAATGGACATTTTTGCGTAGTGTTTTGCTTTATCAATTTTTTCAGCACCAAGACATTGACCAACTGCAATAGCTGTTGCCTGTGTTAATCCAAACAATGCAGCATCTGCAACATCGATAACAGTAAATCCTATTCCCCAAGCAGATGCTGCTACAACACCAAACATGTTTATTAGTCTTAGCTGAAATGTGAATGCAAGTGAGTTGAGAATGTTCATAGCAAGTACAGGAGTGCCTATGCGAATTACTGACTTTAGCCAAAAACTGTCTATGTCTCTTGTAAACATTTTCTTTATGAACGGAAATTTCTTGGTAGTTGCATAAACAAGTATTGCACCTCCAACAGCACGAGACAAAACAGTGGCTATAGCTGCTCCAGCAACCCCCATTCTTGGAAAAATCCACATCCCCATAATCATTAGCGGATCTAGAACAACATTCAACAACGCTGAAACAGCGTTAACTATAGACGGCGTTCTTGTGTCTCCAATGCTTTGAAGAATAGTTGAAAAACATAAAACAAAGTAGCTTGCAGAAAGATCAAATGCTATTATTCCAGAATACTGCATAACAGCATCGTAAAGCTCCTGGGGAACAGATGTTACAGTACCAAACATTAAAGGTCTTAACAGGTAATATGCTAAACCAAAGAATATTCCAAAAGATGTTGAAACAGTAATGTACTGTTTAACAGCTTCAGCTGCTTCATCATACATTTCAGCACCAACATACTGAGAAATTAGTGCTTGATTAGCAGCTCCCAAAGCCATGGCAAGAGCCTGGAAAAGCATAACTGTTGGCCAGATTTGTCGAGGAACACTTACAAAGATTGGTGAGTATTGGGAAAGCCAAAAAGCATCAACAATGTTATAGGAGATGTTAACAAGCTGAACCATGATAATGGGAAGACCAAGCCAAAGTAAAGTTTTGGTGGTAGAGCCATTCAAAATCCTATCTCTATATTCATTAAAAAATCCTCTGCCAAGCCTACTCAACTAACTCTCACTTCACTAACAATATATTCTTCAATTTTATTTTATTTAGACTCTAACCAATATATTTAATTTAGTATTGCATCAAGCCCTAGTATATAAATTTTTGTATTTTGCATGGATAGAAGTAAACACGGTTTTACAGTGAAATATGTTCACGTTCTGTGGTATTGTCTACACCGAAAAGTTTTATAGACTCCAACTCTATGTTTTAGAATGTGATGGAAATGAAGTATGTGAGAATTTCTCATAATAGTGGATTAAAAGTTTCTGTATTGTGTCTAGGCACGTGGTATTTGCCTAGAAGCAATACAAAGGATAGTTTTGGCATATATGAAGTTGATGTTGATGGGACTAAGAGGTTGTTGAAAAAGGTGATTGATGCTGGAATAAACTTTATAGATACTGCTAATAGGTATCACGGAGCTGTTGCACCAGTTCCACTTACACATGTTGGCTATGTTGAGAAGCTTTTGGGGAAGTTGCTCAAGGAGCTTAATGTTGATAGAGAGAGTCTTGTCATAGCAACAAAGGTTGGTGGTGACATGGCTTCTTGGCCAAATGGAACAGGGCTTAGCAGAAAGCATGTAATGTGGCAAATTAGGGAAAGTTTAAGTAGGTTGCAGATGAGCTATGTAGATATATACTATGCCCATAGATTTGATCCTGAAACACCAAAGAGAGAGGTTATGTCAACTTTTAACGATCTTGTTAGAATGGGGCTTGTTAGATACATTGGCATGAGCAATATACCTGCTCCCGACTTGGTTGAGTATCAAATGATTGCTGATGAATATGGCTATGAACCTATAACAGTTCTTCAATATAGATACAACTGGCTTGATAGATCAATAGAATCTGATATAATACCTGTGGCAAAAAGATTTGGCATGGGCTTAGCAGTATACTCACCCCTAGCCCAAGGTCTTTTAACAGGAAAATATGTTGATGTGAAAACAGGAAAATGGGTTATTCCACCAGGGTCAAGAGGGGAAATATCTGAGGGGCTGAGAACAATGTTTACAGACGAAAACTTGAAGAAGTTGATAAAATTTGTTGAATTTGCACAATCAAAAGGTGTTACACCAACGCAACTAGCAATTGCATGGATATTGAAAAAATCTGAAGAGTTTAACACACCAATAATACCCATTATCGGAGCGACAAAGGAAAACCACATTGATGAAGCTGTAGAAGCTCTAAAAGTGAATTTAACTTCTGATGATATGAAAGCACTTGATGAGATAAGCAAACAAAGTTAATATTTTTCTACTCTAAAGTTTTTACCCCAAAATTTTCTGCATCTTGAGTGTTACTGTTACACACAAGTGAATTTGTTATAGGCGCAGATTTTATAAGCTCTGTAAGAGTATACTCAGACTTGAGGTGAGTGAAACATGATAAGAACAGGTATACTCAGATCAGTAACAACATCAATAAGAAACGTGTTTAGCAAAAACAGAAATGGCGCTTCCAACTCTGAGAAGAGCAGTGTGGAGAGTGTTGAAAGCATTGTGATATACAGCAACAATAGAATGAGAGACTTAGTAACATGCATACCAACATTACCTGCACCAGTATGTTTTGAAAGGGATAGAGACGGCTACATAAAGATTATGTAGAGAAGCACATTGTTTTATAGAAACATGCACTAAAAACTAGTGATTTTTTCAAGTAGGAAAGAAAGCATTTTTCTTGCGTTTTCAAGCATCCAGTGATTGTTATTGAAAAACACATACACTTTTTTAGGGTTTAAATCAATTATTTTTGTTGCCAATTCTTTTAACTCTTCATCAGAATATTCATAAGAATACCACTCCATTCTTCCGTGAAGCCTCAAATAAACTATGTTATTGCTGGAAGCAATCCAAGTAGCTATTGGAGAATCTATGGAGACAAGAGTTATACCCAATTTTTTCGCTAGTTCAATTGTTTCTTTGCTAAACCAACTAAGATCCCTAAACTCAACAGCTAGTCTATGGCCCAAGCCACTGCTTTTGGAAAACATTTCAAGCTTTGCCACATTGGCTTCGCTTTTTCTAAATGTTGGAGGCATTTGAAATAGGTAAAAGTCTATGTAGGAATCGAGAGACTTAAACAACTCAAAAAACCTTTTCCAAATCTCATAACAATTCTCACTCAGTCTATGAACATGTGTTATGCTTCTATGAACCTTAACAGACCATCTAATTGGTTTCAAAGCAGTTTTTCTAGCCCATCCAACAACCTGGTTTCTGAATGGGAATCTATAGAAAGAAGCATTAAGCTCAACAGCATTAAGTTGAGAATTTCTCAAATACCAATCAAATGTGCCATCCTCATTCCAATCATACATCCAACCAGATGTACCAACATAAACCTCCATCTTTCAATTCCATTTTTTGGATTCTGATCCTGGTTCTATTGTTTGAGAGTTTCTATTTGTGTATTCTTTTAGTGTTCACTATAAATTGTGTTGAATTGGAGTTAAAAGCTTTTTAGCTAGATAAGCTCATGTGATGGTAATGATCATAAAACATCAATAGTGTAAAGAAATCATTGTTGCAATGCATGCATTGCAATGTGTGAATTGTTTGATTAAGGACGTAACATAAATTTGAACCAAAAGATGAAATTAGAAGAAAAGCTTATGTGATGTTAAATTTCTTGAATATGAGGACCTTGGCAGGGTCTATTGCTATTGTAAACAATGCTGAGTATGCTAATGCAGCAACTGTTTTGTCTAGGCCTATAGGTGTTATTATTCCTCCTAATGATCCTAAGGCGATAAATGTTGCTATAACCCCGATTATTGATATTGCAAGTTCTCTACCTGGTTTAGATTTCCAGAACCAGCTTCTTTCCCTAACTATGAGAACTCTGAATTGGCTTGTGAAAACCATTATAAGTAGTATAAATGTTTGCATTTGTTGCATACTGAAGTGGTATATTGTTTGCCCTAGGTATATCGCTATTAAACCTTCTATCAAAAGCAGTACACCAAGTATTGTTGAAGCCGAGGCCAATTCTTTGAATCTCCACTTGCTTGGATTTGTTGTTGGTTTTGCATTGTCTGTTGCAAGAGACATTGTTGCAAAGTCATTTGCGAAAACCAGTAGAGTCATTCCGAGAAGTGATAAAACATCGTATCTAAGAATTATAAAGCCTATTACGAGTAGAAGTGTGAATTGAATTGTTTTAGTAACTTTATTTATTATCCACGTTAAAGCTCTTTGATAAACCTCTCTACCTGTTAGAAGAATATCTACAACACCCTCCAAACCAGGTTTCAAAAGAACAGCACCTGCAGATGCTTTGGCAACATCAGTGGCATTGGCAACAGCAATTCCAAGTTCAGCTTGTTTAAGAGCTGGTGCATCGTTTACACCATCACCCATAACACCAACAAAATGCCCATTGCTTTGCAAGCTCTTTACAATAATGTATTTATCTTCTGGATAAACCTCTGCAAATACATCAGCTTCCTCAACAAGACCTCTCCTAGCATTTTCATCAACAGACTTCAGCTTTTCAACAGTAATAGCATTTTCGCCAATACCAACCATTTTAGCAATTTCCTTAGCCACAACAACATTATCTCCAGTAACCATCTTAGGCTTAACACCAGCACTTTTCATCATGTCAATAAGCTGTTTAGCATTTGGTCTTGGAGGATCGAACAAGGCTATAACACCAACAATCTCATAAGAGCTGGTCTCAGATTTCTTCACAGCAACAGCTAGTGATCTAAATCCTCTGTTAGCAAACTCCTCAACAATTTTCTCAACCTCCTCAACACTACTTGCATTATTAACAAGTTTTGCTATGATCTGAGGAGCACCTTTTGTTGCAATAATTCTTTCACCATCTACCTCAACAAGAGCTTCTGCTCTTTTTGTTGATGGATCAAAGGGCTTGAACTCCAACACCTTATATCTTCTCTTTGGCAATCCAATGCCTTTAGCATATTCAACTATAACAGAGTCTATTTGATCCTTACCCTCATGGCTTGATGCATAAAAAGCAAACTCAATTACATCATCTTTTGTAAACCCATTTAACGACTTTACATCAGCTATCGAAAGCCTGTTCTCAGTTATTGTACCTGTTTTATCTAAGCACATAATATCAACTGATGCAGCATCCTCAATAGCGCTAAGCCTAGTTACTAACACATCTCTTGATGCAAGTCTCGAAGCCCCAACAGCTTGCATTATGGTTAAAACAGCTGGTAAAGCAACTGGTACAGCACCCATCAATATTGTTACAGCAAATGTTGCTATAGCTATTGGAGTGTTTTTCAAACCAGTTGAAACAGCAAATATAATTGCTATAACTATTGCAGCTATCCCTATGTACATACTGTATCTAGTAATTGCAAACATAACCTCTTGTTGATGAGACTTTGGCTGAGCTATTTTAACAAGCTCAACAGTTTTCCCAAAATAAGTATTTCTCCCAGTGTTAATAACAATAGCTTTTGCACTACCTCTTCTAATAATTGAACCAGAATATACAACACCACCAACAGATACCTCAACTGGTAGAGACTCACCAGTAAGCATTGATTGATCAACCGTTACATCACCTTCAATAATTTTGCAGTCAGCTGGAACAACATCGCCAAGCCCAAGAGCTATCAAATCTCCGGGAACAAGATACTTAGCATCAACCTGAGTCCATTTACCATCTCTCAGCACATTAGCTTTTATAGCAAGCTTAGACTTTAAAAGCTCCAAAACCTTTCTACCTGACTGCTCATGGTGAAAACCAATCACAGCATTGATAAACATTAAAGCAAATATTATTGAAGCCTCCAAATAGTGTTCAACTGCAATAGACAATACTATAGCTATTTCAAGCAACCAGGCCATTGGATTCCAAAATCTTTTCAAAAAGCTTTTCACAGGGCTTTCTCTTCTCTCCTCAACATAGTTAAAACCATATAGACCAAGTCTCTTGTTAGCCTCATCAGATGTTAAACCGTTTATGCTTGTCTCCAAAATTTTTAAGGTATCCTCAACACTAATCTTCTCAAAATCCTTGCTACTTCTAATCTGCATGCATATCACATCTTTAACCAAAGCTGAAACTAAAAACAGTTGCTGTATTTAAATAGTTTTTCACTCACAGCAAATTCATACAATTGAGTTTTTATTATCAGAGCCTTGTACTTTGATGTGAAGAAGAGAACTTAGCTTAGTCTAATCATGGCATATACTGATGCTGTTAATATCATTAAGGATAGTGTTGCTGAGACAATGCTTTTTCTAAAAATAGCAATCGCCAATAGCACTGCAAAAAGCATTGCAATTATTGTGACTGTAAGGTCTTTGGTTTTCTCACTTGATTTGGGTGTTACCCTATATGGTATTCTAATTCCTATGAGAGATGCTATAACATATGGTATAATCGATATGGATGTTATTGCTGATAGCGCTGACGCTCTTCCACTAACATAGGGTTTGTCATAGTCTGTGAATTCTCTGTGAAACTTTGCAATATTTATAGATTCTATAGCCAATGATGCTAAAAATGCTGTAATCAGTACCGCATCCGTTACTGAACATGGTCTTGGAGATTCAAATAGTGGTGAAATACCTGCTAAAATGAATCCTATTCCAGGCAGTATTGCGATAATTGGTTGCAGTAAATAGAACAAAGCCTCTAGCTTAACCACAGTGTTTGCAGGTGATTTTATGACATATAAACCAAATCTCTTGAGAATATCTGTTGCTCCATATGCCCACCTTCTTTGCTGAATCAAATAGGCTTCAATTGTTTTTGGAGCTCCAACACACATAGGCTCTATAAGCCTTGGCTTGATACCCCTGTATAAAAGCTGTGTTCCAAGCCATAAATCATCCTGAATAACATCAACTCTGTAAAGCCCTATGCTACTCAAAATCTCTTTCCTAATGGTTACCCCACTGCCAAGTGGATATATAAACAGGTTTTTCAAGAACTTGTTTTTGTAGTATAGCCAGCTTCCATACTCAGTTAAAAAGGCTATTGTTCTAGAAATTCTAGTTAAGCCCTTGTCGCATACCCTCCACCAAGAAACACAAACATCTCTACATCTCATCATAGACTTTAGCACATCGTGATTTGGATAGCCATCAACATCTATAACAGATATGTTTTCACCAAGTGAAAATCTAGCACCATCGTTTATAGCACCATTTCTACCACCAAAACCATTGAATCTTCTCACAATGAATATTCCATCCCATAAAACAATACTATTTAGAACATCAAAAAACATTTCATTGTTAGTGTAATCAGCAACAACAATACACTCAAAAACATTTCCAAAATCATTGAAAAGCCTCATAAAATGCTTTGAATAGTTTTCAACAACATCTCTAGGCTCATTCTTTATAGGTGTTATGATGGAAAGAAAAACCCTGTCTCCTTCAACAATATCACTATGCCTTGCAACACCCACACCCCTCAGTAGAAATGCGTGGTATAAGCTAATAGAAAGTAGAGGAAGCACTATTAATGCAAGTGATATTGTTAGCAACATAGATACTATCTCCCACGAGGATTCTAATAAGTTTTCATTGTTAAACAAAAACCTTATTTACAGCACACCTGCTTTGCTATATTGGTGGTTGTAGCATTGGCTAAAGAAGATTTGTTTAGAAATCCTCCGAAAATCTTTAGAGGAATACCGTTTTGGTCTATAAACGATTTTCTAAATGTTGACGAAGCTGTTAAGCAAATTGGTTTACTGGATGATGCTGGTTTTGGTGGAGTATTTTTCCATGCTAGAGAGGGTTTGGTTACGCCATTTCTTGGCGATGACTGGTTTAAAGTGTTTGAAGCTGTTGTTAAAGAGGCTGAGAAAAGAGGGTTAACTGTTTGGATATATGATGAGGATAGGTGGCCATCTGGATTTGCTGGTGGGTATGTACCTGCTTTGGATTCTAGGTATAGGGCAAAGTCTCTTGTTATGATTGTTGATAACAAGTGTTACTATGGCAATGACACAATCGCTATGTTTCGCTGTATACCAGATGAGAATGGTCTTCCAATAAAATGTGAAAGAATATATCAATCTGAGCAAGACCCAAGATATGTTTACCTAACATTTGTGAGATATGTTGCTGCTATTGGTGATAAGTGGTTTTCTGGTTTTTCATATGTTGATCTACTTGATGAGGATGTTGTTAAAAAGTTTGTGGAAATTGCCTACAGGCCATATATTGAGAAATTCGGAAATTACATAGGTTCTGTAATCCCTGGTGCCTTTACTGATGAACCTAATATAACATCTTCTAGACCTAGGGCAAAGCCACAGCCATTTTCATGGGTTAGAGGCCCTAGAATGCTTTTGTATAGCTTGCCATGGACAGATAAGCTTCCAGAAGTTTTTGAGAAGCTAAATGGCTATAGCGTTGTTGACAAGCTTCCAGAGCTGTTTTTCAATATTGGAAGCTATAGAAAAACCAGGTACGATTTCTGGAAAACAGTAACATTGATGTTTGTCAACTCATTCACAAAGCAAGTATATGAGTATTGTGATAGAAATGGGCTGAGGTTTACAGGGCATTTTCTAGCAGAAGATGATTTAGTGTCTCAGCTTGTTGTTGGAGCTGTTATGCCTCACTATGAATATATGCACATACCTGGCATTGATCATTTGGCTTATCAAATCTGGAACTCTCTTTTAACAGTTAAGCAAGTTGCTAGTGTTGCTAACCAACTTGGGAAGGAGAGAGTTCTTTGCGAAGCCTATGGAACTCTTGGGAACTACCCATCTTTTGAGGATAGGAAGTGGATAGGCGATTTCCTCTATGCTCTTGGAGTAAACCTATTAAATCATCACCTAGTTCCATACTCTATGAGAGGAAGAAGAAAAGCTGATTATGGGCTAAACTTTCACTGGAGTCAGCCGTGGTGGAAATACAATAGATTGATAGAAGACTACTACACGAGGTTAAGCTATGTTCTCTCACAGGGGATTAGAGTAGTTGATGTTCTCATAATACATCCAATGACTAGTGTATGGAGTGTTTACACACCTGTTAATGATTCTGAAGCAAGAAAATTGAATGAAATGTTCATGAACTTGCTGAAGAATATGCTTAAAATGCATATAGATTTTGAGTTAGGCGATGAAATGTTGTTGGCAAAGTATGGAGATGTTGAGCAAAACATGTTGAAGGTTGGTAGGGCAAGATACAAAGTTGTTTTGGTGCCTCCATCAATAAACATTTCAAGTTCCACTCTAGCACTTCTAAAGAGATTTGTGGAATCTAGAGGAACACTCATAGTTTTAGAGCCGAAGCCTACTCATGTTGATGGTGTTGAAAATAGTGAAATCCAAAGTATTTACAGCAAAGCAGTTGTTGTGAAGAATTTAGCTGAGCTATCCAATGTTTTGAAGAGTTATTTGAATGAATTTGAAATTGTTGTTGAAAGCAATGATAGCCAGGGAAATGTTATTGTGCATGCTAGAAGAGTTGAAGACAAGATAATGCTGTTTGTAGTAAACGTTGATAGAAACTCAAGTTACTCTGTAGCCATTGGTGTTAAGGGTTGTTACAGTGTTGAGGAGTGGGATCCATTTACAGGTGATATCAAAGCTTATCCACATGACTATAGAAATGAAAGAACATACATTGAATTTACTCTAAAACCTGTTGATTCAAAGCTTTTTGCCTTTAAACCAAGCCAAAGTGGCTATGCAAAAACTGAAAAATCTATTGCTTCACTTCACAAAGTTGATGAAATTAAGCTTTCTGGTGAGTGGATTGTAAGAAGAAGGGACAAAAATGTTTTAGTTCTGGACTATGCAAAACTCTCTATAGATAATTCAGAGTGGAGTGAGTTTCAGCCTCTTCCAAAAATTGTTGACCAGCTTTATTCATATGGGCTGGGAGCTAGTTATAAAGTCAGATTCGAGTTTTATGTAAAGTCAAAGCCAAAACCACCTTTGCATCTAGTTATCGAAAATCCAAAGCAATTCAGAAGAGTTGTAGTCAATGGTAATCAAATTGATGTTAATGTTGATGATGGGAAGTGGATTGATTGGAACTTCAGAAAGTATGAAATATCCAAGTATATTGTGCAAGGTCTAAACTATATCGAGTTGGAGGGGGTTGCAGGATTTGAGATAGAGATAGAGCCACTATACATTCTAGGGGATTTCGGTGTTGTAGAGTGTAGCAAGGGCTGTTCTGAAATAGTTGATGAGAAGAATAAGCTTGTTTTTAATGAGGAAATTAACGTTGTTAAACATGGCTATCCATTCTATGCTGGTGAAATGGAGTTTATCAAGATGTTTAGAATTGATCGCAATGATTTCGACAAAGCCTATTTAGAGATTGAGAAAATAAATGCTGCTTTGGCGATAATCTATGTAAATGGCTTCGAAGTTTCAAAAGCAATTTCATCATCACTACAAATCGATATAACGAAGTATGTTAGGAAAGGTGAGAATGAGTTGAGAATTTTACTTGTTGGAACTCTTAGAAATGTTCTTGGGCCTCTCCACAGAGAGGATCCACAATTCACATCACCTTTAACATTCTACATTGTTGATAATACATGGAGAGATGACTATGTTTTGAAACCATTTGGATTTAGAAATGCCAAAATAGCTTTTTATAAAGAGTCTGAAAAACAATAAATCTGCTTAAATTTTTTAAAAATTAATAGAGCTGCTTATTTTCATTAAAATTTTTAAGTCTGCTCATAACACATTAACTAGGTGTCTTTAATTGTTTTGGTGAGGTCTATTGTATCGATAAAAAATAGAAGTAAAACAAATCTAATGGTAAATACGAGAGGAACTAAATCAAAGAATGTTATTTCAACACCATTGTTGCAAATAATTCAATTCTTCTATTGAAAGCTTATGGTGAAATCAGATGAAGATGCCTATGTGGAATCCTATTGCTGAGTCTTTGTCTAGGGATGAGCTTGAGAAAATTCAGCTTCAAAGACTTAGAGAAGTTGTTTACAAAGTATACAACAATGTAGAGTTCTACAGAAAGAAAATGAAAGAAAAAGGAGTAAAACCAGAAGACATAAAAACATTGAAAGACATAGAAAAACTACCACAAACAACAAAAGACGATCTGAGGGAGGCATATCCGTATGGAGCTTTGGCTGTGCCACTATCAGAAGTTGTGGAGGTCCATGGCAGTAGTGGTACAACTGGAAAACCAACATTATCGTTCTACACATATAGGGATTTGGAGAACTGGAGTGAGTTAATGGCTAGGTGCCTAACAGGTATTGGTGTTACAAAAGATGATATAATTCTAATCGCGTATAACTATCACATGTTTACAGGTGGTCCAGGGTTTCACTATGGAGCATTGAAGATAGGTGCAAAAGCAATACCAGCAGGTGTTGGCTATACACAGAGACAGGTTATGCTAATTGTTGACCTAGGCGCAACAATGATCACATCTGTGCCAAATTATGCTATTAGGCTTGCTGAAGTCGCTTTTGAAATGGGTATTGACCCAGCAAAAGACACAAAAGTTAGAAAAGGCATGTTTGGAGCATCTCCATGGACCGAGGAGATGAGGCGTAGAATTGAGAAAATATGGGATATGAATGCATATGACATGTATGGTATGAGTGAGCTTTATGGCCCTGGTGTTGCATGTGAGTGTCTATTTAAGAATGGTCTTCATGTTTGGGAGGATCACTATTTTGTTGAAGTTGTTGATCCAAAAACTGGTGAGCCATTGGAGCCAGAAGAGAAAGGAGAACTCGTAATAACAACACTAACAAAAGATGCAATGCCACTAATAAGATATAGAACAAGAGACATAACAAGAATACTAGACACAAAAACATGCGAATGCGGAAGAACACACAAAAAAATAGATAGAATACAAGGAAGAACAGACGACATGTT
>ERZ1669248.401-NODE-401-length-21649-cov-5.375336_pt1 | contig 21649 bp, 21 predicted proteins | sample MGYA00579296_ERZ1669248 | MGnify/ENA primary metagenome ERZ1669248 (study PRJEB41166, sample SAMN08046057) | hot springs metagenome | biome: hot spring; feature: neutral hot spring; material: thermophilic sediment; isolation source: thermophilic sediment from...
CTGCCCGCAGGGTATTGAGCGATACCCCAAACGCGCGCAGCCGATCGGGATCCACCACAATTTGATATTCCTGCACCATGCCGCCCACCGTGGCTACTTCTGCCACGCCGGGCACCGTTTGCAACTGAAACTTTAAAAACCAGTTTTGCAGGGTGGTGAGCTCTGACAAGTTCATCGTGCCTGCGGGGTCGGTGAGCGCATATTCATACACCCAGCCCACGCCGGTGGCATCGGGACCGAGCTCTGGGTTCACCCCTGCGGGCAAGTTTGCTTTCGCCTGATTCAAATATTCAAGCACCCGCGAGCGCGCCCAATACACATCGGTGCCGTCTTTGAAGGTGACATAAATGTACGAATCGCCATAAAACGAATAGCCCCGCACGGCGGTGGAACCCGGCACCGAAAGCAAGGTGGTGGTCAAAGGATAGGTGACTTGATCTTGCACCACCTGCGGCGATTGGCCGGGGTAGCTCGTTTTGATAATCACCTGCGTATCGGATAAATCAGGGATGGCATCCAGCGGCGTTGCACGCCAAGAGTACCAACCCACCACGGCGAGAATCGCCGCCAACAGCAAGACTAATACGCGGTTTTTAATCGAGGCTTCAATGATTGATTTCAACATGATTCAAGCCCCCTTAATGCGCGTGTTGATGCGCGGTTACGGGCGCCGCATCGGGTGCTGGCGCCGCATCTAGGCTGCCCGTCATGCGCGCAAACGAGGCCTGCAGGCTGCTTTCCGAGTCCAGCAAGAACTGCCCCGAAGCCACCACCTCATCATCTAAGTTCAAGCCGCTTTTAATTTCCGTATAGCCGCCCGCCGAAGGGCCGGTTATGACAAGCACCGGCTGAAAACTGCCATCCTTATTTTTACGCACCACGCGCTCGCCTGTGGGCGTTGGAATCACCGCCGCCGTGGGCACGGTGAGCACATCGGCCTGCGGTATGCCGCTAATACCCACTTCGGCAAATTGATTGGGTTTTAACACCCCATCGGCGTTTTCAAACACGAGGCGCGCTTTGAGCGTGCGCGATTTGGGATCAAGCTCGGGGTAGACAAAATCCACCTTGCCCCGCCAAATCCGCCCCGGTATGCCATCGACCGTCATCTCGGCGGGCTGACCTTTGGCTATTTGCGCCATATCACGCGGCAAAATTTCAACCGAAACCCACACTTTGGCCGCATCCGCAATGGTATACATATCCAAATCGGGCGTGACATACATGCCATCACGCAAATTAATCGCCGAGATATAACCCGACTGCGGCGCCACCACCGGAATGGTGCGCGCCACTTTGCCGGTGCTGGCGATTTGATTGATGATCGCATCAGGCACATTAAGCAGCCGTAAGCGCTCACGCGCCGCCTCTAGGAGCACACTCATGCCGCTATTTTTGGCGACTAAAAAATCTTTACTCGCCGATAAAATATCCGGTGAATACAGCGTGAGCAGCACTTCCCCTTTTTGCACCGGTTCGCCGAGCGCGCGCACATTGAGCGTTTCCACCCAGCCACTGGCGCGCGGATGCACATGCGCCAAGCGATTTTCATCAAAATCCACCAAACCCACGCTGTGAATTTGCCGGGTAAGATTGCGCCATTGCACGGGTGCCAGCACCACATTCATATACCGCAACGTGAGGGGCGCCACCGTGACCGCCGGCATCATGATTGGGGCGGCCACGGGCGCATGAGCGGGGGCGGGCGAATTGGCCGCAACGCCATCACCCGCCGTATCCTTGGTGCCCACCGGGAACAGCTTGGGCACTAAGGTCATCCCGCAAATCGGGCAAGTGCCGGGGTGATCTTCAATAATTTGCGGGTGCATCGGGCAGGTATATTTGGTGACAAATTTAGGCTCGGCCGGTGCCTTGCCCCCCACTGGGGCGGTTTGAGGCACCCTTGCCTTTTTTGTATCGCCAGAATCCATTGCCATGCCCGCCATGTCATCGGCCACGGCGGGGCGAACAACGGGCGCGGTCATTAAGGTATAAGTCACGCCACTGGCTGCAACGCTCGCAACCAAGCCGGTAGCCACAAAGCTAATAAGGGTTGTCGATTTCATGAGGGCATCTCCACCAAGTAGCGCAAATCAATCAAGCTGCTGGCCCGATCAATCGTTAAATCCAGCCGTTGTTGCTGGCCTTGTATCAACGCCTGTTCGGCGTCCACAATCGCCGTGAAATCGCCGCCGCCCGCACCAAATTGGCTTTGCGCCAGCTTGGTGACCTGCGTTAACTGCGGCAGGATGCGGGTGTCATAACCCTCAATTCGCTGGTTAAAACTCGCCACTGCACGGATAAGCGATTGCTGCTCAGCCTCAAGCGCTGCGGCGCGATTATCCAGCGCCAACTGCTCTGCAGCGACGCGTTGCTGGGCGGCGGCTAAACGCGGCACTTGGCGCTCGCCTACAAAAATCGGCAAGCTCATAGAAACCCCGATTGAGCCGGTATTGGGCATCGTGCCCGCATTCACGCCATAACCCACATCAACCCCAAATTGGGGCTTGAAGGCCGCTTTTGCCACGCCAACACCCGCCCGCGCCACGCCAAGCTCGGCTCGAAGTACCGCCAACTCCGGCTGTTGATTAATGTTGCCTTCCGGTGTTTTTTGCAATGCCACAGGTAAATCATCCGGCCACGGCGCACGCGCACGATCGCCAATCCAACGCGCCAATCGCGCTCGCGTCGCTGCGGCATCGCCCTCTTCTTGCGCTAGGGCATCATCGAGTTCAGCCAATTTCACTTGCAAGCGCACCAAATCGGTGGCGCGCGCTCGCCCTGCACTGTAGGCCGTTTGCGCGCTGGCGAGTAAGCGCTGATACACGGTTTTTTCCCGCTGCAATAACAGCATCGTTTGCTCATCGCGGTACACCGTCAGCCAAAAGCGCCGCACCTCACGCAATAACACTTGCTGTTTGACCGCGATATCAGCGGTGCTCGCCGCCGTACGCGCATCTGCCGCCAGCGCCTGCTGCGCGAGCGTATCGCCCGGTGGCAAGGTTTGGCTTAAAGTCACCGCCAGCATGGTGGTAGGTAAGCGCGTCATGCTGAACTGATCGAGTGGCAAATTTTGCAGCCCCACCGAAATAGTCGGGTCGGGCAATTGATCCGCCGCCGTCGCATCCAAGGCATTGGCATCGCGCGTCTGCCGGCTTGATTCAATCCCCTGATCGCGGACAAGCGCAAGCGTTTCAGCCTGTTGCAATGATAACGCCGCACCCTCAGTACTTGGCTGCGCCGCCAAAACACCCCCTGAAAAGTACACCCCAAGCAAAGCCATCGGCATGGCCTTTGGCAAAAGCCGCCGCAAGAATAATGCAAACATATTGACCCCCTATAAATTCCTAAGCGCAGCATTGAAAGCCAATCGCACGAACACGAATCAGCAAAATCACACTCAGGTAAAAACGCGGCACTTAATTGATAAATATCAAAATAAATGCGCCACCAGCGCCATTTAAGGCACAAGAACCCGCCAAGGGCTAAACGATAGGAGGTCGAAAGACACTGGCGCCAACATCGGAATAAATGTGCGCCGAGGGGGAAGAAATCGCCTGTGCTAACACAGGCACAAGAGCCAGCGGAACGCCCGTGCAAGGCAAGGCGACCGAACCTAATAACAAACACAAACTGCAATGCTCGCAGCCATTCACGCAATGGTATGTCGGTGGCGCATCATCGCCCATCACCATCGATGGCATCGAGTCCATCTCATGGCAGTGCATCGGCGGGGTTGCCGTTGGGGGATGGCCGATTTTGTTTAAGCCATCCACCAACGCATGTGACATCATTGGGCAGCCTTCAATGACGGCAGCCGCCAGTGCGTTGTCGAGCGGCAGCCAAACCGCGAACAACAGCATAATTGAGGTAATGATGCGTTTAAAATTCATAAGCTTGAGTATCGACGAGCTAAGCTACATTTGCAATCACAACATCGCCGCAGCAAAATCCGACTGGCATAGCGCAAGGGACTTGACGGGGGCAAAACAACTCGCTAATATCCGCCGCCTTTCCATAAGATCACAGCGTGTGACTGGCTGACTTAAAGCTGGCGTGCGCGACCTGAACAAAGGTTAAATACCAACATGTACGCAGTAGTAGTCACCGGCGGTAAACAGTATCGCGTAGAACCTGGCGAATGGCTCCGGGTTGAAAAATTAGAAGGCGAAGAAGGCAGCGCGATCACGCTTGATCGCGTATTGATGATTGCCAACGGCGAAGCCATCCAAGTTGGCTCACCGGTCTTGGTGGGTGCCACTGTGACCGCTGAAATCATCGGCCAAGGCCGCGGCAAAAAAGTGGACATCATCAAATTCCGCCGCCGTAAGCATCACCGTAAACATCAAGGTCATCGCCAAGCGTTCACCGAGATTAAAATCACCAGTATTAATGGTTAATTTCGCGTAAGGCGGGTTTTTCCCGCCTTCTCGCCCTGTTTGGAGTTTTGTCATGGCACATAAAAAAGCAGCCGGTTCGTCACGCAACGGTCGTGATTCCGAAAGCAAACGCTTAGGCGTAAAACGCTACGGCGGCCAAGTCATCAACGCGGGTAGCATCATCATCCGCCAACGTGGCACCCAGTTTCATCCGGGCGCTAACGTGGGTTGTGGTCGTGATTACACCTTGTTTGCACTGGTTGATGGCGCGGTTAAGTTTGAAGTGAAAGGTGAAAAATCCCGTCGCTTCGTGAGCATCGTTCCCACCGCCTAAACGGGCGCCGCCACAACGGTATGTCCGTTGGGCTTGGATCAATTCATCGCTGGGCTTCCCCCAGATTTTTAGCCCCGTACACTGCGGGGCTTTTGTGTTTTCGGCCGCTGGCGGATTGAATTGCATTGATTCACCCCCAAGCCCCGGCCTAGGTAAGTAATCATGAAATTCGTAGATGAAGCCAAAGTAAAAGTTAAAGCGGGCGATGGCGGCAACGGGGTCATCGGCTTTCGGCGTGAAAAATATGTCCCTAACGGCGGGCCCGATGGCGGCGATGGCGGCGATGGCGGCAGTGTTTACTTTGCTGGCGACGCCAATCTTAATACCTTGGCGGATTTTCGTTTTGTGCGTCATTACGAAGCCCAGCGTGGCGAAAATGGCAGCGGCGCTAACCAAACCGGCGCCAAGGGTGACGATTTGTGGGTGCGCGTGCCCTTGGGCACGGTCGTTCACGATCTAGACACCGGTGAGATCTTGGGGGAAATTATCGATCCCGCGACACCGCTCATGGTCGCCAAAGGCGGTTGGCACGGTTTGGGCAATGCCCGCTTCAAAAGCTCGACCAATCGTGCGCCGCGCCAAAAAACCGATGGCACGCCGGGTGATGAACGTCGCCTCCTGCTTGAGCTGCGCATTCTGGCCGATGTCGGTCTGCTCGGTATGCCGAATGCGGGTAAATCCACCCTCATTCGCGCGGTATCGCAAGCCAAGCCTAAAGTGGCCGATTACCCCTTTACCACCCTGCACCCCAATTTAGGCGTGGTGGCCCCCGAGCCGCACCGCAGTTTTGTGATGGCGGATATTCCCGGTTTAATTGAAGGCGCCGCGGAAGGCGCAGGCTTAGGGCACCAGTTCTTGCGGCATTTAGCCCGTACTAATCTGCTGCTGCACATTGTTGATGTAGAACCCATTGATGCAGTGGATCCGGTCGAATCGGTCACGATTATTGAAGAGGAGCTTCTGCGGTATGATGAAAGCCACTTTACGAACTCAGCCGAACGCCCGCGCTGGTTAATTTTAAATAAAATCGACCAGTGGCTAGAGGAAGAGCAAGCCGAACACATCGAGGCGCTCACCGAGCGGTTTCGTACCGAACTTGACTTCAAAGGGCCTATTTTCGCGATTAGTGCGTTAAACAAGCAAGGCACCACCGCCTTGGTTTGGGCAATTATGGAATTTATGGAAGCTGCGCGCGCCGCTGATTTAGCCGCACAAAGCAACCCGCTGAACGCGCCTGTGGTCACACCGTCCGTTTACACAAACCCAAACCTTGAGTGGACAGAGGAATAATCGCGCATGAGCCCAGTTGATCCATTGCTTACCGCCCCCGATGCCCGCGCACACCTGACAACAGATCGACGCTGGGTAATTAAAATTGGCTCCGCTATGGTCACAAGCAATGGCGCAGGCTTAGATCTAGCGGCGATTGATGGTTGGGCGCAGCAAATCGCCGCGCTTCGCGCGCAAGGGCGTGAAATCGTGATCGTAACCTCCGGCGCGGTGGCCGAAGGGATGGCACGCTTGAGATGGAAAGACCGCCCCTCTGCCCTGCCCGAATTGCAAGCCGCCGCTGCCGTTGGCCAGATGGGTTTGGTGCAGGCTTATGCCGATGTTTTGGCTCGTCATGGCATCCACACCGCGCAAATTTTGCTCACGCATGATGATTTATCGAACCGCCAGCGGTATCTCAATGCCCGCAGCACACTGCGCGTTTTGCTCGATTTAGGCGTGGTGCCGGTTGTTAATGAAAACGATACCGTGGCCACCGATGAAATTCGTTTTGGCGACAACGATACCTTAGCCGCGCTGGTGGCCAATTTGGTTGAAGCGGATGTTTTGGTGATTCTCACCGATCAGCTCGGCCTTTTTGATAGCGATCCGCGCAAAAACCCAACAGCAAAACTGCTCACTGAAGTTACCGCTGGCGATCCCAGCCTTGAGGGCATGGCCTCAGCCGAGGGGGGGCGGCTCGGTCGTGGCGGCATGTACACCAAGGTCATTGCCGCCAAACGAGCCGCGCAATCAGGCGCGGCCACGGTGGTAGCTTCAGGCGCTACCCCTGCGGTGCTTTTAGCGTTGGCGGCGGGTGATCCTGGGGTCGGCACCGTGTTTCAACCGGCGCAAAACAGGCTTGCTGCCCGCAAGCAATGGCTGGCCGGTCATCTGCGCGCGCGCGGCGGGCTTAAGGTAGACGCCGGCGCAGCGGCGGCGTTACGCCAAGGCGGGCGCTCTTTGCTCCCCATTGGCGTGATGTCGGTTGAAGGCGAGTTTACTCGCGGCGATTTGGTGCAGATTTTCGATGAGGCTGGGATTGAGTTTGCCCGGGGGCTTGTCAACTACAGCAGCGAGCAGGCGCACAAAATTTGTCGCCAACCCAGCAGTGCCATTCAAGAGATTTTAGGCTTTGTGGAAGAAGAAGAGCTGGTTCATCGCGACAACCTGATCTTGCTCTAACCGTTATCTTCCATAAAAAACGGGGCGCTTGCGCCGTTCTCACACACGCCCCCTCATGGGCGCACAGCCACCCGAATTTAACCGGCCAAATCTTCCAGCAGCGATTGTTGCGCCGAGCGCGGCTTGGCATTGTGATGGCGCTTAACCCGATGATACAACCCATCTGCCTCAAGTGCCCAAGCGCCCGTATTATCGGCAAGATAACGCTCAAATGCCTCATTGATCACGCGGGCTTTAAGTTCGGGCGAATCAATCGGGAAGCAGGTTTCTAGCCGCGCAAAGAAATTGCGCGGCATCCAATCGGCGCTGGATAAAAACAGTTCATCATCGCCATCGTTCAAGAAGTAGAACACCCGAGGATGCTCCAAAAAGCGCCCCATCACCGAGCGCACATGGATGTTTTCCGATAACCCCGGCACACCCGGTTGCAGGCAACACACCCCACGCACAATGAGATCAATCACCACGCCAGCTTGCGACGCTTGATAAAGCGCTTCGATAATTTGGCGATCAATCAAGGCATTCATTTTGGCGCGAATCAGTGCCTTGCGCCCGGCTTTGGCGTGCTCAATTTCACGCGCAATGCGCTCTAACATGCCGCTGTGCAAGGTAAAGGGCGATTGCAGCAAACGCTTTAAGCGCATACCACGCCCAAGCCCCGTCAGCTGCATAAAAAGCTTATTCACATCATCACCAAAAAAACGATCATCGGTCAGCAAGCCAAAGTCGGTATAAATGCGCGCGGTACCGGGGTGATAATTGCCCGTGCCTAGGTGCACGAAGCGCTTTAATCGGGAGCCATCGCGCCGCAGCACTAAGGTCATTTTGCCGTGGGTTTTGTAGCCCACAATGCCATAGGCGACATACGCGCCGGCCTTTTGCAGGCGGGTGGTAATGTCGATATTCGCCTCTTCATCAAACCGCGCGCGCAGCTCAACCACAGCGGTCACTTCTTTGCCCGCCCGCGCGGCCGCTTCCAGCGCATCAACAATCGCCGAATCGCGACCTGTACGGTAGAGGGTCATTTTAATGGCCACAACCTTAGGGTCGCTGGCCGCTTGGCGCACAAACTCCACCACCGGCATAAACGACTCATAAGGGTGATGCAGCAATATCGAACCGCGCTGCTCGATGGTTTCAAAGATATTCGCATCGCCACTCAACTCGTTTTTAAGCTTGGGCGTGAACGGCACATCTTTAAGCTCTGGGCGATTCACTAGGCCATACAGCGCCATCAGCCGATTTAAATTGACCGGACCGTGCACCTGAAAAACCGCCGAATTATCGAGCTTGAACCGATCACACAGAAAATCGATCATCTCTTGTGGGCAGTTATCGGCCACTTCTAGGCGCACCGCATCACCGTAATTGCGCTCAAACAACCCACCTTGCAAGGTTTTAAGCAAATCGGCATCGTCATCTAAATCTACGGCCAAATCACTGTTGCGCGTCACGCGGAACTGGTAGCACCCCGTCACCGTCATGCCCGGAAACAATTCATGCACATGCGCGTGAATTATCGAGCTTAAAAAGACAAAACTTGAGGTGCTCCCCGATGCCTCTTCATCCATGCGAATAATGCGCGGCAACGCCCGCGGCGCCTGCACAATGGCCATCCAGGCCTCTCGACCATAATCATCGGTGCCCTCCAAAGAAACCACAAAATTCAATGATTTATTCAAAATGCGCGGAAAAGGATGCGAGGGATCGAGCCCCAGCGGCGTCAACAACGGCAAAAGCTCACGCCGGAAAAATTGCTTAACCCATAAAGCCTGCGCTTCACTCCAATGGGTGCGGCGTAAAAAATCGATCCCTTGTTCAGCAAGCGCGGGGATAATTTCATCATTAAGCGTATGGTATTGGTCGTACACCAACTCATGCGCCTTTGCGTACACCTGCCGCAGCTGCTCTTGCGGCGTTAAGCCAGAATCGTCTGGCCGGTTTAAGCCCGCGCGAAGCTGCTGGGTTAACGAGCCAATGCGCACTTCAAACAGCTCATCTAAATTCGCCGATGAAATACACAAAAACTTGAGCCGCTCCATCAAAGGCACGCTAACATCTTGCGAAAGCTCCAGCACGCGGCGGTTAAACGCAATGAGGCTTAATTCGCGATTAATAAAAACAGGCGTTATCGATTGCTCAAGGTTTGACGTCATAAAATCGCAACTTAAAAGAATTAATATTGGAAATCAGTATAAAGAATTAACAACCTTTGTGCGCTGGATGCATTTAAAGAAACAAAACGTTACAAAGTTCTTCTTTAATCGGCCATGACACGCATGTCATTATGAAGGCAACAGGTGACAACTCGGTGACGCAGGCCACCCACCCGTACTGAAACACAACTTACTTGGAGAAAATTTTATTCATGGAATCTTATAACGGCACCCCGCATACCCTCACGCGCTTTGATGAAGATTTAAACAACCTGCGCACTTTGATGATGAACATGGGCGGCATGGCCGAGCAACATTTTGCTGATGCCTTAGCCTATTTACTGGATGCCGATGCCATTCGGGGCGCCCGTGCCATTAGTCAAGATTATGAAATTAACCGGCTGGAATCCTCCATTGATGAGCTAGCCATCCAAATTATTGCGCGCTATTCACCCACCGCCAACGATTTACGCACCATCATGTCAGTCGTAAAAACCATTACCGATTTAGAACGCATCGGCGATAAAGCCGAAAAATTGGCGCGCATCGCCGAAGAAGTGGGCTCTGTTTTGCGCGCCACCGATTTTGTGGGGCATTTCCGCGTCATGGGGCGCATCGTCACCGGCATGCTGCACGATGCCTTAGATGCCTTTGTGCGACAGGATGCCATCGCGGCTGAAGAAATTATTCGTCGCGATACGCATGTCAACCAAGAATACAATGCGGTTCATGGTGTCTTATTAAAATTCATGACCGAAAACCCCAACTCCGCCGAAGTGAGTTTACGGATGCTAAGTTGCATGCGGGCAATTGAGCGCATTGGCGATCACTGCACCAATATCGCGGAATATGTCATTTTCCAGCAAAAAGGCTTTGACGTGCGCCACGGTGATATTTCAAGCGGTAAACAACGCACCCAAATTTAAGCCGAAGCATCAACCCATCGCATCAACCCATTGCAATCCACCAAGGCGGGCGGGTAATGCACTTAAACCCACCGCAACAAAAAAGCCCCAAAATGGGGCTTTTTGCTTTTAAAACCAACCTAAAACTTATTTCAGGGTGGCAACATACGCGGCTAAGTTGTCCATATCTTGCTCAGACAGGCCAGCCGCGTTGGGCGCCATAATGGCATAGTTTGCGCCACCCAAATTACGCTTGTTCAAGGTTGCCATATCGCCTGCTTTAAACGCGACCAAAGTTGATTTGGTATCGGCTGCAGCCATGCCAGCCAATTTAGGGAACATACCCTGACCTTGCGCCTGCATACCATGACATGAGGCACAAGAAGCGTCATATAAAGTTTTGCCAGCAGCCGCGTCGCCTGCGGCCATTGCCGCGCTTGAAGCCATAAAACCAGCAGCCAAAATCATCATCGTCATTTTTTTCATCACAGTTCTCCAAAACAAAAGATGGATTGCACGAGACACGAGCAATTGAAAAAAGTGCCCGTGGTAACAATCCCTATCCAAAATTCATGCCAAAGCGAGCTCACCGATTGCGCAAGCCCGCTACGCCATCATCCAATGCCCGCACGAACCGCACCACAGCAAAGCTCCAAAGGCAAATGGGCACCGCGCCACCGATCATCCTCGCTTTATATACAAAGCCGCGCCTGCCAAGCTTAACGCCAAACACCCTCGCTTCGGATTGCAAAATGCACCCACCGCACATCCCTTGCAATCCCTGCCGCGCTAATTTTTAAAATACCGCTGCGCATCGAAGGACTCGACCCACTCGGGCTTGAGTAGGGTGAACCCCAACATCACCATGCCATTGATCATCGCCTCAGGAATCACTTGAATCGGGATTAATGCCAAATAACTTGTTAGCAACACCGGCCATGAATACACCCCGAGCATCACCACGAACCCCGCCGTCGTCAGCGCGGCGAATATAAACCCCAGCGCGGCGGCAAAAAAAACATTCACGAACACATAAATAAAAAAATTCGGCGGCAAAAAGCGCTGTGCGAGGCGGTTTATCACCACCGTCATCCCAATGGGTACCAAAACCTGCCCCCAAACGGCAAAGCCAATCGCAGCGAAGCCCGCGTGACTCAAACCTGCCAGCACCCCCACGGCCAAGGCGCCGCCGAGCAAGGCAAGCGGCCATCCAATTAACAGTGTGACGGCGGTTAATCCTAAAAAGTGCATCGGTAAACCCGGCAGGGTATTGCCCTGAAACGCGCCCAGCAAAATTAAAGCAAGCCAGCTGCCCAACACCACATTCTGTCGCGCAGAGGAGGCGATGAGTGCCCGCCACGGCGCGGCGAGTCCGGCGATTACCAGCAAAACAGCAAGACTAAACCAGCCCCACAAGGCGGCATCGAACCCAATGACATTCACGGAAAAATTCAAGACCCTACCTCTTTGTTGTTTACTATAAGCAAAATTAATCGTAATATCCGATGAAATTATTAAGGATTAACGCATCGGCAACTGCCACCGTGCAAAATAAGCGTTTACACGGGCACCACAACCCCGGAAAGTCTGTGTAGAATTCGGCAATAAACAGAATAAAAACAGCCTATTCTGTCAATATCCGCGCGCAGGGCACACGGCAGGCGCCAGCTAAAATCTTTTAATAATGATGGCCTGCACACTTGGGTGGGCAACCTTTTTACTGCTTTTTGCCTGTTCTGTCATCGCTTAACTTGGAGCAAGAAATGTCTCTTTCAAACGCGCACGCACCTGATGCCCATGCATCACACAGTCGCTTAGCCCACATGCCGATCTCAATGTTTGGCATGGTCATGGGTTTGGCCGGTTTCACCATCGCCATGCACAAAGGCGAAGAACTATTGCAATGGAGCCACACGGCCAGCACCGTGTTCACGTACATCACCTATGGCCTGTTTGGCATTTTAGCGCTGGCGTACTTTACCAAGCTGCTTAAATACCCCGGTGAAGTGCGCGCGGAATTCAACCATGTAGTTCGCTTGAGTTTTTTCCCCGCCATTTCAATTAGTTTGTTGCTCATGAGTATTGTGGCGCTCAGCTTCAATAAAACCCTGTCGCTGTGGCTTTGGAGCATTGGTGCGCCGATTCAGCTTTTATTTACGCTGATTATTTTAAGCAACTGGATTCATCACGAAAAATTCCAGATTCATCACTCTAATCCTGCTTGGTTCATTCCCATCGTGGGCAACATTTTGGTGCCGATTACCGGCGCCGCGCTTGGGTATATCCAGATTTCTTGGTTCTTTTTCAGCGTCGGCATTATCTTCTGGATTGTACTGCTCACCATTCTGATGAACCGGTATTTCTTCCATGCGCCCACACCTGGCAAGCTCATGCCTACCTTGTTTATTATGATTGCCCCGCCTGCCGTTGGCTTTATTTCTTGGCATACCTTGCATCCCGGCGGGCTTGATGACATGGGGCATATTCTCTATAACTTTGCCTTATTCATCACCCTGCTGTTGTTTTTCCAAGCTAAACGCTTCATCACTATTCCGTTTGGCCTGCCCTTCTGGGCTTACACGTTCCCCATTGCGGCCATGACGATTGCCACGCTGATCATGCAGCATGTGACAGGGCAGGTGTTTTATAGCTATTTAGCTGGCTTTTTGTTTGGATTTTTAAGCTTGCTTATTGCTTATTTGGTTGTAAAAACCAGCATTGCCATGGCGCGGGGCGAAATTTGCGTGCCTGAATAATCACGCAGCCAAGTCCGCTACACCACCTTGAGCCCGGCCAATCTGGTCGGGCTCTTTCATTCCGAAAACGCTTAGTGTTTAATGGAACGCTTATTTGCCTTGTCGATTGATTAGGCCATTTGATTAAACCGCCATCGGGAGCTTTTATGTCCGCCGCTCAACTCTCTTATCAAATCCACGGACTTGCGGTACTCCTATCGTTAATTCTGTTTGTAACTCGGGGCATCTGGATGCTGCAGGAATCACCCATGCTCAAAGCACGCTGGGTAAAAATCAGCCCGCACATTATTGATACAGTGCTACTGGTGAGCGCCTTAATCGCAAGTTACCTGATGTTTTGGCGCTATGGCGTCAACCCCAACTATGTCACGGTCATGATGGTGGGACTTTTGGTTTACATCGCCATTGGGCTGGTCGCACTGCGGCTCGGTAAAACTAAGGCCATTCGCGCGAGTGCATTTGTGCTGGCTGTATTGGTGTTTTTGTATCTCTCTGCAGTCGGTATTATGAAAACGCCTACGCCCTTTTTAATGCCAGCGGCAGTAGCAAGCGGGGTGGCTCAATGAGTGAATCGGCAGCGCTCGTGATTGCGGCAAACCACCCAGCACCGCTTGTTGGGGTTGTTATGGGTTCTCAATCCGATTGGGAAACCATGCAGCATGCTTGCGCCACACTCACGGCACTCGAGATTGCGTTTGAGGCGCATATTGTGTCCGCCCATCGCACCCCTGACCGCCTGTTCGAATATGCCCAAACCGCGGCCACACGAGGCTTGCAGGTCATTATTGGTGGCGCAGGTGGCGCAGCGCACCTGCCGGGCATGTTGGCTGCCAAAACACGCCTACCCGTGCTGGGTGTGCCGGTGCAATCTAAAACCCTATCGGGCTGGGATTCGCTGCTTTCAATCGTACAAATGCCCGCCGGCATCCCGGTCGGCACGCTGGCGATTGGCCGCGCCGGTGCCGTAAATGCCGCCCTGCTGGCCGCGGCACAATTAGCAGTTCACGATGCAGCACTTGCCGCGCGCTTAGATGCCTGGCGCGCAGCACAAACCCAAGCCGTGCTCGCGCATACCGACCCACGCACACCGCCTATGGCGCAATAACCGCACATCATGCACGAACCCACCCCACTGCCCCCCGCAAAAGATTTAACTCCAGACCACATCGGCATTATTGGCGCAGGTCAATTGGGACAAATGCTCGCGTTGGCGGGCATTGCCCTAGGATTGCGATTTACGTTTCTCGACCCCAGCGCGCAAGCCCCGGCCGGCAAACTCGGGCGGCATATTCAAGCCGAGTATGATGATGCGCTGGCGCTGGAACAACTCGCCGTTGAATGTGGGGTTATCACTCTAGAGTTTGAAAATATCCCGGTGTCGGCGGTTGCCAGCATTAGCCACAACAATGCTATTTATCCCGGTGCCCACGCGCTTGCCGTGGCGCAAGATCGCATCACAGAAAAGCAATATTTTGAATCGCAGGGCATTGCGGTGGCGCCGTATGCCGCCGTCGATAGCTTGGAATCGCTCAGCACGGCGATTGAGGCCATAGGCTATCCGGCCATCTTAAAAACCCGGCGCTTGGGCTACGATGGCAAAGGACAAGCGATTATCCGCACACCAGCCGACCTGCCCGCCGCATGGGCGCAAATGCATGAACAGCCCGCCATTTTAGAGCAGATGATCGCTTTTGACCGCGAGGTTTCCGTGATTGCGGTGCGCAGCACCCAAGGCGAGCTCGCCTTTTATCCGGTGGGTGAAAACCGCCATGTGGGCGGCATTTTGCAGCGCACCGATATTCACCCGAATGATTCCGCCCAAGCCGCCGCACAAGCTTGCGCGCGCCGGGTTTTAACCGGGCTTAATTATGTTGGCGTGCTGGCTATTGAGTTTTTTGAACGCGACGGCGAGCTGATTGCCAATGAGATGGCGCCCCGCGTGCATAACAGCGGCCATTGGACGCAAAACGGCGCCGCCACCTCGCAATTTGAAAATCATCTGCGTGCCATTTTAGGCTGGCCCCTGGGCAGCACCGCGTGCACGGGGCACAGCATTATGCTTAATCTAATCGGCCAAATTCCGCCTCGTGAATCGATCTTGGCCTTGCCCGGCGTGCATCTGCACGACTACGGCAAAGAGCCGCGCGCGGGACGCAAACTTGGGCACATCAATATCGTAGCCGACACAATTGATACCTGCCGCGCGCACGCTGCGGTACTTGAGCAGGTAATCAACGCGCAATAACTGCGCGCCAAGGTGTATTGGTGCGGCTAATCTGTGCGCGTAGGAACCTTCGGGCACAGTCGGGCTCATAGCCCTAGCAGCTTGCCTGACCTTCTCGCCGCAATATTAAATTCGCCCGTGCAACACCAACCAAACCCGCCATGACAAGGAGTCTCTCACCGATGAACAAACCCGCCCTCGCCAATCGCCCCAAGCCCAGCCCGGCCAAGCAATACCCCACTTGGCTTGCCCTCTTAATTTTGGCGACAAGCCTTAACCCCCTCGCTCAGAGCGCCTGCGCGGAGACGGTGTATAAATACACCAATAGCCAAGGCGATACCGTCTTCACCGATGAGCCAACCAAAGGCGCGCAAAAAATCACCATCGACCCGCCGCCGGTGATACCACTTACCCCCATTAACCTGCCGCCGGCGGCGCCCGTCGCCCCGCCGCTCAACGCCGCACCGAACGCCGCACCGAACGCCGCACCGAACGCCGCACCGAACGCCGCCCTGGTGCCTTCGGTACAAATGCCGCCAGTTCAAGCCAATAATCCGGCCGCCACGCAGAGCGGCACCCCCGCGTTGACCCAAGGCGACAGCCTGAGTCATAGCGCGCCCGCCCTTATGCCAAGCGATCATCCACAGATCATTCGCAGCCCCTTGCCCGAATCCGCAGCGCCGGCGGTGCCACGGGTTAGCCCCAACGGGCATTATCAATCACTTACGATTACCGAACCCAAAGCCGGTGCTATTACCGCACGCGAAGGCGGCACCATTTTTGTGCAGATTAAACTCAGCCCCGCGCTGGATATTACCGCCGGTGACCGTATGCGCATTGTGATTGATGGCGATGTGCAAGTGGATGATTCGACAGGACAACGCTTTATGCTGAACAACATCACCAATGGGAGCCATTCCATCATTGCGATTGTGATGCGCCATGGGCAAAACATTTATCAATCAAATCCTGTCGTGGTTCAGGTGTCCGGCGGACTGCCTTTGGCATCAGCCGCACCAAAATAAAATCACCGCTGCGTTAATCGCACCAATTTAGCGCAAAAACGCCCTAAACTTACGTCCGTATGGCTGCGGCGCCGCTTTTGCGCGCCGTTTTTTTTCTGCCCAGCAAGAAAATCCAAGGCAACTCATTGATTTAAATAAACTCAATGCAACAAGTCCTCAGCCTAGGCATACTCTTTGCCATACAAACCTCATCGAACCGTTTCAGAGCAAGCACCGAAGGAGTTCATGTGACCCACTCCGAGATTAGCCACCCTATCCGGCCGGCGCGCTTAGCCGATGCGCTCAATACCGCCATTGTGGTACTGGATGCCAAAGAACAACTTTTGTACCTGAACGCCGCCGCTGAACAGTTTTGGGACGCAAGCTTTCTTGCAGTGCGAAAACAGGGGTTTTTGCCCATTTTTGCCCACAACCCCGCGCTGGCTGACGCCGTTGCCGAAGCCCGAGCCACGCAACAGGTGGTGACGCTGCGTGAGGCCCAGCTCATTACCCCGCACGGCCAAATCAGGATAGCCGATTGCGCCATCACCCCCGATCCGGATATTGCGGGCGCGGCGCTGCTGCTGGAGCTCACCGATATTGAGCAGCATGTGCGCATTTCCCGCGAGGCGCAGCTGCATGCCATGCAACGCTCGACCCGCCAACTGGTTCGCGGCCTCGCGCATGAGCTCAAAAACCCGTTAGGTGGCCTGCAGGGGGCGGCTCAACTCTTGGAGCGTGAGCTGCCCTCCGCCGATTTGCGGGAATACACCCAAATTATCCTGAATGAAACCCATCGGCTGAAAAACTTGATCGACCGGATGCTCGGCCCCATTAATCGCCCGAACCGCACGCTGATTAATATTCATGCACCGCTGGAACAAGTGCGGCAACTCCTTAGCATTGAGGCCGAGCAAACCCCGCTTTGCGCACCTTTGCGCTGGCAATTGGATTTTGACCCCAGCATCCCCGAGGTGCTAGCAGATCGAGATCAACTCATCCAAGTGCTGCTCAATTTAGGCCGCAACGCCCTGCAAGCCATGAGCGAGAACGCCACAGCAGCGCCACAATTGCGGCTAAAAACCCGCGTGTTGCGCCAATACACCATCCATCAAAAACGTCATCGCTTGGTTCTAATGATTGAGCTTGCCAATAACGGTCCTGAGGTCCCAGCGCCGCTGGTTGAAAGCCTGTTTTTACCCATGGTGAGCGGGCGGGCGCACGGCACGGGTTTGGGCTTATCGATTGCCCAAACCATCGCCGAACAACATCAAGGCATGATCGAATTTAAGCAAAAATCCGGTGAGGTTAAGTTCTCATTGGTTTTGCCCATGCAGCAAAACCCTTGTGATTCCCCCGCGCCCGAACCGCAATTTCCAAAGGCAACCCCATTATGAACCCGAACCTTTCAACACCTGCACCCAAAAATTTGGCAAAAATTTGGATTGTCGATGATGACCGAAGCATCCGCTGGGTGCTGGAACGCGCCTTAAAATCGGCAGGTTACATCGTCGAAGCCTTTGAAAGTGCGGCTTTGCTGCGCGCCCGATTACGCAGCGGCGCGCCCGATGTTTTATTTTCAGACATTCGCATGCCGGGAGAAGATGGTTTAAGCCTGCTGGCCTCCCTTGGGCAAACCCACCCGAATTTGCCCATTATCATCATCACCGCGCACTCCGATTTAGACAGTGCCGTGGGCGCCTTTGAAGGTGGCGCGTTCGATTATTTGCCTAAGCCATTTGATATAGATGATGCGGTGCGCCTAGCGCAGCGGGCGCTGGCATCCCTTGCACCTCAAACACCCGCGCCCGAACCTGAAGCCAGCCGCACCGGGCACGATACCGGCACCCAAACCGATTTAATTGGCAATGCCCCCGCCATGCAGGAAATTTTCCGCGCCATTGGCCGATTGGCGCGCTCCAATGTCACGGTGCTGATTAACGGCGAATCCGGCACGGGCAAGGAGCTCGTTGCCCGCGCGCTGCATCAACACAGCCTGCGCCGTAATGGCCCGTTTGTGGCGCTCAACACCGCGGCCATTCCCAAAGATTTGTTGGAATCAGAGCTCTTTGGGCATGAGAAAGGTGCGTTTACCGGGGCAGCGGGTCAACGCATTGGCCGCTTTGAGCAAGCGCATGGCGGTACCCTATTTTTGGATGAAATTGGCGATATGCCAATGGATTTGCAAACCCGCTTGCTGCGCGTGCTGGCGGATGGTCAATTTTATCGCGTGGGCGGCACCCACCTGATTCGCACCGATGTGCGTATTGTGGCCGCCACCCATCAACGGCTGGAAGATCGCGTAGCCAGTGGCCAATTTCGCGAGGATTTATTTCATCGCCTGAATGTGATTCGCTTAAAACTCCCCGCCCTGCGCGAACGTCGCGAAGACATTCCGCAACTGTTGCGCTACTTTTTAGGCCGCGCCGCGCAAGAGCTTGGTGTGCCAGTTAAAGCGATTCATCCCAAGGCCATGGCACTTCTAACCCAGCACGAGTGGCCGGGCAATGTGCGCGAACTGGAAAATATCGCCCGCTGGCTCACCGTGATGGCGCCGGGGCACGAAATTAGCAGCGATGACTTACCCGCCAATTTAAGCCGCTTCACCGCCGAGGGCATCGCCCACACCGATGATGCCCTGCTCACCCAATGGACAGGCGATTTAAAACGCTGGGCCGAAGGCCGGCTGGCGGCAGGCGAGCGGGATCTGCTCGCCATTGCCGGCCCCGCGTTTGAACGCACCTTGTTACAAGCGGCGCTCACGTTCACCGGCGGGCACAAACAGAACGCCGCCGCACTCATCGGCTGGGGGCGCAATACCGTCACACGCAAACTCAAAGAACTGGGTGAGGGCGATGACAAACCCACCGAGTAAATCGCAACATCCTGCGCGACAACGCTGAAATTACCGGACAATGCCGTATCATGACGGCATATTCGCATCCGATACAGGCAAAAGCATGGCACAAATTATTGCGCTCTATTCCGTTAAAGGCGGTGTGGGCAAAACTGCCTCCGTCGTCAATTTAGCCGCGTTATCCGCCTTACAAGGGCGCAAGGTACTGCTGTGGGATCTCGATCCGCAAGGTGCCGCGTCGTGGTATCTGCAAGCCGAGCCTGCCTCTGCCCCCAAAATAGGGCAACTACTCAAAGCCAAATCAGTCGCGCTGGGCTTACGCCCAAGCCAACATCGCAACCTCAGCGTGCTGCCCTCCGATCAACGCTACCACGCGATGGAGCATGTGCTCGCTGAGAAAAAAGACGCAGGCTTTCGCATTGCCAAAGTGCTGGATGGCTTGGCCGATGATTTCGATGAAATTTGGATTGATACCCCACCGGGTCTGACTTTGCTCGGCGATAACGTGCTGCGGGCGGCGGATCTTGTGCTGGTGCCGCTCGTGCCCACGCATTTATCGGAACGCACCTGGTTTCAGCTTAAAACCCATTTGGGCAACGAGAAAATCAAACCCGGCAAGCTCGCCGCTTTTTTAACCATGGTTGATCGCCGCCGCGCACTGCATCGAGATTTTTACACCGAGAAGAAAATCGAAATCCCCGAGCTCCTGCCCCATGAAATCCCCTATGCCGCCATCATCGAGCAAATGGGCGATGACCAAAACCCCACCGTGTTCGCCCATGCCAAGCATCCGGCCGCGCAGGCGTATTTTCAACTGTGGCAAGCCATCGATCAAACCATGAAGCAGCGCTAAGGCAATTGAGCTTATGGTTGCTCAATTACGCGCCGTTAACTCCCAGGCATTGCCATCACGATCTCGAAAAAACAACGCATCGCGGCCAGAATAAGAGCGGGTAAACGGCCAGCCGAGCGCCGTTAAGCGCGCCGCGAAGGGCTCGGTGGCAGCCACGCGCAGCGCCACATGGCGATCACGCCCGCCATGCGCAGGACGATGGGCGGTGGGATCGGGGTTCGGTAATTGCAGCAAATGCAAATCCATCCCGCGCGCCAAATGCAACCACACGCCGGGGAACCCCAAAGCGGGTCGATCAATCCGCACCAAATCCAGCACCGCCTGATAAAACCCCGCCGCCGCTTCAGCATCGGCTACAAGCACGCTCACATGGTCAATCGTTTCGATGCCGGGCACGGCCACAGCGGGTGTTGTCATCACGTATACTGCTCACTCTTAAAATTTTGATGCCTAACGACTCATGAATCCTGATCTTGCCCGCCTGCACCCCTACCCGTTTGAAAAACTGGCTGAACTCAAAGCAGGCATCACCCCAAGGCTTAACGCCCGGCACATTGCGCTTTCCATTGGCGAGCCGCAACACGCACCGCCCGCCGTGGCATTGCGCGCCATGGCCGATTCGCTCGCCGGTTTATCGCGCTATCCCTTAACCCGCGGCGAACCGGCCTTACGCCAAGCCATAGCCGGCTGGTTAACGCGCCGCTTTCACCTGCAAACCCGCCCCATCGACCCCGAGCGCGAGGTATTGCCGGTTGCCGGCACGCGCGAAGCGCTGTTCTCCTTTGCCCAAGCCGTTATCGGCAAACCGTCGGCGCCCGATGCCCCACGCCCCATTGTGTTGATGCCGAACCCCTTCTACCAAATTTACGAAGGCGCAGCTTTTTTGGCCGGCGCCGAACCCTACTACTATCCCACACCGGCAGAAGATGGGTTTTTGCCCGATTTTAGCGCCATTCCCGCCGAAATATGGGCGCGCGCACAGCTCATTTATGTGTGCTCACCCGGCAACCCCAGCGGGGCGGTGATTGATCGGCCACGGGTGAAAAATTTGTTTGATCTCGCCGATCAATACAACGTGATTGTCGCCGCCGATGAATGTTATTCCGAAATTTATTTCGATGAAGCCAACCCGCCCGCTGGTTTTTTACAAATGGCACACGAGCTTGGCCGTCAGGGTTGGCAAAACTTGATCGTATTTCACAGCTTATCGAAGCGCTCTAATCTACCCGGCCTGCGCTCGGGTTTTGTCGCGGGCGATGCAGCCATTTTGGCGCAGTATCTTAAATACCGCACCTATCAAGGTTGCGCGCTCTCGCTGCCCGTGCAGATGACCAGCATCGCCGCTTGGAGCGACGAAGTGCATGTACGCGACAACCGCGATCAATACCGTGCCAAATTCGATGCCGTACTGGAAATTTTAAGCCCCGTGCTGCCCGTGATCCGCCCGGATGCCGGGTTTTATCTGTGGGCCGATGTGCGCGCAATCGGCCAAGGTGATGAGCGCGCGTTTGCCCGCGCCCTATTTGCCGAACAAAACCTCACCGTGTTGCCCGGCCGCTATTTATCACGCCCGTTTAACGGCACCGACCCCGGCGCCGGCTTTGTGCGCCTAGCGCTAGTGGCAGAGCTGGCCGACTGCATTGAAGCGGCCGAGCGCTTGCGCAATTTTTTGAACGACCTTAGCGCGACCCCAAGCGCATAGTACGCACCCTCCCCCTCCCCCACCC
>ERZ1669248.407-NODE-407-length-21522-cov-9.633391_pt1 | contig 21522 bp, 23 predicted proteins | sample MGYA00579296_ERZ1669248 | MGnify/ENA primary metagenome ERZ1669248 (study PRJEB41166, sample SAMN08046057) | hot springs metagenome | biome: hot spring; feature: neutral hot spring; material: thermophilic sediment; isolation source: thermophilic sediment from...
CCCTATAGCTACTTGAAACTGGAAAGGCAGAAGGCTAAAAAATCCCCGGAGGGGATAAGGATAACGCAGTTCATGATGAATGGGCTAGGCTTCATGAAAGTTCCGACTCCGCTGCTCACTGGTAGAGTAGGTATAGTGGGCATAGGCCTTACTGCCGTGGACATCGCTGAGCTCGCGGTAAAGGAGTACGGAGCCCCCGTCATCATGCCTAAAGGAGACCTATGAGCGTGGCCCCGCAAAGCACATGCTAAGATACTTGAAAAGCCTTGGTATAGAGTTCAACAAGGACGGAAAAGTTAAAGTTGACGGAAACTTTATGACAACGATTCTCGGCGTATTAGCGCTGGAGGCGTAACACGCGGCCCCTCAAATATTGGCCTAGCCATGCGCGGCGGAAGACTAGCAGCGCGAAAAACCCATGAATACCTGATAAGGAAAAGGATTATTAGAGGAGGGGCTTTTCCTTGTGAAAAAGCTATTTTTCGAGCAGTGTTAGACTCGGGCCTTATACGCGGTTACTGCGTGCATGCCCAATTCCCGGGCGCGTGTCTCCGCCCTTGGATGGATGGCGAAACCGAAAAGTATCCCTATAATCTCTACGCCCATCTTTGCTGAGAGAGGGGCAACAACCTTCCGGTAAAAAGCGTTGACGTCGTCCTCATAGATCCTCGACTTTACCTCTCCCACCACCAGTACCTTCTTGTCCCCAAGCACTCCCCAAGCGTACAGATCGACCTCGACCTCCTCTCCTTCAAGCTCTATGATTTTCCTTTCCAAGCTTTCAACTTCTACACCAAGACGGCCGCGAAGCCAATAGGGTAGAAGATCCTTAGCTAAATCCTCCAAGGTGAAGCCTACAGTCTCTGATAACCTTCCAACCTGAATCCGTAGCGCATCCACAGCTGCAGCGAGCTTTTCGACTTGTCTTTGCGTTGCAGCCTGTGCCGCAGCAAGCTCATCAACCCTCTTAGCAAGCTCCTCTAATCTTCTCTCCGTTGCAGCCTGCGCTGCCGCCAGCTCATCAACCCTCTTAGCGAGTTCCTCTAATCTTCTCTCGGTTGCAGCTTGTGCGGCAGCGAGCTGATCAACCCTCTTGGCGAGCTCCTCTAGCCTTCTCTCCGTTGCAGCCTGTGCTGCAGCAAGCTCATCAACCCTCTTAGCGAGTTCCTCTAATCTTCTCTCGGTTGCAGCCTGCGCTGCCACTAGCTGATCAAGCCTTTTCTCAGTGGCAACCTGGGCAGCAGCTAGCTTTTCGATTTGTCTCTGGGTCTCTGCTTGTGCCGCAGCAAGCTCATCAACCCTCTTGGCGAGCTCAGCGAGGCCTTTCTCAACAGTTCTTCTTAACTGGTCGAATTCCTCTCGTGTGACCTTAATGTCCTTTACCTTTTCCTCGACCACTCTGACAATAAATTCATAGAGCTCCGCGGTGATCACAATTTATCCTCTGAATCTACCAGTGTTGCCAGTTAAAAAAGTTATTTCAAATCGTACACTCATATATGAGATTTTTTACCCCTTTTAGAGTGCAACAGACTTGTTCCCCCACGTATTGCGACTTTCCCGGCGTATATTTAATCGAAATTCCTCGTAGGTAAGTTAAGCAGAGACATGTCTACTAGCACGCGTGTAAATATATTTTAAGCTAGTGCCTTGAAAGAAGCATAGGCTCAAACTAATTTTTCGTCGATACTTGATATATTGTAAAATTTCATTAATAGATTTCCAGAAAATGATAAAACAATTCAAAGTTATTGCTTGTTAGTTGTAAAAATCATCCAAGAAAATCATCTATTTTCCTCTCAACAGGCTGGGCTTGGAACTCGGGTATACATTCAATACCCCTCTCATCACATAAAGCTCGGATAACTTCCTGGACTCTCTCACGCCAAATTCTAGGCGCACCTGTGGCCAGCGGGTTTTCAACGAGCAAGGGTTTCATACTCTCGGCCAGCTCTGGTCTATGATGGTAGAAGTCGTAGAATAGCTTCGAGCCTGTTTCGAAGGCAAGGTCGATGACCTGCTCGAGAGAAGATCGAGTATCGTTTACCCCCCTGATTATCGGTCCTAGAAATACCCATGTATCAAGCCCCCTCGACGAGACTCTTTTAAGGGCTTCAGCCCGAGCAAGTGGAGAAGGCGAATTTGGCTCTATTAAAGATGCTATCTTGGGGTTTAGCGTGGTTATAGTGAAGCCCACGTTGACCTGTCCACGATAACGCTCTAAAATGTCGAGATCCCGGGTCACTAGGGGTGACTTTGTCTGAATACTTACCTTGAATCCGCTACGTAGGAGTAGCTCGACTCCAAGCCTTGTAAGCTTTTCGACGGACTCGATTGGCTGGTATGGATCTGTTATAGTGGAGACTCCTACCACCCCTTTTTTTAACCTGACGATCTCGTCTCTTAAAACATCTATTATGTTCTCCTTTATGTACACAATTCTACCCCAGTTCCTGGAGACTTCCTCGTAGCGGGTAAAAGCCCTAGCGTAGCAGTAGATACAGGCATGCGCACACCCAGCATAAGGATTAAAGGAGTAATCTAAATCCGGTAGCCCGGACTTAGATAAAGCGTGGGTAACGCGTATCCTCTTATAGGTGATGTTCAGGAGCTGCTCACCTCTAGCCTTGCCTGCTTTAAGAGATCCCTTAGAATTCGAGACTTCTCAAGCCATACTCTAACCGGGAGCCTTGTCGTCTTACCTAATCTCTCGATCACGTCACGAAGATTATCATATTTTTCCGGCTTGCCTCTGAAGAGGGCCCGGACGTTCTCGCGTACAAACCAGACTCCTATGGGTAGGAAGAAGCCCTCATAAATCTCCCTTATCAAAAGCACTGTAGCCTGCCTCCTCTCCCTTCTCAGGTACTCAGCACTGGCAAGCCTTGAGGCGTAGTAGCATCCTCCTAGAGAAGCGTACTCTGTACGCCCCTTAAAGCCCTCCCAGTCCGCCTCTACCTCCACGGCTGTGCCCGGGTTCCAGGTGGTGTGCGGGAACCAGGCCTCTATCCACTCGAAGCTCCACGAATAGGGAGCTAGTATCCCGACAAACAGGTTATTAGAGTGCTTTCTCTCAAAGAATAGGAAGGAGTCGATTGTAGGGTATCCTTTGACTTCCCGAATAATTCTCCGCGATACCATGTCATCCACAGCGGTTATGGACCATCTCGTAGGCACGAGCCTCCTAAGAGGAGTCTTACCAAGGAGCCCCACAGAGAAAACCCTCTGTATCGTAGAGACGGGCAACCCGGACTCGTATAAGGACCAAACAGCTTCCTCTGAACGCACACCGTCATCTCCAAGGAACTTCTCTACGGGTCTAGGAATTTTAGGGTTATCCAGAACCCTGATTTTTTCGGCAACCCCTGAGGGTCCGAAGGGGGGTGCATGCGGGTCAAGCCTTAGGCCTCGTGGGGGCTTGGCAAACCTGACCATGACGTCTAGAGGCTTAGAGGATGCGGAGAGGAGCGCTATTTCATTTACGAGGTCTGGACGCCTCACGTCGAAGTGGAGGTTACCCATGACTAGACCAAACCGAAACTTGAGTATCTCGTCTAGGCTATAGTCCAGCCATCTCTCGGGTGAATCGTACACCGAGGGGTCGCCCTCCAGAGTTGCGACCGATGGAGCAACGCGGACCTTAGGGTAACCAACCCTCCCTACAAATACAGATGGAGGTGATGGTGCCTCCAGTTCGCTGCTAGTAGGTGGCCTTATCTGGCCTAGAGACTTCCAAATGGACATGAAGGGGCAGGTGGGAAGCCCGCAAAGGTTCTTGGCCCCCCTGCACTTTAAACACATGTTTGTTACGCGTGAAGACATCTGCTGCCTGTTGCTAGGTTATTGATGGATATATTGTTTCCGCAGAATAAGGTGAAAATGACCACTCGGAATATTTAATTATGAGAGCATTTTTACCTTCTTGTGTCGGGCAACAATACTAATTCTTTTACAAGACGATACACAGTTAGACCTGAGCATGCCGCAAGACACTTGGAAACCGAGGGCATAAGAGTGCTAGCAACCCCCGTAATGGTAGGCTTCATCGAGGAGACATGCAGGATCTTCTGGGATGAGCGGCTACCCCCTAACAAGACCACCGTGGGTGTTCGTGTAGACGTATCACACGTGAAGCCTGCCTTAGTGGGATCAGAGCTGGAGGTTAAGGCGAGTGTTCTCTACGCGGATGAGAAGCGTGTCAGATTCTGGGTTGAAGTCTGGAGCGGAAAACTGCTTATAGGATATGCCCTGCACGAGAGAGCGGTGATAGACAAGGAGGGCTTCGCCAATATGATAAAAACAATGATGAGTAGCAGTGCTGGCGGATGATACCAACCTGGCCACGGTATTTTGCGCTTTGGAGGAGAACCATATTAATCATTCATAAACTGCTAGTAGCCTTTCTCTGGATTAATAACGTTCAGCGGTTTTTCACCCCTAATAAATCGTGCCACGTTCTCAACCGCAAATCGTAAGCATGATTCCCTAGCCCTACGGGTCCATCCAGCCTTGTGAGTTGTAGCAATGACATTGGGCAACTTGTGTATGCCGAGCTTGGAGGGCCATCCTTCCTCAGGCGGGTAGCGCCACCACACGTCTATTCCGGCTCCCGATATCCAGCCCTCCGTGAGAGCCTTGTATAATGCTTCCTCATTCACGACATGGCCCCGGGCAACGTTTATTAGGAATGACGTCTTCTTCATAGCTCGCAGCTCCCTCTCGCCTATAAAGCCCACTGTCTCCTGTGTAAGTGGTAGAGCAACGACAACGAAGTCAGCCTGAGCTAGTATGCTAAGTGTTTCGGAGGGCCCCACGACCAGGTCGGTGTACGGGTCTTTGACAGGGGTCTTTTTCACAGCCAGAACCCTCATCCCGAAAGCCCTTCCCAGCTTTGCAACCTCGCGGCCAATCTCTCCATAGCCTATAATCGCGAGTGTAGAGCCCTCGATATCGTAGAGGAAGTTCTCTTCGGTGTGACTCCTCCAACCACCCTTCTTCATCTCCGCGTCCTGCTCAACAACCCTTTTAGCCAGAGCTAGGAGGAGGGCGAACGCGTGTTCCGCGACTGCACGGGCATTACACCCCTTGCTTGATGCCACGATTACACCTTGCCGGGCGAACAATTCTAGATCAATACCGTCGGCTCCTGCTGCTGGAACCTGAATGAACCTTAGCTTCTCTGCTTTAAGGGCGACCTCTTTGGGAATCCTGAAGGCTATTGCAACCTCAGCCTTCTCAATGTCCTCGAAGACGTCTCCTTTAGGGAAAACAACATCCGCAAGATTACGGAGTCCACTTTCCACTATGCTCTTCTCCCATTCGCTCAACCTGAGTGCTACGTGCACCCTTACCTTCGACATTGGTTAGTTGCCTCGAAGGACTGTTAAGAGCTTTTCGATTCTTGAGTGTTCTCGTTAGAGGGGGGGTTAATACATAGAATATGTTGTGACATATGTCAACCATAAATAAGGAGATCGTGGAGGACTTCACTGAAATCTTAATGAACTCAAGGGAGATCCTTGAGAAGAAGATAGTGGTGCTTTGACATGTCAACAGTGTTTGGCCTCTTCGACAAGTACGTGGGGCCAGCTATGAGGCGCGCGTTAGCTGTGGAGCTTTACAATAGGGGTTTTAAAATAGGTGAAATAGCAGAGATCCTTGGAGTCTCCAGGAGCCTTGTATCGCGGTATCTAAACGGTAGCAGAGGGTCGAGAGCTGGAGATATTCCAGAAGATGTTTTTAATAGCGTCAAAAGCATTGCTGATGAAATTGAAGGCACGAGTATTGGGCCATACGATGTAGAGTACAGGTTGTGGCAAGAGACTCTGAAACTCGCCTCGGAGAAAAAGTTTTGTAGGCTTCATGCTAGGGTTAACAAGAGAATAAAGCCAGAGCTGTGCCAGGTATGCGTGAGGCTTTTCTTGCCTAGTGCGACAAAAGTATAATCATCAGAGAAGCCAAAAGTATGGTTGTCGCCAGCGCTATGAGAGGCCTTATACGGGAAAATTCATAGGCTATTTGAACCCTGTGGAACTCTTGTGCCCCCCTACGCGAGAACTCATCCTCCTTTATTATCCTGGGGAGCGAGGGCCTTTCCATCTGCTGAACATTGGGAAAGATACGCGTTACGACTTCCACGACGTCATCCCGTGTACCGTGCAGCTCTCCCTTAGAGACAAGCAGCGTATCTACTCCTAGAGAGGCTAGCCTCTGTGACAAGAAGTTTGCCACGAATGTCTTTACCTCTTTCTCGTGGCCCGGAAAGGCTGCGTAACCCTCGTCAAGCATAATCCTTGCGACCCAGGCAACCCTTACCACGAGCTTCGACTCTTCGTAGGTAAGAATGTACTCGCCATATCTTTTAAACCACTCCTCGAAGTCCTCCAGTTCCTTCTCAACCCTGGGCTTACGTAATATCACAGAGTAATCCTCCTGCATAAGGTTATCAGAGACTTGGAGTTTGATAAAGCTTTACGCTAGCAGTATTACAAGGCAGAGTCTAGGAAGAGCATGAGGTAAAAGCCTGCTAGGAAGCCCAGCGTGATCTTTAGAGGGGGTTCCTCCTCACGGTATATCTCGGGTATCGCTTCCTTTAAAGTAACGTATATCATCGCGCCCCCCGCAAAGCTTAGCCCGACTGGTAGAAGCCAGCTTGCCGCTGTAAACATGAGAGTTCCCAAAAGCGCTGTTATTGTTTCGCTAACTCCACTTAAAACTCCAATTAAGAGGCCGTATCGCTTCCCCCTGGAGGCAGAAACTGGTAAGGCTACAGCCAAACCCTCAGGGATGTCTTGCAAGCCTATAGCAATCGCCGTAGCTAGACCCACAGGGATAGAGTAAGCGATCGACGTGCCGACAGCCAGCCCCTCGGGCAGGTTGTGTATTATCACGGCCAGAGCTATGAGCCAGGCCTTCTTTAGGATCTTTTTCCCAGCTGGAGGCCCCTCATAGCCTTTAACCAGGTGCTCGTGAGGGACCAGTCGGTCGGTTAGGTGGATCGCTATTACGCCAAGAGCAATTCCCAGTGCCACGGTTGGAAACCCGGAGAGACTTATCGCCGGCAATATTAGGCTGGTAAAGCTTGCGACCAGCATGACGCCAGCTGCAAAGGCAAGGGAGAGAGACATGTCTAGGTCTTTCCCGCGAAAGAAAAATACCCCTAGAGAGCCTAGACTTGTAGTGAAAGCCACGAACAGGCCGGCTAGCAGGCTTCCCATTATCAAGTTTCCTCCGATAATGCTCTCGAAAAGCGATACAAGCCAATCAACCACGCGTCCAAAACCCCCCTTTTAAAGAAAAATGTTTCTATAAGACCCTTAACTGACCACTTCCTGTTTAAAGGGGTCTATATTAACCCTCCTCAGCACCATTACGGCAAGCGCCGTGAAGACAGCAGCTATAGGGCCCCAGACCACAAGACCTGTCGTGTACTCGTATCCATCGAATGGTGGGAGAGATGCCAGGTATCCTATGAAGAGATACGTTAGGGATTGAGAGATATTGATTGGTATACCCTCAAAACCCGTGAAAAGACCTGCCCTGTTCAAGCCCGTCTTAATCTCGTTCAAGTGGACGAGATCCGCCATAACCGCGTAAGGGAAGAGCTCATAGGCTGAAATCCCTATAGCGCCTAGGATGATGGCGAGCATTCCCATAGTTATCCTGATGGCCTCACTCGTTACGAGGGCTGGTAGGGGTGCCATGAGAAGCCCTGCCATTAAAATTATAGCTGCCCTCGTCAGAGCTTGGCCCTTACCCATCCTTCGGGCGAGGCGGGCCCAGAACGGAAACGCACCCATTACAAATACGACCATAACAATACCGAAAACCACTGAAGCTAGGTTTTGGCCTAGTCCAATCACGGCACTCACGTATTTAACTATGAGGGCTACGACCATTGTCTCTGCGGCCGACATCAGCATACGGACAGTTTCCCATCCTATATACTCCTTGAATCTAAAAATGTCAAGTATATCTCTAGTTATCTTGGGTGTTAGAGCTGTTTTCTGTTCAACCGGGATGAGGAATACGCTGGGCATATAGAGGGCTATCTCGACTACTGCAAAGGCCGCCATGACCGGTAAGAGTAGACCCCCCTTGTAGAGTGTAGGGACAAGGAAGCTGAAAACTACGCCCACAGTATTGCCCAGCATATTAGAAATGTTTTGCAGAGTTGTTATGGTTATTCTCTCGCCAGGCTCAGTTATCTCGGGCATCCAGGCCTGGAAGGGTGTAAGCAGGTAGCCGTAGAAGAAGTTGAAGGCCGCGTTCCAGAAGGCACCCCAATAGAAGAGCGCCGTCTTGTCGTCGATGGATATAAAGTAGAATGGAGTAAAGTATAGGAGGGCTGACAAGGCCAGCATCGGGGCTCCTGTGATGATGAAGGGCTTCCTTTTCCCGAGCCTCGTCCTGGTCATGTCGCTAAGGTAACCCATCACTATAGAGTTCACAAGGATTGCGATTTTACCGATGGCGTTGACTACACCGCTCAGTGCGGGGTCGAGCTTGAAAACATCCCAGTAGACGTAGAATCCCGCGAAACTGAAAGCACTTAAGAGGGTTGTGGAGCCTAGCCTGGCAATACCGTATGAAAACTTCTGGAGCTTTGTGAGCACATGAAGAATACTGAGGTATATTAATTTATAACCTTTAGGTAAATAGGAGCTGTTAAAGCGGATATTATGTTCTCCATATGGTATGGGTCGTCGATGGCCTGGGCCTCCCTCACCAGCTCGGCCCTGACATAAGGCGAGGAGAGGTGGATCTGGAAAACCTTCTCGAATACATCACTGTCCAACACTCCGCTTGCGACGACTTCTCCGCCGCTTATTACCCTGTAGCTCTGGCCTCTCCCACCCTCAGCTCGTAGACGTAGCTTTACTTCCTTTGAATTAACAATCCCACCTAGAGGGTAGTGCTTCCCATCAGCGTAAGCCTCCAAAGTGATGCGGGGGCCTGAAGGAGACTCTGATACGAATACCCTCTGCTTCCTTAAACCGTCGAGGAGCCCCTCCTCGCTGAGCTTGTCCACGTAAACCCACGTGGTGGGAGTACCAGGTAGTAGAATACTCGTCTTACCCCTCATCTCGTGGGCATCGCTCCCACCGACCAAGCCTATCCTAAAACCATTATTCAGGAGCTGATCCCACTTGCGGAGCGAGACATAATTGTTAAACTCCCAGACTGAGTGGAAGACCTCTAAGCTGTCCGCGAAAGAGAGATTCTCGAACTCCCAATCGGGACCCAGGGGCTTAGGATGATTTATTGATAAGAAGGCGCCACGGCTCCTGAGATAGGCTACAACCTCCTTGAGTTCCTCATCCGATCGTATCCGGAACTCTGGAATCTCCGAGACTCCGTAAACGTTCATGTGACCTCTATATGTTGTAAGCTCTACACCCCTCAAGAAGAAGACTTTCCCCAAGAACCTGCTACGAAAGCCGAGCTCTGCTATATGGGAAACAACGTTGTGATCGGTCACGGAGACGAAGTCAAGGCCTAGCGAGCCCGCAACTTCTGCTATCTGGTCAAGCGTCGAGTCACCGTCACTGTGGACGGAGTGCATGTGTAGATCGCCTTTAACCCAGCCTTTAGGACTGTCTCCCTGTACTAATTCACTTGTTTCAGGAAGGCTTTGGCTTGAAGTTTTCAGGCAGCCCTCGTAGACCCTTACCTTGACCCTGTACCTTAAACCTTGGTCTGGGATCTTGTATAAGCCTAGTATGACTTTCCATTCTCCTGGAGGGATATCCCCGGGGAGATAGCTCGGCGTAGCCGCCTCTCTTGAAACGGTGAAAGACTTCTTATTGGACCCGCTCCACCCTCTTAGGTTCTTCATCCCTGTGATGAGGTCCACGGTGCCCGGCTGGAACAAGCCGATGTCCACCGTGGTCTCTCCAGGACCTTTTCCCTGATACTCGTACTCAACCTCTATCGTGCACGCTTTCTCAGGAACGGTGAAGGGGAGATAAAGGAAGCCGAGGCGCTTCTCGGGACCAGCGTCACCGGTGAACTCATAGTCTGCCAAAATCCCGCTTTTTCCCGACATCACCTTTTACTACCCTAAAACCATATATTTACTATTACATTAGCCTTTTAAATCAAAGGTGGCTTTAGGTCTCGGTGCCCCTATGAAGCTGGTAACGCTACGTGTCTCGGGGATAGGATGCGCCAGCTGTGTTGCCCCAGTCAAAGAGCACTTCCTGAGGATTCCTAGCGTGCAGGCCGTACACGTGTTAGGGAGTAGGGTTTACCTCATTTTGGGCGATAACGATAACGTCCAGAGGCTGATACTGGATAGTGGTGCCGCCGAGTACTACAGCATCAAAATAGAGGGGATAGAGGAAGTCTCGAGCATCCAAGAGGGATTGGAAAGGATTAGGAGAAGCGATAGGCTCGTTTTATCACTGCCCGGAAGCTAAACGGTCAATCTCAGGGCTTTATCTAAATCTTCTAGAAACTGTTTTAAATCGTCAAGCGGTATCCTAGCACCTGCTGCAGCCGCGTGCCCGCCCCCGTGCCCACCATACTTGGGTGCAAGAATCCTGAGAGCCTTGTTCAAGTCTACCCTTTCATCGCGAGCCCTGAGACTCATGATTGCCCAGTTTCCTCTAACCTCAACGGCAACTCCAACCTTCTTCCCTCTTAACACCGCGGCATAAAAAGCTGTGACTCCGAGGCTGGCTCCCGGGTCGATAACGTAGGCGATGTTTTCAAGGCTCTGGACAATCTCCGGTAGCCTCTCACGAGCCTCTTCGAGTATGCGGGCTTGTTTTCGGGCAGCCTCAACCAGGAAGTCCAACTGGGATGGCAATTTGTTCAATGCAAGTTCTTCTACAACAAGCCTCTTCTTTTCGTGATCCCTCCTTATGGCTTCGAGGCCTAGCGTCAGAGTACCGGCCTCGAGGAAAAGGGATCTTATGTCCCAGTCCCTGATTTTCTCCTTGAAGAACGGGGTCGTTATGGCATAGTCGCCTATGGCCCCGTAGAGTGCAACCCTACTCATCTCGCTGGGAGGATTGAAGAACCTGTAAGCTAGCTCTGCCGTGCAGGGGCCCTCCTCATGGAAGACCTTGACGCCTGAGGCCCTTAGCAGGTCGAGTGCGCCTTCGGGCGGCGGATGATGGTCTATATAAATGGCTTCTTTAAATTCGTGGAGCCTTAAGGCTAGTTCTCTCCACAGTCTCTCGTCAAGGGATATGTCAAGTATTATGACGCTTTCAGCCTCTCCCCTGAACTCGTCCAGGTCACCCAGGATGCCTACGGGGTGCGTAAAAACAACTCGACCATGTACGACGGAGCGTGCAATAGCAGCCGAGGTGACGCCGTCAGTGTCTCCGTGAGCTAGTATGAGAAAATCCGACATTTCCCTTAGGCCGGCTTCACGAAACCCCACTTCTCGATAGCTCGCGCGAGCTCTCTATGGGTCTTCGCGTACTCTGCGAGGTCTATGCCCTCAATCGCTGCCTCGACGGCTTGCCTAGCAGCTGCAGCGCCAGCTCTCGGTCCATCTGGGTGCCCGACGACGCCTCCCCCAACCTGTATGACTAGGTCCATACCCATCCTCCTTATGACTTCTGGGAGCGTGCCGGGGTGTAGTCCTCCACTCGATACGGGGAAGGAGGGCTTGAACTCGTTTAGGGGCTGCTCAAGGTGGAAGACGTCGTCACTGTCGGGCGTGTAAACGGGATCTCTTAGAACCCTTGCATTCCTAACAACGTCCACCGTCTTCGCCTCCAGCTTCCCGACCTCGGGGGTTCCGACGTGTAGCTGGTCTATACCTATAATCCTGTAGAGCTTGGCGAGGGTGAACATGGAGATGCCGTGGTAGGGGTTCCTCGTGAAAGCTGCATGCATCGCCCTGTGGCCGTGGATAGCGAGGCCATACTCCTCTGCCAGGTCCCGGATATATGTGAGCGCCGACCACCCCGTTATAACCACGTCCACCATTATATACGGGTTCCCGTAGTCTGCTACCAGCTTCAGTCTCCGCTCCATCTCTCTGACGTCAGCCGTGATGTTTGCAAACCAAGCCTTCCTTTCACCCGTCTCCTTTTCAGCCCTGTCAATGGACTTCATGATAGCCTTGGCCCTCTCCTCAAACCTACAGAAGCTGGGGCTAGCGATGTTCTCGTCATCCTTGACGTAGTCCATACCCCCTATAAGCAGATCGTATGCAAGCTTCTCCACCTCGTCGGGCGAATACCCGACCTTGGGTTTAGGAACGGTTCCGATAATCGGCCTCTTGCTAATCCTCATGACTTCCCTTATCCCATTTATCCCCTTTGAGGGCCCCTTGAACCCCTTTAGGAAAACGGGCGGGAGATATATGTCCTCAACTCTTAGGCCCTTCACTCGCCTCATGCCGAAAATATTCCCGGCAACAGACGCTAGAAAGGCGGGCATGTTCGCCTCTTCAAAAAGCTCGACAGGGTAAGCTATCCTCACAAGGTATGAGCCATCCCCTAGATCCTTGTACTCATAGGCCTTACCCTTCAAACGGTCTAGTCTAGACTGGTCGTACCACTGGTAGAGAGTCGTCCAGGTCCCGACGCTGCTCTCTGCAGCCACACCGCCAGCTGCGTCGTCAACGGTAAAGCCCTCGCTCGGGGTTAGACGGAAAGTAACTATAACCTCGTTCTTTGGGTCTGGAGTGTACCCCCACTTCACAAACTCAGGATAAGGCTCAAATTCTTCCGGCATCTGATATCAAATATATCTTTACGGAAAGGCGAATAAATACCCTTTGGTTATAGTTGAGGCAAAACACCTTGAAGCAAAGACCATATTTATCTGGATCAACATATCTAGCACGTGACGCACGAGATCCAGGAAAAAATAATAGAGGTTTACAACAAGGTCATTGAGAGCGTCGTAGGCGTGTCTACTCTACGCGTCATAGACCTCATATTTACCCAAGCCCCCATCACGGGTTTCGGGTCGGGAGTCGTAGTGGACTCCGACGGGCTCATAGCCACTAACTCACACGTAGTCGAGGGTTTTGAGAAAATAGTAGTTACCGACCCGCATGGCGATACCTTCCCAGCAGAGATAGTTGCGGAGGACCCTCAATGGGACATAGCTTTCCTGAAAGCCGAGGGAGGAGACTTTAAGCCGGCGAAGCTCGGCGACAGTGACAACGTGAAAATAGGCCAGATAGTCCTAGCCATTGGAAATCCATTCGGCCAGATACTCGGCGGACCCTCGCTAACCTTTGGCGTCATCAGCGGCCTCAAGAGAACTCTTCGGGTAGAAGGGAAGGTTTACGAGAATATGATTCAGACAGATGCCGCGATAAACCCCGGGAACAGCGGTGGCCCGCTTGTAAACCTCGATGAAGAGGTTATCGGGATAACGACAGCGATGATACCCTTTGCCCAAGGAATCGGCTTCGCGATTCCCGTCAACGAGGTCAAATGGGCCCTCGAGCAGGTGAGACAGTATGGTAGAATTGTGAGGCCCTGGATCGGCATATTCGGAATCGACGTCACACAAATGGTTGCCAGGCAGCTCAATCTCCCCGAACCTGGAGGAGTCTTGATAGTCCGAGTAGTACCCGGTGCTCCAGCACACCGTGCAGGAATAAGGGCCGGGGATCTGATAATCGAGGCCAACGGGAAGAAGCTCGAGGGTGTTGCTCATCTCGCCCGGGTTCTGCGAGAGATAGGCATAGGAGGAGTTGTAGAGCTTAAAATCCTACGACACGGCGTATACAGGATTATAAATGTCCGCGTGGAAGGAATTTCAACCCAATAATCCTGATTAAACTAGGAAAAACAAAAATCCTAACTCCTGTTTAGTTGGAGCCTCCACTTGTACGCTAGGATTTTTCAGCCCCTATAGTGTTTCGCCATTTCCTCGTTTCCAGGCATAGCGAGGATTGCATCCCACACCTCTTCGGCCTGCTTCTCGGACTTCGTTCTGGGATCCAGCATGAGCCAGTCTATGAGGATCTGCCTCCCGCCCTCAAGGAAGGCTGTCAGGGTCATTTCCATTCTTAGCATGCGCGGCCAGAGAACAGACTTGAGGATCTTCCCGGGAACCCTTAACCCTTGAGGCCTCCTAACTCCTTTCGCGGATACCTCTGCGGGGATCTCGACCGCGACATTGTTGGGTATGCCGTCAATCGCCCCATCGTTGGGGACATTGACCTGATAGGTCGCAGGCTCGTCGTTCGCTATAGAGCTTATGATTGGGATGAGGGACTCATCTGTCCTCGAGGCTGGGAAGAAGGGAGCTATAGGCATGCGTGGATCCTCGGCGAGCCTCTCAAGGTAGCTCGAGTACCACTCGTGGTGGGCGAGGTATAGCATCCAGCCTATCTCGCTGTCAGGGCCTCCGGTGGGACCGAACCAATACTGCTTGGTCTTTAGGTCCCAGTGATACGCCCACGTTCCCCCTCTAACCGTGTCGCCGATTGGGAATAAGCCGTAACGCTTGTACATGTCGACTGCGGCTGGGCTCAAGTGTATGTCGAAGGGGTTGCGTTGGCTGAGCCTCCACTTCCTCCAGTATTCTTGGGCTTTTTTCTCGATCCACTCGTCCAGGAGTGGATAGAGGTTCCTCCCCTTGGAGGTAAACTTTGTCAACCATATGACGTGGTTGAAGCCTATCATCTCGGCCTCCACGTCCTCCGGTTTAAAGCCAAGTATGCCGGCTATCTCCTTATAGGCGAGGTGCCCGTGACACAGCCCAATGACGTTGACCTTCACCTCTCGTGATATCAGCGTAGTGAGCTCGAAGACGGGGTTAGCCAGTTGCAGGAGCCATGCTCCGGGGGCGTACTGTTCGACGTCCCTTGCTATGTCTAGTGCCAGCTTGAATTGGTAGTAGCCCCATATGGTGTGGTAGTCCGAGACCATGTTCCACTCCGTGCTGTTCACACCCCGGTAGTAGCCGTGCTTCTCGGAGATCTCCCGCATCGCCTCGTAGTATCCGTGCCCACCATACATGGCCGTGTTTACGACGAAGTCAGCGTCCTTGATTGCCTCCTTCCTGTTAGTAGTCAGATGGAACTTGTAGTCTACGCCAAGCTCTGAGGAGTATTTCCTTGCGAATGCGCCTACTCTCTTAAGACGGGTCTCGTCTATGTCCATAAGGTAGACTTCGCTCCCTAGGAGGGTGGGGGTATGGAGAAGATCGTGAACCACGGTTGAACTCCAAGCTATGCTTCCCGCGCCTATAACGGCGATCTTGACTTTTGTCACAACTTCATAATATTGTATTAAGAAATAACTTTTTCTTATTAAGAACTAGTCTTTAAGAGGCGTCTTTAAGAGGCGGAACGTTAACTCTACACCGTCTCATTATCAAGGCTGAACAGCCTCGACGCTCAGCACCTTGAGGGTTGCTTTTCTCAACAACAGGAGCGTTGTAAGTCTAATAGCGGGGAACAGCATCAAAAATAAGATTATAGCAACGGGATTAGCATATGGGGGACGGACACGTATATTGACAAGGGAAAGACCCGATGATAAAACATCTAATATCGCAACGGCCTTGAAGAGACCCTCCTTCGTCAGCGAGCCCAGTTCTAAGAGGAACATTATCATCCCCACCCATCCGAGCAGTATTCCTAAACCCATCACGAGTAGCGTTACTACTAGCCCGAGTATGATAATTACCAGCAATCCCTGGTATCCCTCCCGTGCACCAGGCTGCTTCACAATCATCCCTGGCAAAGGCGTCGTCCCGTTGGAGGTTATAACAGCTAGGATGATTAGCGCAGCAGAGATCGCTCCAAAGATGAAGCCGGCATAGTAACCATACTTCAGAAGCTTTGAGGGAGTTGAAAGGGTGCTGCTCCACTTGGCCAGCCTACCCGCTGAGGGTATAAGGTAGAAGAGGATAGCGATAAGCCCTAGAACAAATCCGACGAGGGCTAAAACGCCCCCGATAACCGACAATACTAGATATCTTTGCAGAGAAGCCATAATCTCTTCGAGAATATGCTGGGAGGTCGCGTACGCGGTCAGGGAGTAAAGCAACATAGTATATGGAGCTAAAAAGATGGAAGATATCACTTCTAGAACATAAGATATGATGCTTATCTCAGAATATTTTTTGAGAAGATTCAATCCATACCTGTAGTCGTCGGCCTGGAGAACCTGCATAACTCAACCCCGATTCAATTTTGATATCAACTAATAAAACGCTGACGCCGAACACGCCTATAGGAAAACATATTTAGAGGCTTTAGAGGGTCACTCAGCGAGAAGCTTTACTATCCTATTCAGGTATTCCAGGCCCTTCAAGTACGTTTGCTTACCTACCTCCTCTAGGCAATACATGCTCTTACCCTCCTCGCTTGTCTTACGCCTGACTAGCCCTTCTCTCTCCATCCTGTATAGAACAGTGTAAAGGTAAACAGTGTTAACCTTTATGGAGAACTTTTCCTTAAGTCTCTTCTTTAATTCTGTAACACTCAATCCATCTTCGTGTAGCAGGATATTAGCCACATATATCCATAGAACCTCGTTTTCAAGCTTCCTCTTAAGCCTCTTGAAAGCCTTCAAAGACACTTCTGAAGCCACGATCAGAGAAAAGCCAAAGGCTTATTAATAACTCTTCTAGAAGGTTTTCTGTATAAAAAAATTCATACGTGATTCGTATGGGAAAGATAAGGGTGGGACTTGTAGGGATAGGGAACTGTGCCTCAGCCATAGTTCAAAGCGTTTTCCTCGCGAAGAAAACGCCTTTAAGGGGTATCCTTTTCGAAGAGATAGGAGGCTACAGGGTACAGGACATTGACTTTGTTTTCGCTGCCGACGTGGATACAAGGAAGATAGGTAAAGATCTTGGCCAGGCAATATTCGAGGGCCCCAACCTCTTCCCCCGGTTGGTGGAAGATATAGAGACGGGAGTAAAGGTCACAGCGGGGCCTGTCCTTGATGGAGTTGCAGAGCACATGAGGCCTTTCTTCGCGCCGCACTCGCGAGACGTCTCAATGGACGAAATTGTTAAGGCCATGAGAGACGCTGGGGTCGAGGTCGTAGTGAATATGCTGCCGGTGGGCTCTGAGCTTGCTACACGCTTCTATGCCGAGGCTACGCTCAGAGCTGGCGCGGCCTTCATAAACGGCATCCCTGTCTTCATAGCAAGTGACCCTACGGGTGAATGGCAGGAGAAGTACAGGCGAGCCGGGCTACCTCTACTTGGAGACGACGTGAAAGGACAGTTTGGGGCCACGATTCTCCACTCAGCTCTCACGGCTTTGATGCGTGAGAGAGGCCTTCTCGTAGAGGAGACCTACCAGCTGAACATAGGGGGTAATACGGACTTCCTCAACATGAAGGAGGAAGAAAGGCTCCGGAGCAAGAGGGAGAGCAAGACTAGCGCTGTCGCATACACGCTTTTCAACGCAGAGGAGATTATCCGGTCACAGAGAATAAGGATTGGTCCAAGCGACTGGGTACCATTCCTAGGGAATACCAAGGTGGCCTACATATACATCAAGGCGACATCATTCCTCGGATTACCCGTGGAGCTCGACGTCAAGCTCAAGGTAGACGATAAGAGCATGTTTGCCGCTTCAATGGTAGACGCTATAAGGCTGGCGAAGCTGGCACTTGACAACGGACTATCCGGGCCCATACACGAGGCCAGTGCATACTACTTTAAACACCCGCCGAGACCTGTCTCGTCGCCTTACGAGGCTAAGAGAATGCTGGAAGAGTTTATAGCAAGGTACGGGGCAGCACAGGCCTAGATCCCACACTCATACAAGATACAACTATATACGTATAAAACAAGTGATCTTCGAGACAAAATGTTTGATGATGCACTGAGCGATGAGAGGTTTAAGAAAGTCATCGAGAAAGCCATAGGCTACTATAGGCACTCACACCACGATATCTCCCACGTTGAACGCGTCTATAATTTAGCCCTCAGGATAGCACGCGAGATCGGAGACCCGGTCGACCTAGACGTTCTGAGAGCTGCTGTGATACTACACGACATAGCGAGGTCGATGGAGGACGAGGGTGTTATAGATGACCATGCAGCTAAAGGCGCTGAGCTCGCCAGAGAGATTCTCCGCGAGGCTGGCTTCGAGGAGGAGAAGATCGAGAAGGTTGCCTACAGCATCGCCTCCCACAGGTTCAGGAACGGTGTAAAGCCAGACCTAATCGAGGCCCAGATATTACAGGACGCTGACAGGCTCGACATGATAGGGGCTATAGGCATAGCCAGGGCCTTCGCGAGGGGCGGTTGGTCCAACACGCCCTTCTATGATCCAGCAAAGCCGCCGAAGAACAACTATGACGGCCGCTCTGAAACCGTTATAAACCACTTCTACGAGAAGCTTTTGAAGATAAAGGACACCCTGAACACCGAGCCCGCTAAGAAAATAGCAGAGGAGAGGCATAGGTTCATGCTCCTATTCCTTGAGAGATTCATGAAGGAGTGGCGTGGAGAACTATAAGGTGTTCTTGCGAGAAACTATTCGTTAAACAAGCAGCCCTGGATCTTGCTTTTAGTGCGTTCGGCTTTTAAATATCATTATGATACATTATTATTTGGTAGGCGTGCTTTCAGAGGAGGAGAAAAAGAAAATTCTAAGAACCTTGAGAGAGGATGAAGAGTTTAGGTACGCTGTAGCAGGCTTACTAGGGCTCGACACAATCCTTAACGAGCTAAGAATGCTTAGAGCGGACTTCCAGCGCCACCTCGAGCTTGAGGAGATGAGGTGGAGGGAAAACGACAAGAGGTGGGAGGAAAACAATAAGCGGTGGGAGGAAAATAATCGCAGGTGGGAAGAAAACAACAAAAGATGGGAGGAAAACAACAGGAGATGGGAGGAGGCTTATAAGAGGTTCGAAGCTATTGAGGCAGAGTTAAAAAAGCTGCGGGAAGACCACAACAAGCTTCGGGAGGACTTCAACAGGCAGTTCGAGCTTTTCAGCAAGAGGCTCGACTCATTCGAGAGGCGTCTCATAGCCATGGGGGCTAGGTGGGGAGTTGAAAGCGAGGAGACTTTCAGGGAGGCTATGAAGAATATAGTTGAGGAGATACTTGGCGCTGGCAAGGTGGAAAAGTGGAGAGTCCTCGATGAGGAGGGGGTAGTCCTCGGCTACAAGGCTGAGGTGGAGGTAGACGTGCTCATCAAGGATAAAGTGCACATCCTGATAGAGGTAAAGTCCAGCGCGTCAGAGAGCGACGTGTTTAAGCTATGGAGAATTGGAAAACTTTACGAGAAAAAGACCGGTGTAAAGCCTAGACTTGTCATGGTGACGCCTTTCCCAACGGATAAGGCTCTGGAGGCCGCGAAAAATCTCGGAGTAGAGATCTACACGAGAACATAGGCATAGACGCCCTCAAGCGAGGGACTCGTTCATTACGGTTTTCTCGTTTTAATCTATTTATCAATGTATTATTAGTGTACAATCCTAGGTGTGACCCAACGCCTCCCCAGTGAGGAGAAGGCCCCTTCAACAACCCTACAAGTCCGAAAAATCCACAATTTGTGCCGGCTACCCGGGATTCACTCACCAGCCATGTCTGCTTCAATGCAAGACATTTTTTATTCAGGTACCATACTCGATTACATGTGGCATGGAAGGCAATAACCATAATAGCAGTGGTACTCATAGCCTCCGCATTGTACTTGAACGACCTCGTCTCGTCGGCTGAGCGTATAAGCGTTGACGTGGAGAAAATAAGCGTCGTGAGCGTTGGGCTTCAAGCCGCCAACGTTAACCTCACACTGGCTTTCAACAACCCCTCGAACCACAAATACACTGCGGAAGTCGTCAATTATGACGTCTACATTGAGGGCGTGAAGGTCGGGAACGGCACCATTACAAACCTAGAAATACCGCCTGGAACCACACGTCAAAGCTCTATACTAACCCTGTACTACGCTAAGCTCGGGAAAGCCCTCATGAGCCTTTTAACCCAGGGCAAGATCGACATAACCGTTAACGGGACGGCAAATATTAAAGTCCTCTTCTTCCCCGTCGAGGTAAAGTTCTCCAGAACAAAGACCGTTAAGCCCTAGAGTCGCTACTGGGCTAAGGCAGTCGATCAACGTTTAAAAGCGGTTGGAGATAAAGCCCTTCATCGTCATGGGGCTTCCACGTGGCCGGAGCATCCTCTGAGAAAGTCTCAAGAGTACTCGAGGAGTTAACTTCACTGTGCGTTTCGAAGATATACCCCTTTCATTGCAGCAGCGACAACACTAGGAGCTATCTGTCCGGATTCCACTCTTGAGCCCATGGAGGCGGCGGGGGTGGACTTGAGGTATCACTCGACGTGTAGTAGAGAAAGCGGCAGAGGCTTCAATAATCTTTGCTCACGTCAACGTCACTAAATATTGGTGGGATAAAAATTATAAGGTAGGTCCCACTAACAGTTTTTGTGGAAAGAGCTAGAATTGATGGTAAGGGGAGAGTCACAATCCCAAAGAGGCTGAGAGAAATACTTAACCTCAGGGAGGGCGAGGAAGTGCTCCTTGTGCCCGAGAAGGATGGACTCCTAATTAGGAAGGCCAGTCAACCCGAAGAAATCCTGGAGAGGCTTCTAGGAGACCTGACGTTTAGCAGGGAGCTGAGAAAAGTAGCTGAACAAGAGGCGCTAAGGGAAACTTCAACATGATCAAGGCGCTTCTTGAGACAGGTTTTCTTCTCGCCTTAAACCCTCGGGACAGGAACCACGAGTGGGCCACGCGCGTACTGAACGAGGCAAAGAAACATAAAATAATCATTTTTCTCTCCCCAGCCTCCCTCATAGAACTATCCCTAATCTTGAAGTCCAGAGGACTCACAGACCCTGAGATCAGCCAGGTCTTCGACGCGTTAAACTCGCTCATAAAGCCCAAGCCATCATATCCAGAACTGACGGCGGAAACCCTTTCCTTGGCGGCAAGGCTGAGGACTAGGTACCCGGAGCTCTCCTTCTTCGACTCTATACATGCAGCCCTTACGTTAGAGAATGACCTCGCCTACTACGACCTAGACGACGTTATTCTGCATGTTGTGGAGTCTGAGAGAGGGTAAAGACAGACCAGGGTTATAGAAGCTCCAGTGACGGGCATCGTCAGACTGGAGTGAGGGGCGTGTTCTCCTAAAGGCTACGCCCAGTTTTTAACGAAAAGATGGCTGTTAGGCGGAGCTGCATTATCCATTTAAGGCTGAGAACTGCTGGATTATAAACCCCTGTCTACTTGAGTGAGAACTGTTAGGACGCCTCCATGGATCTCCTAAATAAATACTCATCCCTTTCTAGGCGACTCGGATCCGCCTCCACGTGTACCGGTAAACTATAAATCCATGGCTATGGGGTGAGGATAATAGGATGAGATTTTTACCTGGGCGAAGAGCACATCTTTCTAGGAAAGGCGCCTACGCGTTAGCCGTGACCCTTATAATATTACTCATAGTTTTAACTTACATCCCCACTCGAACACCCGGATCACCTAGGCTTAGCGTAAGCGATCTCCCGCAGCTGTTCGTCGAGGCGGCGAGCGGGCTTAACTACTCGCTAAAACTCTTAAAGCTCTCAACACACAGCAAAGTAAACGCGACG
>ERZ1669248.411-NODE-411-length-21356-cov-54.242806_pt1 | contig 21356 bp, 26 predicted proteins | sample MGYA00579296_ERZ1669248 | MGnify/ENA primary metagenome ERZ1669248 (study PRJEB41166, sample SAMN08046057) | hot springs metagenome | biome: hot spring; feature: neutral hot spring; material: thermophilic sediment; isolation source: thermophilic sediment from...
CAGCCCCGTAAACAATTTTTCTTTAGCAGATATTTGGTGTTCGGGTTTCATAAGGCTTGATATGTTTCGTTACCAAGTCCTCTATCCTTGGCTTCATCGCTCTCAAGACCCCTCTTTCATCGGGGTCCATATCATCGAGCTCCGCTCGCTCGAGGTGACCCCAGCCCACACTCCACCATCATTGAGGACTCAGGTTCATCGTTGTGGGGGAAACCCCACATCCTGAACTCAACCTATTTCAGCACCCCTTAGGTCTTTACCCCCCACCCGCACCCAGGGATTATACCTATAAAAGACGTAATACCAACTCTTATGAACATTTATGAAACCCGAAACAGCTAACAAAGGCTTCTCGTGCGTGTCGTGTGTGGGAGCTGGTATTTCTTGGTGTTCTCAGGGTTATGGGTGTCTGTTTTGCTTAAATAGTTCGTGTTAGATTTATTTTGGTGTGTGGTGGGATGCCTTTCAAGAACGGGGATATGTTGCTAGTTGATTACGCGATATTTGTTAAAGAGACTGGAGAATTAGTTGACACAACTATTGAGTCGTTGGCTAGGCAGTACAAGAAGTATGAGGAAGGCAGGGTTTACGGGCCGGAATTAGTTGTTGTTGGTGAGGGTAGGTTCATAAGAGGGTTTGAGGAAGCAGTTTCAAGTGTTGAGGAACTTAATAGGAAGTATGAAGTAGAGATCTCGCCTGATAAGGCTTACGGCGAGAGAGACCCTAATAAAGTCAGGGTCTTTCCTGTTAGGTTGTTCTTGAAGAATAACATAACTCCTGACGTAGGTAAGGAAGTGACTATTAACGACGCTGTAGGGAGGATAATAGCCGTTACTGGGGGGAGGGTAACCGTAGATTTTAATCACCCATTAGCTGGTAAAACACTTAAGGCAGAGTTCACCGTGCTTAAGAAGCTTGAAGATTTTGAGGAGAAGGTAAGGTACTTAATTAAGCGGAGAATTAAAACTCTTGACGTAAGCACTGTTAAGGTTTCTTTAAAAGATGAGGGCAGTATTATCGAGGTCGAGTTACCTAAGGATTACAGGCTCAGCGAGAACATACAGATAACGAAGTACCTGATTTCAAGAGATTTGTTGAGGTGGCTAGAGAGAGTTAAAGAAGTAGTCTTTGTAGAGAGGTTTGAAGGCACGGAATTCAGAGGCGGTGAGACTAGTGCATCAAGAGAAGAGACAGCCTGAGGTAAACATAGGTGTGGTAGGTCATGTAGACCACGGCAAGACAACCTTAGTTCAGGCTCTGACTGGGATATGGACAGGCAGGCACTCCGAGGAGCTCAAGAAAGCAATGACTATAAAGCTAGGTTATGCGGACGGCGACATATACGAGTGTCCTGATGCTGAGCCAAGCCGCAGATACGTGCCTCAGCCGACATGCGTGAACAGCGTGTACAGGAGGAGCGTTTCTTATGTTGATGCTCCAGGCCATGAAGTGTTAATGGCTACCATGCTCTCAGGCGCTGCGTTGATTGACGGCGCCTTACTAGTCGTAGCGGCTAACGAGCCCTGCCCACAACCTCAGACTAGAGAGCACTTCGCAGCTCTCAACATAATAGGGGTTAAGAACATAATAGTAGTTCAGAATAAAGTTGACGTAGTGACTCCGGAGGAAGCTTTAAAGAATTACAGAGCTATTAAAGAGTTCTTGAGAGGAACCCCGGCTGAGGACGCGCCGGTAATACCTGTAAGCGCTCTACACAAGATAAACGTGGACGTGTTGACGACAGCCATAGAGAAGCTAATACCAACGCCTGAGAGAGACCTTAGCTCACCCCCACTAATGTTTATCGCTAGATCCTTCGACGTTAACAAGCCTGGTACGCCGTCAGCTGACTTAAAGGGTGGAGTAATTGGGGGTGCGCTGTTGAGGGGGGTTATCAGAGTCGGTGACGAAATAGAGATAAAGCCTGGGGTTAAGGTACGTAAGGAAGGGAAAGAATATTACGAGCCATTAATTACAGAGGTGGTCAGTATTAAGTTTGGTGATAGGTCGTACAATGAGGCTAAGCCAGGAGGCTTAGTAGCTCTCGGTACTAGGTTAGATCCGTCATTAACTAAGGCTGACAGCCTCGTAGGGAACGTGTGCGGTAAGGCAGGGACTGTGCCGGACCCAGTAACACAGATCTCGGTAAGCTACTCTTTGTTGGAGAGGGTTCCTGGAACTAAAGAGCAGGTGAGGGTGGAGCCGCTTAAGCCTAGGGAGACCATCATGATTACTGCTGGCGTGGCAGTTACGCTAGCTACCGTAAACTCGATTAGCAAGAGTGTTGCTTCACTAACTCTGAGAAGACCTATAGTGGCTTGGGAAGGGATGAGAGTCGCGATAAGCAAGCAAGTCTTGGGTCGCTGGAGGCTTGTGGGCTGGGGATACATAGAATGAGTTAAGGGTTTCTAATGAGGTTATGTAAGGTACTGCTAGACACTAGTGCTTTGCTACTAGTTAGTGAGGGCATAGACCTCGACATTAAGTTACGTGAGGATCTAGACTGTGATAAGGTAGAAATGTATACGTTGGATGTCGTGGTGAGAGAGTTGAAGAGTCTTGCTTCAAGCAAGAGTGTTAGGAAGGCGCCTCCAGCAAGGCACGCACTAGAATATGTGGCGAGTCATGTCTTAATCGTAGACACAGGAATTAACGACGTGTCAGGTGATAAAGCTTTGTTGAGCTATGTTTCAGCGAACCCAGACTACATTGTAGTAACTCTAGACAAGAAGCTTAGGAAGCTGCTGAAGCTAGCAGGCTTCAGAGTAGTTACTTGGTGGTCTAGCAGGCGCAGGTTTTCTATAGCTTAAATTTCTCTACTATGGTACATAATTAGGTGAGTCAGGGATGTTCAGGCTGACCACGGTAGAAGATACTGTCAGGATACCGCCTGAGTTCTTTGGTGAAGATCTCGATTTAGTAGTGCTCAAGCAACTTAAGGAGAAATACGTTGGTAGGGTAGACCCAGCCTTAGGCATAATAATCTCCGTGTGGAGAGTTACGACAGAACCTGAGGGCAGGATACTACCGGGAGATGGTGCCACGTACCACAAGGTAGTAGCTGATTTGATAACTTTCTACCCAGTAACTCATGAAATCGTTGAGGGGGAGATAGTTGATGTTAAGAGGACAGGCATATTCGTTAATGTGGGCCCGGTAGATGCTTTCGCGCACGTTAGTCAGTTAGCAGACGATAAGCTTGTGTATGATGAAGCGAGAGACTCGCTGGTAGGAGAGTCCACGAAGATTGTTTTCGCTAAGGGAGACGTAGTAAGGGGTAGAGTCATTAGTGTTTCCGTGGCTCATCCAGTACATATTAGGATAGGACTTACTCTCAGGCAGCCTGGCTTAGGCAAAGTGAGGTGAGCAAGACGTCCACTACTAGAAGCAAGAAACCGTTGTTTAAGGCTTGCACGAACTGCAGATACCTGGTAAGCAGGGAAGTGACTAAATGCCCTAACTGCGGTAGCGAGTCGTTCACGGATGACTGGAGAGGAATTGTTTTGATAATAGACCCGGAAAAATCTTCTGTGAGTAAGTACCTGAATATAAAGAAGGAAGGTAGGTACGCACTGCAGTTAGGGTTGTGAAGGACTTCGTGGTTGTTGATTGTTTTTTGTTTCACGGCTTTTCACGTCTAAGCTAGATTATTCGAAAGGCTTGCCCACTCATAAATCTGTTGGTGACTGCTAGTCTCCGAGAACTGCTTCAGCAGGGTGGTGAGTGGGTCAGCGGAGACCGTGATGAACTACGAGAACAGCAATCAAAGAACATCAAAAAGCACCAACAACGCTCTCGAGTGAACAGTATAGAATAGTTTTGTGTGCTCGGGAAACTTAGCTTAAAATACCTCATGTAGGCTTTATTTATTGGTGTGAGGTCGTGGGTCAAGCACCCTTAAAGACCTTGAATATTGAGGAGGGTGTGGTGGTGAATGTGCTTAGAGAAAAACGTAACAAAGTTATTAACAGGATTGAGTTAGTGGGTGAGGTAATACACTTAGGTAAGGCAACGCCATCCAGAGCTTCCTTAAAAGAAGCTATTGCTAAGCTTTACGGTAAGAATCCAGAACTCATAGTAGTAAGGTATGTTAAGAGTGTGTACGGTTCTCACAGGTCTGTTTTTAGAGCTAACATATACGAGGATCTTCACAGACTAAAATTCTTCGAGCCCGACTACTTAATTAAGAGGGGGTAAGAATTGGCGGAGAGGCATAAGCTTTACGAGATAGACGTGAAGACAGGCAAGATAAGGCTTAAAAACAAGGTATGCTCTAAATGCGGTAGGGTAATGGGTTACTACTCTAATCCGGTACCTAGGTGGTACTGCGGGTATTGTCATCACGTAGAGTACGTTAAGCAGTAGTAGCGGGAAATTACTAGCATGATTGTACTAGGTATAGAGTCCTCAGCGCATACCTTAGGAGTCGGGATAGTTAGGGATGAGCCCCCACACATCTTAGCTGATGTTAGGTTTGTTTACAAGCCTAGGACTGGGGGAATACATCCTAGAGAAGCCTCGCAGTACTTCATGAGTAACGCACCTGAAGCAGTCAGGGAGGCTTTGCGTGAGGCCGGAGTTAAGATAAGCGAGTTAGACGGGGTTGCTGTTGCTTTAGGCCCAGGTATGGGCCCCTGCTTAAGAGTCGGAGCAACACTAGCTAGAGCCTTAGCCTCATACTATGCTAAGCCTTTAGTGCCCGTTAATCACGCGCTCGCGCACATAGAAATAGGTAAAATGATTTTCTCGTTTAAGGACCCCCTAGTAGTTTATCTTTCTGGCGGGAATACCTTAATTGCTTCATTATCTGAGGGGAGGTACAGAATATTTGGGGAGACTCTCGATATCTCTTTAGGCAACTTCTTGGATACTCTGGCGCGTGAGTTAGGGATAGCACCGCCCTACGTTGTCTCAGGGATGCATCAAGTAGATCGTTGTGCTCAGGAAGGGAAGAACTTCATAGAATTACCTTACGTCGTTAAAGGACAGGACGTCTCTTTCTCCGGGCTCCTGACGTCCGCGATAAGGCTGTTCAAACAATCTAGGGCAAGCATGAACGACATATGCTATAGTGCGCGAGAGATTGCGTACTCAGCAATTATTGAAGTTAGTGAGAGAGCACTAGCTCATACAGGTATTAAAGAAGTACTAGTTGTTGGCGGGGTCGCTTCAAGTCCTGTCTTAAGGAGGAAGTTTGAGGTTATGAGTGAGTTGAGAGGTGTCAAGTTAGGTGTTGTGCCTCCTCAGTACGCTGTAGATAACGGCGTCATGATAGCGTGGACGGGACTCTTACTACTGAAACACGGCGTGCACGTAAGGCCTGAGGAAGCTCGTGTTAGGCAGAGGTGGAAGCTTGATCAAGTCGACGTGCCGTGGTTCACCAGAACTGATAGTGTTAGGAGCTGAGGCTGCTTTAATCAAAGCATGTTATGAAGGCATGCACTCAGTCTATAAAGTCAGGGTTAGGAAGCCTTACAGAGACCCTAGACTCGATACCTCACTAATTAAGAATCGGTGTGAGACTGAAGCTAAGATCTTGGCTGAGTTGAGGTTAAGAGGACTTAACGTTCCAGCACTCTACTACGTCGACGTGAGTAAAGGACTAATAGTTATGGAGTTTATTGAAGGACCTCTGTTAAGAGACTTAATACGTGGAGGCTCAGAGAAGATCTTCAAGTATGTTGAAGACTTAGGAGGGTTAGTGGCTAGCATACATGATGCTGGCGTAGTTCATGGAGACATAACCACCTCTAACGTGGTGGTAAGGAGTGATGAGGTCTACTTAATAGACTTCGGCTTAGCTAGGTATTCTAAGAGACTAGAAGATCTAGCTACCGATATTCACTTATTCATAAGGTCTGTTGAGAGTACCCACTACAGCTTAAAGGAATCGTTACTGAGGTGCTTCATGAGGGGTTACGCCAGTATTAAAGGAAGAGAGTTTACTGATTCTCTACTATTAAAGGTGAGAGAGATAAGAATGCGGGGCAGGTATGTTGAGGAAAGGAGAGTGCGGAGAGATATTTAAGGTATTCTTAGTTTCCAGGAATGAGGGCAAGATCAGAGAGTTCATAGATTTAGGTCTTAAGGAGTGTGTGGAGGTAGTTCCTGTAAGCCTAGATAAAGTAGAGATACAGTCTGAAGACTTGACTTCAATAGCTCTCTATAGTGCTGTCCAAGCCTCTCTCTACCTGAAAGAATTATTTTTTGTTGAGGACGCGGGACTCTACATAACCTCCTTGAAAGGTTTTCCAGGACCCTTCAGCAGCTACGTTTATAAGACCATAGGTGTTGACGGGATTCTAAAGCTTTTGTCTAGTTCTAGTGATAGGACAGCTATCTTTAAATCAGTGATAGTCTTGCACTGCCCGCGGCAAGGCTTCAGAGTTTTCGAGGGTTCGGTAAGAGGCTCAATATCTCTTGAGGCTAGGGGTTTAAGCGGGTTCGGGTTTGACCCTATCTTCATACCTGAAGGCCATACTAAGACATTCGCTGAGATGAGTCTTGAGGTTAAGAACTCACTATCTCACAGGAGTAAGGCTTTCAGAGCTATGGTTAGCTGGTTAAAAACTGCTTATAAATCCTAAGTACGGGAAATTAGTAGGTGCTGGAATGAGGAAGAAGAAAGAGAAGGGTAAGTCACACTCAACAAGACCTCCCACGCTAGTGCCCCCTAAGTGGTTGCAGTACACTCCAGAAGAAATAGAATCAATAATTATTGAGTTAGCTAAGAGAGGATATCCGCCCTCAATGATTGGGGTAATACTGAGAGACCAGTACGGGGTCCCGCTAACCAAGGCTGTTTTAAACGCTAAGATTACTGAGGTGCTCAAGAAGTATAGCTTAGCTCCAGTAATACCTGAGGACTTATATAACCTTATGAGAAAAGCAGTTAATCTACGGAGGCACTTAAGCGAACACCCTAAAGACAAGCACTCGCTAAGAGGACTAATAAGTGTTGAGTCTAAGATACATAGGCTAATCAAGTACTATAAGAGAGTCAGTAAGTTACCGCCTGACTGGAAATACGATCCTGAAGAAGCAAAGATACTTACTCAGAGACCTCTCATCCCGTATACTGAGAGTAAGTAGTGTTCTAGGGGCTCACGCCTCAACCACTTTAATTAAGGCTTGTATCGGAAGATTAGTCGGGTGTGTTTTTGGTTCAAGAAAGTAAGAATCTCTCAGACATCGACGTCTTTCACGAGTTTCTAGACGACGTTAAGAAAACTAGGAAGTTAGTCAGGGTAGTGACGTGTTTTGATATAGAGTCTCTCACGGCAAGCGGGTTACTCTTTAAGGCTCTTAAGTCTATGGAGTTAAATGCTGAGGTATTACCGGATTACGCGTCCCCGACTACGGAGTTAGGCGTCAAGGTTTTAGGAGTTAACATACCTCACACAGAATGTGATGAGTGCATAGTTTTTCAGACTTCAAGTGAGGCGCAAGTAGCGCGTGCAAAACACAGAGTAGTAGTGAGGTACACTTCACTACTTTCGGGACTGATTAATCTGCTAAGAGAGTTCATGCCTGTTAGCAAAGAGCTGAGGTACGTAGCAGCCTCAGCCACTTACTCGAAGTACATGCCTAGAATTAAGGAACTGAAGATGAGCGAGGAAGATAAGGAGTTCCTGAACTCCCTCATTAATGAGGGGCTTCTTGAAGTCTCTGAAGTGTCAATAATCCCGTACTTCACAACATCTTCGCAAACATTAGCTATGGGTATAGATCCTTACGTGCCTTCAAACATGATTAGAGAAGGTTTGAGTGAGACACTTAAGTTTTTGTCTGATCTCTATAGAGTGCCTCAGGACAAGATGAGGCTAAAGACATACGTGATTAAGCATGGCTGGTTCGTGAGAGACCTAGCCAGCCTCGCATACTTCACTACATGGTTACTTGACGTTAAAGGATTTGAGGGCTACATATCCTCCACTATCAACTCAAACTACATGAGGTACTACTACCTGCATTACGTGAAGAACATTAAAGAATTGAAAGAGTGTGTGGACCCGCTAATTAGTGAGAAACCTAACACTGCGAAAACTAAGAATATAGTCATTAAGGGTAATCCAAGCAACCTGTCTGCGACGCTCATAAGTAAGATTTTGTGGGGTCTTAATCTCTTAGAGCCTTCTAAGACTCAGGTAGTTATTGAGTATGGCGGGAAGTATTACGTGAGTATGGCAACACTCACGCAAAAAGATAGGAGAGCACTTACTTCGAAATACTCTATCAAGGGAGGTTATATCGTCTTAAATGAGGTGCCGGCATGAAAGAGGTCGATGAGTTCTGAAGGTAGTGATTAAGGTTAGTTTAAAGAGTAAAGACTTAAAATTTCTTGAAGCTTTCCATAGAGCTACACTACCTGACGACGCTAACCCACCGTCTAACTTCTCAATACTTCATGAAATACGAGACGATAAGATAGTTTTCTCGATAATTTATGAAGGACCTCCGTTACTTGAGGCTCTCAGGACTGCTATCTCGACATCTGAAGAAATTCTTAGACTCTGCAAAATGTTGCTAGAGATTATTGCTTGAGGAGACCTGGCTTTCATAGCGGTTCGTGTTAGTTTTGTTGCTTGCTCTCATCCCCTCAAGAGAGGCTGAGAGCCTCACTAATTACTTCCTTGCTCTCACTCCTCGTAGTGCTCGCAGTAGCCTCAAGTAAAGTATAGGTCTATTATGAGTTGTCAGGCACACAATAACAACATGCTCTAGTAACCGTTCCTCACCTACGGTTGTTTTAGGTTTCCGTAGGCGTTCATCACGGTTTCCCCGGGCTCCCTCACCGCCCACCGCGGAGCGGTTCCCGGAAACACGGGGTCACCATAAGGGGGTCGGGGTTTATAAATCAAAAGAGCACGACAAAGCCGTGAGGAAGCTCGGGCTAGACAGACACACAGCCTCGGCCTACCTTATAGCCCTCAGGGCGCTGAGACACCTGGAAAGACCGTGAGAGACCTTTAGTCCTGAAACTGCAGGCAACCCTAAAGAAGTTTAAGAACCTTGACTTTGAGTAATGCGAACGATTGCAGAAACTAGGGTAGCTTCATGAGGCTCGCGTAAATTCTAGACGAATTATTTTTGTAGTACTTAGCTAAGTTTTATAAGCCTTAACATTAGATAGGTATAGGTCGTGAAGATGTCGAGAGCTCCTCAAGTAAAGGATAAGTGGAAGCTGAAGAAGTGGTATAGGGTCTTAGCTCCAGAATTCTTCGGTAGCGTTGAGATAGCTGCTACTCCGGCTGATGACCCTTCTAAGGTTCTGGGAAGAACATTCGAGGTCTCGCTTTTTGATCTTACCGGGGATTTCAGCAAACACCACGTAATGCTTAAGTTTCAGGTAGTCAATGTTGAAGAGGACGTAGCACGTACGTGGTTTAAGGGTCACGAACTAGCCAGAGACTACATGAGGTCTTTAATAAGAAGGAAATCTAGTAAGATAGCGGCCATAGTTAACGTAACTACGAGTGACGGCTACGTCTTAAGAGTCACTGCAGTTTCTTTAACTACGTATAGGTGTAAGGCTAGTCAGAAACACGCTATCAGGAAAGAAATGATGAGGATATTGAGTGAGAAGGCCTCACAAAGTAGTCTCGCGGAACTAATTAAAAGCATGGTTTTCGGGACTCTAGCAGCAGAAATTTTTGAGTCGTGTAAGAAGATATATCCTCTAAGGAAAGTCGAGATCTATAAATCAAAACTGCTCTACCTTACTACTCCCGAAGGTTTAAAGAAAGCTGTTGTTCTTTCGCAGGCGGTCACGTAAGCAACGCGTGAAAACCTTTAGGTATTCTGTTCCTTTGATGACTGGGTTCGAGCGACGGTATCCCTTTAAACCTTATAATGGGAGACTCTACTTATCTCATGTGTGGCGAGCCTGATTATGGAAGCGCTGCTTCTAGCTGCTGGTTACGGGAGGGGTCTGGAACCCCTGACTCACACCAGGAATAAAGTCATGATTCCCGTAATCAACAAGGTATTACTAGATCATCACGTGGAGAACTTAGTTAGGATAGGCGTTAACAGGGTAGTCGTCGTAGTTAACTATATGAGGGATCAGGTAGAGAGGCGGGCACGGATCCTTGCAGAGAGGTTCTCTTGTGATGTGAAAGTAGTTGATCAAGGCAGACCTCTCGGAACAGGGGATGCTGTTAGGAGAGGGCTTGAAGAAATTCATTCAGACTATTTCCTAGTTGTTTATGGTGATATTTACGTAGAGTACAACGACCTAAAAGAATTCGTTAATGCGGGTAAGAATCTTATAGGAGCTTACGAGGTGAGTGACCCAAGGAGGTACGGTGTTTTAATGATTAACGACAACCTTGTTTTGAAAGACATTATTGAGAAGCCTGAGGAAGCACCCTCTAATTTAATTAACGCAGGGATTTACTTACTGAGTAGCAAGGTAAGGAAGTACCTTGATGAGTTACAGCCTAGTCCTAGAGGTGAGTACGAGCTAACAGACGCTGTCGTAAGGCTTGGTAGGGAAGAAAGCGTGTATGTAGTCAAGCTGAGTTACTGGAGAGATCTAGGAAGGCCTTGGAACTTACTTGAGTTAAATAAAGACTTGATGTCGTCGTGGAGAGACCAAGTAATTAAGGGTGAGGTTGAGTCAGGAGTGATTATTAAGAATCCTGTTTACGTTGATGAGGGTGCTGAAGTTCTTTCCGGGACCTACATAATTGGCCCTGCATATGTGGGGCGTGGAGCCGTAGTAGGCCCGAACTCATTCATCAGGCCCTACACCGTAATCCTAGACCAAGCTAAGGTAGGGTTTAACGTAGAAATAAAAGAAAGTGTCGTGATGAGTAAGACTCACGTGTCTCACCACGCGTACGTAGGAGACTCAATAGTAGGTGAGGACTGTAACTTAGGTGCTGGCACGATAACCGCTAATTTAAGATTTGATGAGAAGCCAGTGAGCTACATAGTTAAGAAAGTAAGAGAACCTACTAACAGAGTTAAGTTCGGGGCGGTCTTCGGCGACCGTGTCAAAACAGGCGTAGATGTCTCTACTATGCCTGGGGTAAAGATAGGTGCTTACTCCTGGATTTACCCGGGAGCCGTAGTAACACGAGACGTGCCACCCTGCAGTATATATGTGAGCGAAGAAGACGTAAGAGAATTAAAGGGTGAGTGCATGGTAGACAAAGACTTATGGCTTAGTAGTTGAGACCGACATATTAAGTCTAGTAAGTACTCAATCATAGTAGGGTGTCTTAGATGCCTCCTACCCCGCCCCTCATAGGAATTGTGGGTAAGACTAACGTTGGTAAGTCAACTTTCTTCTCGGCAGCTACACTGATAGACGTGAAGATAGAGAATAGGCCTTTCGTAACTATAGAACCTAACGTGGGGATAGCCTACGTGAGGACTAACTGCGTTCATGTAGAGTTAGGGTTGCAAAGGTGTGACGCTAGGAACTCCGTGTGCCTAGATGGTGTGAGAATGATACCAGTTAAGTTAATGGATGTTGCGGGACTCATAAAAGACTCACATAAGGGTAGGGGCCTGGGGAATAAGTTTATGGATGACTTAAGACAAGCTGACGTGCTGATTCACGTAGTAGATGTTTCCGGGTCTACGGACGAGGAAGGAAGACCTGTTCCACCAAATACTTACGATCCTGTGGAGGAGATACTGAGTATAGAGAATGAAGTGAACGAGTGGTTTTACGGCATAATTAGTAGGGACTGGGTTAGGTTTGCTAGGGGCCTCGATAGCTTGCCTTGGGACCAGGTAATAGACGTATTAACTAAGAGAGTTTCAGGTCTCTCGATAAGGCGAGAGCACGTAGTAGCGGCTCTAAAACTAAGCGGTCTTGAGCTTACTAAGCCTAGTTCTTGGCGAGAAGAAGAATTAAGGAATTTCGTGATCAGGTTGCGTGAGGTCGCGAAGCCCACAGTTATAGTAGGTAATAAGGCTGACCTCCCTGAAGCTCAAGATAACATTAACCGCATACACAAGACGTTGAAGAACCGAGTCTTCATACCTGCTAGTTCTATCTATGAGTTAGCTCTGAGGAAAGCTTCCAGAGCAGGCTTAATTAAGTATCTTCCAGGAGATCAGGACTTCACAGTAATTGACGAAAGCAAACTTAACCCAAAACAGAAGGTAGTCTTAGATAAGATAAGAGATTTCATGAAAAGATTCGGGGGGACTGGCGTCCAGCAAGCACTAAACACAGCGATTTTTGATGTCTTGAGGTATATCGTGGTTTACCCGGTTGAAGACCCGCATAAGTTTACTGACGGCAGCGGTAATGTCCTTCCTGACGCGTACTTAGTTAAGAAGGGTACTACTGCTCAGGAACTCGCATACCTAATTCACACAGATTTAGGTAAGGGGTTCCTCTACGCTATACTAGCTAAGGAAAACAAAAGAGTTGGCGGCACGTATGAGTTACAAAATAACGATGTGGTTAAGGTTGTTTCGGCTAGGTAGTGGGTAATCTCTACCTAAGGTCTTTTAAACCCTTATAACATCTATTTGGAGGAGTGGGAGTAGGGATGGTGAAGTCAGTATACAGCTATGTGGCGGAGGCTTGGAAGAACCTTGACTCTAATGTGATGAGGGAGTTAATGAGGGAGCGTTATATAGAGTGGAGGAGAGCTCCCACAGTAGTTAGGATTGATAAGCCGACGAGACTTGATAGAGCTAGAGCTATAGGTTACGAAGCCAAGCAAGGCTTCGTAGTGGCGAGAGTTAGGGTTAAGAAAGGAGGTCTAAGTAAGCCTAGACCTAATTCTGGTCGCAGGCCTAAGAGAATGGGTATTTACGGCTACGCACCGGAGAAACCACAGCAATTAATTGCTGAGGAGAAAGCGGCTAGGAAGTTCCGTAACCTAGAAGTCCTTGGTTCTTACTGGGTTGGTGATGACGGGATCTACGAGTATTTTGAGGTTATACTTGTAGACCCTAACCACCCAGCAATAATTTCAGACCCTGACATAAACTGGGTAACATCTCCTTCTCAGAGAGGTAGGGTGTTTAGAGGGAAGACTATGGCTGGGAGAAGAATGAGAGGTCTTTTAGGGAATAGAGGGGTTAGAGGGACTCACCACTGGAAATGGAAGAAGAAAGCAAAAGAAAGGAAATTAAAGAAGAGACACGAGGCTTCAAGAGGTGCTAGGCTAATACTACCTAAAGATAAAGCCAAGGAATTAGGTCTCGAGAAGTAGGTCATGAATAAACACTATGTAGTAAGTAACTTGGTTTTGAGTGTTTTCGCTCACAGTACTGAAGATGTAGGTAGGGTTAGGCAGTCAGTACTGAATTTACTGCCCTCACAACTCAGAGAGAAAGCCTTAGTAGAAGAACAGGTAGTTCAGGGTCACTACGGGAACCCGATAACCCTAATTACGGTAAGGTTGAAAGATAGAGAGGATACTAGTGTTTTTAAGCATATTTTATGTTCACTGAGCATAACAGACAGGTCTCTTCTTACTGCTACTCTGCATAGGCGTGTTGGCTCAAAAAATTCTTTAATCTACTTAAGGCTTAGTAAGCAAGACGCGTTCTCGGGAAAAATCATGTTGATGGATGGAGATGACGTGATTAAGATCTCAGCAACCATAGTTGGGGTAAGAAGTCTGAGAGATTTGCATGACTATGTAGTCAAGGTGTTTAATGAGTGCGGCTTAAGTACATAGATCTCAGTAATAAAGTTCCTCTCTCAATGCTTGGTCAGTTAATTGAGAAAGCTCTTGTTTACGCGTACTCAGTCATAGTCTTGCAGGACTTGACAGACATTAAGACCTTAAATAACGTCAGGCTTATCCCACGTACTATCATAGACTACGGAAATAATCCTCAACCAGCAAAGAGCAAGTCTCTTAAAGTACTTGTAGCTAGAGCACCTGAAGAACTAAAACTAAGTAATCAGGTTTTGAGAGTTCTGAGCGCCATAGAAGTAGGAGGTAAGTTGCTGACTGACGCTAGGTACAGGAAAAGTTACGTGAAGTTAGTTAACGTGAGAAAGCCGGTAATACTTAATGCGTCAGAGATCATGGATATGATACTCTCGGGAAAAGATCTTTCAGGACTCAACACACTCCTGAACCTATATGAAAGAAGTCAGATCACAATAGCTTTAGGTAGTGGGGCGCGTAGCTTGAGCGAGATGCATCACCCAATCACGTATTACGCGCTTCTGTTAGAGTTAGGGCTCTCTGAAGCTAAAGCATTCTCAGCGCTTACAGCAAACCCCGCGTCAATACTTAGAGAGGTTGGTTTAAATGGAGCTACTTGAGGTTGGTTCCCTTGTAGTAGCGTTAGTTGCTTTAACGCTAGCTATACTTACTTTAACTCGGCTAGTAGTACTTGAACGCAGAATAAAACACCTACTAGCTAACCTAAACACGAAAGTCTTAAAACAATTTGTTAAGCGTTTTGAGAAACAAAAGAAACACAAGAACAGATACCTGGTAGTAAAGCTAGTTACGTCGAGAGGCACTAGCCTCAGCGAGCTACAAAAATATCTCGACGAAGCCTTTATAGGACTCTACGGCAAAAAAAGCTATTCAGAAGCTTCTCCTAAAGTATTATACTACAACGAAAAAACTCTGAAGTCAGTAATTAGAGTTAGGAGTCATCATAGGTGGAGTGTGTTGCTGGCCTTAGCATACCTGGAAAGAAAAGAAATCTTTAGTAATGTGTGTCCAGAAAGAATCACTGGGACGTACAGAAAAGCTAAGAAGTATGCTGAAATTGCGTGACTAGAACTCATCAACCGAGTTAGTTTCCAGCAAATAACTCAGGCTGAGTTAAGTTAATAAGGCTGTAGTATTATATCATTTGATGATGTAGCCGCTCCAGACTGAGAGATGAGGATCTCGCGACGAACTGAGCTATTTTAGAGGATGCTTATGACTGAAAGCCCCGCCCTTAAAGGCGGGAGGAAGTCAGAGAAAATAAGGGCAAACGCATATAGGGTTTTCTTTACATCAGAGTAATATGAGGGGTCGGGATTTAAGTGGTGGAGCATGACTGGCGGAAACTTGATGAACGCTTAGTAATTAAAGTTCTTTCAAGGACTCTATATAATGTCGTTAATTACAGGGTCTCTGTTGACGTCGCATTCAAGAGGGCGTGTAGAGGGGTTTGTAAGCTGAGTTTAACGGACAGGGAGGCATTATACTCTATCACAAGAGATTTCATATCTGATTATGTGAAGGTGAGGTGCTTCTTAGGAGCTGGAAAGAGTTACAGTAGTTACGCTAGAGTGTGGGTTAATAAGAACGTGCGTGAGGAGAATCTTCCAGAATGGTGTCGGTATGGCGTTAGTCGCTGGTTCTACGAAAAGCTTTCTAAGCTTATTGGTGATGAAGTACGTGATCTCCTGCAGTCTCTCAATAAGAGAGTCTTATGGGCTAGAATCAATACTTTAAAAGCTTCTGAGGAGAAGGTTCTGAGATCTTTAAATCAAGAAGGCGTTAATTACGTTGTTGACTCTGCTTACCCTTACCTGATACGAATAATCAATAGCCCTAAGCCTGTGAGACTCCTCAATACGGTGAAGAACTACGAGTTAGTACTGCAAGATAAAGCATCTGTTGCAGTCGTGGAAGCGCTGGACCCGCAACCAGGAGATGAGGTTCTGGATATGGCTTTCGCGCCAGGCATGAAGACCTCCCACATTATGAGCTTAACGGATAATAAGGCTAGAATAGTAGCTGTTGATATTAGTTATAAGAGATCATTACTTGGTCGTCAGCTACTAGAAAAGCTGGGAGTTGATTTAAGCAGAGTCCACATAGTTGTCAGCGACTCAAGAGACATTCAACTAAGAAGAGTTTTTGATAAGGTTCTTTTAGACGCACCATGTAGTAACAGTGGTGCTATATCTAAGGATCCAGGTCTCAAAATAACTTTAACTGAATCTAAGGTAGCCTACTATTCTACGTTACAGAAAGAGTTGATTGTTAAGTCTGTAGAGCTAGGTAAGGCAATAGTTTATTCGACGTGCTCCTTAATGCCTGAAGAAGGTGAGGAAGTAGCTAACGTTATTCACGAGAGAGCTAGATTTCATAGACCTATTCAATGGGCTTCAGAGGGCTATAGAGCCTACAATCACCACAATGACTTCATGCGTTTATACCCACATAAACACCTTACTGAAGGTTTCTTTATATGCTACTTAGTAAGCAAAGATCTCTAACATTAATTTGCTTCACTATGAAGGGGTATGTACTCCTGAGACCGGACACAGAGCTAAATATCTTAGGAAAGCTTTCAACAAGGGAATATAATCCCTAAACCTCCCTGCAAGAATCCCCGGCCTTCAAGGCAGGGAGAAGGAGTTTATTGTGGTGTGGCTCTGAGCAGCTTACGGTGGTTCAGCCAATATCGTGTCATTCTTTCATTTAAAGGTGAGGGCTTTCGTCGTAATCAGCGGCGTTGGCTGGACAGACAGTAACGAAACTAAATCTTTTTTATTTTTAAGGAACATGTTACTTAGTTATATGGGGGTCTATGTGTCATTGTCTGCAAGTGAGGTCATGGCTCATGTAAGGAGTATTAGGAGGAAGGTTCTCGTCTCTAAGCTCGGCTTAGACGGCCACGACCGCGGCGTTAAGGTTATTGCCAGGGCGTTAAGGGATGCTGGATTTGAGGTAGTTTATCTTGGTGTTCATAAAACGCCGGAAGACGTCGCTGAAGCCGCGATAGAAGAGGATGTTACCGCAATAGGGATCTCAATACTTTCTGGCTCGCATTTAGAGCTCGTTAACGACTTAATGAAGTTATTGAGAGAACGTGGAGTCAACGTGCCAGTCATTGTGGGCGGGATAATACCTCCTGAGGACGTGGAGGAACTCAAGAAGCTAGGAGTTTTCGAGGTTCTCACTCCAGGAACCCCACTTAAGAAGGTGACCGAGGTTTTTGAGAAAGCGTGTGAGGTGGGGAGCTCATGAAGCTGGATCACATAGGTATTGCAGTCAAGAATCTAGAAGAAGCTGTTAGATTCTACAGAGACGTGCTCGGGCTTGAGCTTGAGGGTATTGAGGAAGTGCCTGAAGAGAATGTTAGAGTAGCTATGTTTAGGGTTGGTGATTCACGTATAGAGCTACTTCAAGGGACTACTCAAGACTCGGCGATAAGTAAGTTCATAGAGAAGAGAGGTGAGGGTATACACCACATAGCGGTAAGAGTTAATGATGTGGACAGACTTGCTGAGGTCCTCAAGAATAAGGGAGCTACGTTAGTCTACGAGAGATCAAAACTAGTTTCAAGAGGCTCTAGAAAAATAAATTTCATTCACCCAAAATCAACTAGTGGAGTCTTACTCGAATTAGTTGAGAGGGTGAGTCACGAATGAGTAACTTAGAAAAAATTAGAGAGAGATTTAGTGAGTGGGTTAATGAGGTTCTTCAACCAACTCTTAAGAAAGCTCCTGAAGTAAAACCTCGTTTCTTGTCTGAGGAAGGACTAGAGATTAAAAGCTTATACACGCCCCTAGACACTGAGGGAGCTGGATGGAATTACTTAGATAAGCTAGGCTTTCCGGGAGCCTACCCCTTCACTAGGGGAGTTTACCCAACTATGTACAGGGGTCGCGCGTGGACTATAAGGCAGTACGCCGGGTTCGGGTCAGCCGAGGACACTAATTCTCGCTACAAGTACCTCTTAAGTATTGGTCAAACAGGGCTTAGCATGGCTTTCGACCTCCCTACTCAGCTAGGCTTAGACCCCGACAATAGGCTAGCCTGGTATGAAGTCGGCAAAGTTGGCGTCTCTATGCCGTCAGTTAATGAGATGGATTTAGTGTTTCAGGACATTCCTATGGGCAAGATTTCTACCTCGATGACCATAAATGCTACAGCCATAGAAGTACTTTCAATGTATATAGCCGTTGCTGAGTCCAGAGGTGTTAGTAAGTCGTTGCTTAGGGGGACTGTCCAGAATGACATACTGAAAGAATACATAGCCAGGAATAATTATATATATCCGCCAAGACCCTCTATGAGGTATGCGACAGACCTCATAATCTATGCAGCTAAGAACATACCTAAGTGGAACTCAATCAGTATTTCAGGATATCATTTTGAGGAAGCTGGCGCGACCCCAGCTATGGAGGTAGCCTTCACTCTGGCTGACGCTATAGAGTACGTTAATTGGGTTCTTGAGAGAGGGATGGATGTAGACGAGTTCGCTGGTCAACTATCTTTCTTCTTTGCCGCCCGAACCAACATATTTGAGCAGATAGCTAAGTTTAGGGCTGCTAGAAGAATGTGGGCTAAGATCATGAAGGATAGGTTCAACGCTAAAGATCCTAGATCAATGATGCTTAGATTCCACACACAAACAGCAGGCGTTTTGCTCACGGCTCAGCAACCGCTAGTTAACTTAATCAGAACTACACTACAGGCATTGGCAGCGGTTCTAGGAGGTACTCAATCATTACATGTTAACTCATATGACGAAGCACTCTCACTACCTACTGAAGAATCTGTTAAGCTTTCTGTCAGGGTGCAGCAAGTACTACTTTATGAGTCAGGAGTTATTGATACTGTGGATCCTTTAGGAGGCTCGTACTACATAGAATGGCTTACTGACCAGATAGAGGAGAAGGCGTGGAAAATAATAGACGAGATTGATAGGTTGGGAGGCATGATTAAGGCTATCGAGCTTGGCTACCCGCAAAAAGAGATAGCGAGAGCCGCGTATGAGTGGCAGTTAAAAGTTGAGAGAGGTGAAGTCCCTATAGTTGGCGTCAACACTCTCGTAGAGGAAGAAACCCTAAACATTAAAGTCCTTAAAGTTGATCCTAAAGTCAGAGAGAGAGTCGTACTCAGGTTAGAGCAGCTGAGAAAAGAAAGAGACTCTATGAAGGTCAGGGACTCTCTAGACGAGCTCAGGAGAGCGGCTGAGAAAGAAGACACAAACATATTCCCTTACATCTATGAAGCCGTGAAGCGTAAAGCTACGTTAGGCGAGATTTCTAAAACGTTGAGGGAAGTGTGGGGGGAGTGGAGAGCCCCAGAAGTATACTAGAGGGGCTCACAAAATCTCGAAACTCACTAGTTAGTAGTTTTTTGAGGGATGTTAAGTACGTTGTTGGATTAGACGTAGTGAGTTTTAGGGGTCACCCTAACATAAGAGCAACTCACAAAACTACTTTCGAGATAACTAAGGAAACTCACTTAACTTCTAGAGGAGACTGCATAATAGGAGTTAGTGCTGATAAAGGGTTAGCAGACCTAAACCAAGAACTAAAACAAATTATAAGAAGTGAGAACTCCGTAATCTTCGTGTTACTTGTTGATGAACTAGGTGAGTATGACTTAGTTATAGGTAGAGGTGATCCCCGTCTTGAGTTAAGCGATGAGAAAAGAATAGTTGTTAGGAAATCTACGTATGTTAGTCGAAACACCTTAGCAGTCTTGTCAAGTAAGTCGGCTGCAGATCTTAAGAGGAGTCTAATCAAGAACTTGAAGGAAGGTATTAATGCGAGAGCTTATATAATGGGCTTCATAGTTTTTTCTGAGTAGACTTTTCATCCTTGTCTTTTAAGGCTGGGTTTCCGGTTGTAGTCAATGCATAGTTTTAGCTACCTTGTTAGGTTTTTGGTCGTGAAAGCTTATTTATTGGTGTTACAGAAAATTATCAGCGAATAGGTGAGTAGAGTAATGCCTGAGTTTAAGGTGGTGGTTTCGGACCCAGAGGCTGTGAATCCGAAGCCTTTACTAGTTAAGGTGGTGGGTTCTAGTGATTTAAGCTATGGTGAAGAACATAAAAACAATAGGGTTCTGGCCTTATGTAGGATCAGCCCAGAAACTAAGAAACTCATTAACTCTCCCTTAGGTATAGCTACGCTCAGGATTTGGAAGAATAAAGCTAGTAAAGAGAAAGTTAATCTGACTGTGAGGCTAGTCGAGGATCCTTCGGTCCCGCAAGACACAGTAGTAGTTCCTTCAGGGTTTCTTTCAGAGAAGGTAGGATCAGAAGAAGTCTTAGGCGAGATTTTCAGAGTTACTTCTTTCCAGATAGCTGTGGCAGGGGATAAAGCTAGCGCATTCGTAGGTAAGAAGATAGGTGATACGGTTCCTGCTTCCGTTATAGGATTACCAGCTGAGTGGAAGCTACTGATAACTGGGGGTTCAGACAGTTCTGGCTTCCCAATGATACCTTCCTTGCAAGGAGGTGCTAAGAAAGCCTTACTGCTGTCTGAGCCGCCTGGTTATCACCCTCGAAACGAGGGCGAGAGGAGAAGGAAGTTTGTTAGGGGCAACACAATAACTGAGGACATAGTGCAGATAAACACTAAGTTAATCCGCTAGCATAGCTTCGACTAAGACCATAGATTCTTTAGAGATCTTACACTCAACTTTCTCCTTAATTCTCGCAACCTTAATCGGCACGTTGTTTCTTATGTGCCCGGCGTTACAGAAGATACGGTAAGGACACTTAACCTCATTACACTCTATCGGCTTGTAAGTAAATTTAAGACCTTCTAGTGCTAGCCTCTTAGGAATCACCAGTAATATAGGTCTCTCCTCAACTTCTACGGTGGTTACGTACCCGTAAAGCTTGCAAGGATTCTTTATGTTAGTGGTTTTAACTACTTCATAAAGATGGTTAGGCTTGAGCTTATCTACGCATACAGGCCTTAACCTACACTTAAAGCATTCTTCGGAAGGTTGCCCGTGAATAAACTTAAAACCTTCTCTAGCAACTATATGATTAATCAGTGTTATCACGGGCATTCTGACCTACCACACCTAATATATGTCCTCATAGCAAACACCTTAATAACTTTTTAGGTTTTGTTAGGACTAAGTGGTGTGAATACGGACTTACCTATTAAACCAGGAATTCTTCTTGAATCCGTGCTCGCCGAGGAGGGGGACGAAGACGCAGGGTACCGAGTCTTCTACGTGTAGAGAACCACCTCTTTTCTCAACTATTTTGAGGACCTGCATATACATGTCGCCGATAGGTATTACCATCCGCCCACCTTCTATGAGCTGGGATATGAGGGGTTCAGGTATTTTGGGTGCCGCAGCCGTGACTATTATCCTGTCGTAGGGTGCGGCGTCTTCGTATCCCTTACTCCCATCACCAATTATGACAGTCACGTAGTCTGAGTAGCCAGTCCTTCTCAGGTTTTCTTCCGCAAACTTAGCTAGTTCTGGCACTATCTCAATAGTCCATACGTGACCTTCAGGCTTAACTATCTCGGCTATGATTGCTGCCTGATAACCACTTCCTGTCCCAATCTCTAACACTTTATTACCTCGAGAAACTTTGAGAGCTTCAGTCATTATAGCAACCATGTGTGGCGCACTAATGGTTTGTCCATAACCTATTGAGAGAGGGGTGTCTAAATATGCTAACTCCCTATACCT
>ERZ1669248.412-NODE-412-length-21345-cov-52.038422_pt1 | contig 21345 bp, 20 predicted proteins | sample MGYA00579296_ERZ1669248 | MGnify/ENA primary metagenome ERZ1669248 (study PRJEB41166, sample SAMN08046057) | hot springs metagenome | biome: hot spring; feature: neutral hot spring; material: thermophilic sediment; isolation source: thermophilic sediment from...
GATCAGGCCCTCCAAGTTCCTTAATCAAAAAGTCATATCTTCCACCGGCACATACCGTATCCTGAGCCCCAAGCCCCTCTCCCTTTATTTCAAAGATTGTTCTCACATAATAATCAAGACCACGCACAAGATAGGAATTGATTGAAATTGAAAGATTTCTTATTTTGAATAGCTCAATTATTTTTTCAAAATGATTTTTGCAATCTTCACACCAGAATTCCGAAATGGGCTTAAGTCCCTTTACCACCTCCTTACATTGCTCTTTTTTACAGTCAAGAATTCTTAAAGGATTCCTTAAAAGCCTCTCTTTACACGTTTCACAAAGCTTTTCCTTTTCTCTCTCCAAGGCATAAAGAAGATAATCTCTAAAAGCAGGCCTACAATTTGGACATCCAAGGCTATTTATCTCAAGGGTAAAGGGTTCTCTTTGGTTTTTAAGTGGTCTTTTAAGAATCTTTAAGGCCAGTTCAATCAATTCCACCTCATAATAGGGCGTTAAATTTCCCATAAATTCCACATCGATCTGGAAAAACTCCCTTAGTCTTCCCTTTTGAGGCCTTTCGTGACGGAACATAGGGCCAATAAAGAAGAATTTTAAAGGTTTAGGCCTCATATAGAGGCCATGTTCTATTACCATACGGCAAATTCCTGCTGTGGCTTCAGGTCTTAAAGTAAGAAGTTCTTTGTTTCTGTCTTCAAAAGTATAGGTTTCTTTTTGTACAATGTCAGTTACCTCTCCAATGGAGCGAACAAAGAGCTCTGTTTTTTCAAGCACAGGGATTTTTATTTCCTGAAAACCTGCAAGCTTTAGTTCTTTTCGGGCAATTTCTACAAGATATTGATACTTGAGAGCCTCTTCAGGTAGCCAATCTTTAAACCCCCGTACAGCCTGAAGTTTCATTTAACAGGTTCACCCCATCTCCTCGGGAAACTAATTCCTCCAAGAGGAAGATAAACTCTTTCATACCCCTCAGCTTTAAGAAGTCTAGCTACTTCATAAGCCCTACGAGAAGAATTACAAATAAGAATAATGTCTTTATCCTTAGGGACTTTGTCAAGGTGGTATCTAAATTCTTGATAAAGAATATGCGTTACATTAGAAAATTTCTTTACAAGATACTCAGCTTCTTTAGGATGTCTTAGGTCTATTATAAAGGAATTAGGATCTCCTTCCTTCATACGTTTTAAAACTTCCTCCCAATCGATGGGTTCAAAAAGTCCCTTTAAGATGTTATCAGCAACATGGGCGGTATCATGTATAGGATCAAGGGGAGTATTAAAAGGAGGAGAATAGGCAAGCTCAAGATTTATAAGATCTTCAATCAGGGGTTTATAAGGAAGAATACTTGAGATAGCATGAATTCTTGCAAGAGTACCATCTGTGAAAGGGCCTACTGCCTGAAAGCCAAGAATCCTTGTAGTCTTTTTATCAAAAATTAAAGCATAATAAGCATACTTTGCCTCAGGATAAAAGTGGGATCTTTCTGTCTGATTGTTTAGAGCATAACATGCGGAAAATCCTTCAGACTTAGCTTGGGATAAAGTAAGGCCTACCCCACCCACAGAGAGATCAAAACATTTCATGATAAAGGCCCCAACGGTTCCTTTAAAAGTGGCCACTCCTCCTGCAATATTAGTTCCAATAACTCTACCCTGGCGATTGGCTAAAGACCCCATAGGCATTACTACTTTTTTCCCGGTTATAAGATGGGTGACCTCAATACAATCTCCGCCAGCATAGATATCAGGATCTGAAGTCTGAAGCTTTTCATTCACAATTATTCCACCAGTTAAAGGAGAAACTAAAAGCCCTGCCTTTTTAGCAAGCTCAGTATTGGGCTCTACTCCTACAGCCATTAATACTAAATCTGCAGGATAAAATTCCTTTTCCGTTTTTACTCCAATTACCTTTCCCTCTTTTCCCACAATCTCCTGGATCCTTGCGTTAAGAACAAGCTTTACACCCTTTTCCCTTAAATGATTTTCTACTATCCTTGCAGTAAAAGGATCAAGATTTCTTGGCAAGACCTGGGGAAAATACTCAAGAAGAGTAACAGGAAGCCCCCAGAGATCGGCAAAGGCCTCTGTCATCTCAAGACCAATAAGACCAGCTCCAATGACAAGAGGTTTCTCAACTTGTCCTCTGGCAATCCTTTCTTTTATTTCAATAGCCTTGTGAAGATTAGAGATGGTGTAAACTCCTTCCAAATCAATCCCTGGAAGATTTAAAATTCTTGGTTTTGAGCCTGTGGCAATTACCAGTTTATCGTAGGGAATTTCTTCCACCTTTCCTGAGTCAAGATACCGCACTTTTACAGTTTTTCTTTTACGATCAATCTCTTCAGCTAAAGTTCTCGTGAGAACGGTAAGCCCCTTGGCATTATGGAAAAAATTTTCGTCTCTTACCACATGATAGGAAGTCTCCCTCAAGGCATTTTCATGGGGAACATCCCCAGAGATAAAATAAGGTATACCGCAAGCCCCATAAGAGATTAAATCATCTTTGTCAATAAGAATGACCTCTGCCTTGGGATTCAATCTTTTCACCCTACAGGCAGCTTTCGCCCCACAGGCATTAGCCCCAATGACTACAACCTGCATCTTTTCCTTTATACCCCATCTCCCTATATTTTTACAACTAATTAGCCCCAGTGACTACAAACTACATCCTTATTCTTCTTTTCAAAACTTAGTATAAAACCTATTTTTGACCTCCACAAGACTTAAAAATTTTTCCTTGTCAAGAAAAAAATGAAAACCATTTTCTGTGAAATTGGTTGGTTAATTGTAAAGCCCCCAAAAAGGGGGCATAGCATATTACAGAACTAATGGACAAACAAATATGCTTTCCTTCCTACCTCTTTAGAAAGCTCGACAAATCCTCCCTCAAAAACATAAGCATTCGTAAAACCGAGAGCTCTCAAAGCAAGAGCTACAGCAATAGCTCTTGAACCAGAGTGACAAATTACTATAATCTTTTTATCTTTGGGAAGCTTATTCAAATTTTCTTCTTTAAAAAGTTCATGCATAGGAATTTCAAGCTTGTCCTTCCAAGTAATTCCAAATATAGACATTTCCTCACGTGTTCTTACATCGAGAATTACAAAGGGCTCTTTGTTTTTTATCATTTCAAGAAGCTGTTTCGCATTGATCATACAGGGTTTTTGGGCAATAACCTCAGGAGTCATTTGAGAAAACATCATGTCTAATCTTTTAGCAAGCTCCTTGTCATAAGCAAAAACAAAACTTGAAATAGTAAAAATAAACCCAATGACTAAGAGCAGCACCTTTCTCATGGCAACACCCCCTTAATTTTTTTTTATTTTAAATAATAAGACAGATTGTAAAAATTTCAAACCTTTGTAAAAAAAATCACATAATTTTGTAAAATTATATATTGAGTTAAGTAAAAAATTTTTTAAATAAAGTCGGATTCCTAATCAGGATATATGGATTGTATGGGTAATGTGACAATTTTAAAATAGAAGAGATCTGTTTTGTCAAAAAGAAAGGCATCACAGAAAAAAATAAAAAACTTGGAGAATAAAAGTGGCAAACTTGATAATGGAGATTGAAAGGCTTTGTAGGGAATATTCCCTTGCAAGGGCAGAATTAAAAGAAAAAGTAGAGGCACTTAATGAGGAAATTGAGAGGCTAAAAAGGGAAAGTCTTCCACAAAATAAGATATCATAATCCCTTTCCAAATCAGCCTATGTAATAATTAAGCTTTCTGATCTAAAGATACAACTCAAAATGCAACAAATAACGCAGGATGAATACGATCAGCAGTTAACCAAATATCAGCCTATCTTACATCAAAGGAAACAAATAAGAGACTGGGAAGCTGAAGTAAAAAAAAGAATTAAAGAGGCCACGGATTTAGAGACATTAAGGCTCCTTGAGCAAGAAATAGAAAACTACACAGGTGGATAGGTCTTTTATGGATGTCAATAAAGTAATCCTTGTAGGAAGACTTGGAGCTGATCCAGAAATCCGCTATACCTTAGAAGGAAAGCCTGTTGCTGTTTTTCGGATAGCTACTAATGAAGTCTTTATCAAAAATGGAGAAAAGGAGACCATAACTGAGTGGCACAGATGAGTTGCCTTAGGAAGGCTTGCAGAAATCTCCTGGAGAGTATCTAAGTAAAGGCTAAAGTGTTTATCTTGAGGGAAAGCCTCGTACAAGAAAATTTGAAGACAAGCAGGGGCAGATAAGGTTTATTACAGAAATTTGGGTTCAAAGCCTTCAGATTCTTGACAGGAAAGAAGAGAGTCCTAATAATAGGCAACCTATAAAAGAATCATACCTTAAAGAGTTTTTTTGAAACGGATAAACTATTACCCCCCAATTAATGAAGATATACCCTTTTGAAAAATCCCCCACACCTCTTCACTCCCCCCCACTCCTCTTTTTTTTATTCAAAAAATTCTCAAACTATTTGTTAAAAATTCTCAATCTATCTGTAAAGTTACAACTCTATTATCCTTTTAGCCTCAGCCATCCTGCAATTTAAAATTTAATCCCTAGCGGTATGGTACGGAACTTCGTATTCCTTAAGCTCTTCAGTTTTATACTCCAATAGCGGAGAAGGTTCAACACTTATACCCGGCACATATCCAAAGATAGACCTAGTCCTCTCTGAAACCAAGCTAAACAACCTTCCTACAGGAACCATATTGGGACAAGCATCCTCACACATCCCGCAGGAGACACAGGAAAGACTCATATGGTTCATCCTGCCAAGGTGAAAGAGTAAGGTGTCAGGTAAAAATCTAAGGCCACCCTTCCGCTCCGCCCTCTCGATATAAAGATGGGGAGATGTCTTTAACGCATCCGAGTCAAAGAAACATTCTCTGCAATAGCAAACAGGGCAAACACTCCTACAATTCCTGCAATTAATACATGATGAAAGCACCTTCAAAATCTTGTCAGGTGTATCAACCTGGGAACCAAAAGTTTTTAGGAAGTTATCTTTATTTACCTTTCTATTCTCCATTATATTACTTATATCCTCCTCAGACCTTCCCCTAACCTCCTGTGCTTTGCCTAATTCCTTGAGTATGGATATTGCTTTCTCAGTCCTCGCTATGATCATCACTTCTTTCTGATTAGCAAATTGAACTTCAAAGTCCGCTATATCTCCGGTAAAGTAAATACAACTCTTACATAAAGGCCGAGTATTTTTCAAAGAAAAACTCTTTAGTTCTTCAGGAAACCTTTTTTCAATTTCTTCCATTTCATCCCTATAGTTTTTAAGGGGATAAACCCCCGGACAGTCAAAAGAAACCGTTAGAAAACTTTCAAGATGTACCTGATTTATCTTAGCCAACTCCTTCGCCGCCCTTAATTCACAGGGTCTTAGTATAGCTACTACCGGTCTACTTAGAGCACCTTTAATTGTTAATTTTGAAAGAACCCTCGCTCCTTGAATAGGCATAATAGGAGCAATAGGAGTTGATTTCTCTATGCCTTCCCTTTCTTTGGTTAAAATATATGTATATGTTCCTTCCTTTTCCATCCTTGAAGGAACCAATACCCCCTGTATTCTCTTATCTCTCATTAACTCTACCAGAAACCCTTTAAGGGCTACTTGAACATCATCCTTATAAACCAGACCTAAAGGCATTTTAACCTCCTGATTTCCTCAAGTATCCCATCTTTTTAATGGATTTGGGCCCTTTTTCTTTATAAACTCCGTAAATTCATAGGCCGTATCAGCCAGTTTTTTACCTTCGCCATGGGCAACCCATCTCAACCACACCCTATCCCCATCTATTCCAAAAACGTTCAAAATTTCTTTCATAATAGCAATACGCCTTCTCGCCCTAAAGTTTCCAATGTCATAATGACAGTCCCCTGGATGGCAACCGCTGATGCAAACACCATCTGCTCCCTCAACCAGAGCCCTTAGGATATAGACTGGATCCAAAGCCCCTGTACAGTTAACTCTAAAGGGTCTTATATTTTCAGGATATTTTAATCGGAAAGCACCAGCGGTCTCTGTACCACCTGATCCACACCAAGCACAAAGGGCATAAAATATCTTAGGTTCAAAGCTATCGTCCTGCATATCCCATCCTCCTCTCACATTAACAAGGCATCAATATAGGGAACCATCATCTCACCTCTAGCATCCCTTAAGTAAGCTGCTTCACTAGGACAAGCCACTAAACAAGCTCCACAGGAATCACAAAGATAGGGAGTAACAGTAGCAATCTTTCTGCCTTTATCTATACTCCTCGCATAATATGGACAGACTACAACACACATACCACAACCTGTACACTTAAATTCCTTAACCGCTGAAACATACATAGCATTCGGTGCTGGCAATTGAGGTTTCCTAATGAAGGTCAGGATCTTACCAACAGCATCCTTAGCGGTTAAAATAGCCTCAGTATAGGATCTCGGAGAATGGGCAAGCCCAACAGCAAAGATCCCTTTTGTGGAAAGTTCAAAGGGTTTCATGATTCGCTTAATAGCTTCTTCATAAGGACAAGCATTGGCATCGGAATCGAAGAAACCATATTCATCAAGCCTAAAGTTCAAAAGCTTAGCCAATCTCTCATTATCAGGATTAGGAATTATACCTACAGATAAGACTAGTAAATCAGCGTTGAGTGTCAATTCATCACCAGAAGTAGTCTCAACTTTGACGGTAAGTGGATCCCTTGAAATAACCTGAGGATACTTATCTTTACCAAATCTGATGAATTTAATTCCAGACTCCTCTGCAATTTTTTTGTAGTTTTCTTTAAAACCATAAGTATTTAAATCTCTGTAGAGAATTGTAACCTCAACACCTTTTTCAACAAGTGCTAAAGCATTCTTTAGGGCATGACTACAACAAACCCTTGAGCAGTAAGGCCTTGTCTCATTTCTCGAACCCACACATTGGATCATAACCACCTTTTTGGCCTTTACCGCATCCTTAGATATAGCTTCTTCAAGCTCCCTCTGAGTCAAAACTCTATCATCCTCACCATAGTAATAAGCTCCATAGGGTTTAAACTCAACCCCACCTACAGCAAGAACAACAGCCCCAGCTTCAAGGAAGACCTTTTCGTGACTTTCTTTATTTTCAATCAAGGCATAATAATTCCCAGCGGTACCTGTAAACTCCACCAATTCAAAGCCTTTAAAAACCTTAATCCTTTCATTCTCCTCAACAGTCCTTATTAACTCGGCAAGATGATCTCTAATATTGTGACCTTCAAGGTCTCTGGTTAAGGTCTTTGCCAACCCTCCAAGCTCCTTGGATTTCTCTACAAGGAAAACAGGTACTTTATTCTCAGCTAATAACCTAGCTACCTCTAAACCAGCAGGGCCCCCTCCAAGAACGATTACCCCTGTCTTGATCTTACCAACAGGTGTAGCATAAGCTACCGCTCTCTTTACCTTTTCAACTCCACCATATATAAGCGCATAGGCCTTTTCCAGCATTTTATCTCTATCTTCGTGAACCCTGATCACATCTTCTCTTAACCTCAAAAACTCACTAAGAAGAGGATTTAAGCCAGCCATCATTACTACTCTTCTAAATCTAAGTAGTTTTTGTAAGATGGTACAGACCGCAAGTACGACCCTATTCACACCCGACTCTTTGATCTTTTGGGCCACTTCCTGCATAGTAGGAGGGGTACAACATCCTTTAACAACATCAACATGAGTTACACCAGGTATCTCTGAAACTTTAGATTTAAGTCTCTCTAAGTCTATGTAGTTGTTAAACTCTCCAAAGCAGCTACATATAAACACACCTACCTTAGGTGGTTCACCCCTTACCTCCCTAAATGGTGGAGGTGGTTGGGGAGCAAAATTAGGTTCTCCAAGGTATTTCAGTACTTCACTAACTACTCCATATCCTTCCCAAACTATTTCGGGATTGCCTTTTGGACCAGTTAATTCACCAACTGCAAAGATCCCTTCAACACTAGTCTTACCAGAAGTAAATGGATCAACCTTGCAAAATCCAAACTCATCAGGTTCAACCTTTAGAACTTTTCTCAGCTCTTCCATTACCGAGGGTGCCCTTTGACCGGTAACGAGGATGACCATTTCAAACTCTTCCTCATAAGCCTTTCCATAAAGGCTGTACTTGACTACAAGATTCTCCCCTTTGCCTATAACCTCAAGGTCATCCGCTCTAGCCAATTCAACTCCTTTACTTAAGGCTTTTTCCAACCACTGGTAGTGCCCCTTACCGTATCCTTTAAACTCCCTAAAGAACATCTTAACATTAGCCTCTGGATAAACCTCTTTGATCCTGTAAGCTCTATAAACACAGGAAACAGAAAGGTTATAGCTTTCAAACTCCTTAGGATTATACTGTGGGGTAAGAATCACAGCTATCTTTTGAGCAAGCTTTCCATCTGAAGGTCTGATTAGAGAATTTCTAACGAAATTAGTTAAAAGCGACCTTCTTGCAAGATCCGAATTTTTAACTACATTGGGATGTCCATAGCCAAATTTCTTAAGATCTTCATCCAAAGGCTCCTCATACTCTGTAGCTAGAATGATGGCACCTACTTTTACTTCCTTTTCCTCAACCGGCCTATCCACCTTCAAACACTTAGTCGGACAAACTTCCTCACATTTCCCACACTTGGTGCAATTCTTATCGTCTATCAGATAAACATTTTCCCATCCTATGTAGGGTATCTCATAAATGGCCTTTCTCTTACCAGATGGAGTTTCAACTTCAATCGGGCAGGCTGTTACACAAGCGCTGCATTCGGTACAGGCAAAGTTGTTAACATATGGATCTCTCTTTTTAAATCTAACTACGAAGTTCCCAGGTTCTCCATTAACCTCAAGAATCTGAGCATTGTAATGGACTTCCATCGCACCAAGTCCGATAAAAAGCCTCTGAGGCATATGTCCACAAATCCAACAGAAATCTAAAGGTAACTGAGCAAGAGCCTGATTTCTGTACTGATCCACATAAGCTCCCCTGTTAAGGAGAATGGTCTTGTAGCCAATTTTAGCAAGGGCATAGGCAGCTCTATAACCTGCCAGATTAGTGCCATAAACTAATACTGTGCTTTCAGCCATGATTCATCCTCCCAATTAAGAAAAGGAACTCCTTTTTATAGGATTTGGTCCCAACTCCCTTACTCTTTCGGTAAATTCCTTAACCACTTCGGCGAATTTAGGAGCCTCGGAAGCAGGAATCCAAGAGAGCATAACTCTTCCAGGTTCGAGACCCAGACTTTCGAGTATCTTTTTAGTTAGAGCAACTTTCCTTCTAGCGTAATAATTACCTTTTTGATAGTGGCAGTCTCCAGGCTTGCATCCAGCAACCAGAACCCCATCTGCCCCATCAAGAAGTGCCTTTATTATAAAGACAGGATCCACTCTACTTGAACACATAACCCTTATAATCCTAATATTAGGAGGGTACTTGAGCCTGCTTATTCCAGCAAGATCAGCAGCAGTATAACTACACCAGTAACATAAAAAACCTACCAATTTAGGTTCAAATTTTTCTTTAGCCTCATTCATAACAAAATACCCTCCAATTCTGAAAAGATCTGTTCATTCTTAAAATGCCTGAGAGTAATAGCTTTATTAGGACAGGTTGCAGCACATAGACCACAACCTTTACAAAGAACCTCATTAACCACACACACACCAAGAGAAGGATCGTAATCTATTGCCGAATAGGGACATACTGACTTACACTGCATACAACCTACGCATATCTCAGGATCAATATAACTTGTGGCAGATTCGATCTCTACCTTACCCCTCATAATTAGCGACAAAGCCTCAGCTGCAGCTGCCGAGGCTTGAGCAACCGTATCAGGAATATCCTTCGGTCCCTGACAACAACCTGCAAGAAAGATGCCATCGGAAGCAGTCGAAACAGGTGCTAACTTGGGATGAAGTTCTATAAACCAGCCATCCTTATCCTGAGCTATACCCAAGATTCTTGCCAATTCCTCTGCACCATCCGCAGGTTCAAGAGCTACACTCAATATCACCATATCAACTGGAACCCTAAGAATTCTACCTGTTAGTGTATCTTCAGCTACAACTATAAGTTTCCCCTCTTCTTCCGGTCTCTCGGCAACATCCGTTACTTCTGCAACCTTACCTCTTATAAAATGAACTCCTTCTTCCTGCACTCTGTTGTAAAACTCTTCATACATCTTACCCGGCGACCTTATATCTATATAGAACTCATAAACTTCAGCACCCGTTTTTTCCTTTATGAGATGGGCGTATTTCATGGAATACATACAACAGACTCTTGAACAGTAAGGATGATATTTCTCATCCCTTGATCCAACACAATGTATGATAGCCACACTTTCCGGAACTTTTCCGTTTTTCATAACGATTTTCCCCTCAGTTGGCCCTGAGGCGTTATTTAGACGCTCAAACTCAATACTAGTATAAACCTCGGGATACTTCTTGTAACCGTATCTCCTAAGTGGTGTTGGATCAAAGGTCTTAAAACCTGTTGCTACTATTATAGATCCAACCTCTATTTCTATTATCTCATCTTTCTGTTGATGATCTATAGCCTTAGCTTCACAGGCCTTCACACACTGCTTACACTCACAACAGATTGCACAGTCTAAACAGCGTCCTGAATCCTTTTTAACTTCCTCCTCAGTCAAAAGTAGTTCTACCTCTTCAAAGTTAGAGATCCTTTCTTCAACCGGTAACTCTTTAATTTTGACTCTTGGAATAACTTCAACCTTCCTTCTTTCCAGTACCCTTCTCTTATCTACGGTGGGTAAGCTAGAAGGAAAATTAACATCGTCTAAACTTCCCTTTTTAAGATATTCACTTATGTAATAGGCAGCTTTCCTTCCTAAAGCGATAGCCTCAACTATAGTAGAAGGCCCTGTAACTGCATCTCCTCCAGCAAATACGCCCTTTCTCGAAGTCTCTAATGTCCTTGGATTAACGTAAACTGTTCCATCTCTGTTGAGTTTTATACCAAACTTACCAAATACTTCCGAATCAGGCACTTGACCAATAGCCAAAATTACAGAATCCACATCAACCTTGAAATTGGAACCCTCGATTGGTACAGGCCTCCTTCTTCCCGAACTATCAGGCTCTCCAAGCTGCATCCTTATAAGTTCCATCTTCTCCACTTTGCCGTTTCCTTCAAAGCCAATAGGAGTTGTCAAGAACTCAAACTTTATCCCCTCCTTAATAGCCGCTTCTACCTCTTCTGGGAATGCAGGCATCTCATGCCGAGTTCTTCTATAATAGACAGTAACATCTGCACCCAAGCGTTTTGCAACTCTTGCCGCATCAATAGCCGAATTTCCACCACCAATTACAGCCACTTTGTTACCCACTTTTACCCTTTCACCAGAATTAACTCTTCTAAGGAAGTCTATAGCAGTATAGATACCGTCCAAATCCTCTCCGGGTACGTTTAATCTTCTATCCTTCCAAGCACCAATAGCCAAGAAGATAGCCTTATAACCTTGAGCAAAAAGCTCATCTATAGTCAATCCGTCGGGACCAATAGGAGTGTTCGTTTTAATCTCCACTCCCATATTCCTTATGACTTCTATATCCTTTGCTAGAACATCCTTAGGTACCCTATATTCAGGAATTGCATACCTAACCATGCCACCTGGTTCTGCTTCCTTTTCAAAAATAACAACTTTATAACCCTCTTTGGCTAGGTAAAAGGCACAGGACAGCCCTGCAGGACCGGCACCAACTACTGCAACTTTTTCATTCTTTAACTCATCAACCCTAAAAGGTGGCTTAGTACCGACATTTTCATAGTACCAATCAGCTATAAATCTCTTAATGAGTCTAATATGAATAGAACCACCTACCTCACCTCTCGTACATTCACGCTCACAAAAGGCAGGACAAGCTCTACCTAAAGTAGCCGGTAAGACCACACTTTCCATTATGAGAGCAAAGGCATCTTCAAACTTCCCCTCATGAGCCAGCTTTACATATCCATGAGCATTTAAATTGGCAGGGCAAGCACTTCTACAGGGTGACCATCCTTCCTTGGTAATCGTAAAGACATTAGGAACTGCCTGCGGGAAAGGCCTATATATAGCCTTTCTATTAGTCATTCCATACTCAAATTCATTGGGTAAACTAACAGGACAGACCTTGGCACACTCTCCGCAACCCGTACATTTGTTTTCATCTACAAATCTCGCCTTCTTCCTTACCCTAACCTTGAAGTTTCCGATAAATCCTTCAACACTCTCCACTTCTGCATAAGTGAGGAGTTTTATATTTTCATGTTGACCAACGGAAACCATTTTCGGCGTCATGATACAAGCCGCACAATCAAGAGTCGGGAAGGTCTTGTCAAACTTTGCCATATGTCCACCAATACTTGGTTCCCTCTCAACAAGATAGACAAGCTTCCCAGCATCAGCTATCTCCAAGGCTGCCTGCATACCTGCTATTCCACCACCTATGACAAGTACATTTGGATTTATATCAACATACCTCTTCTCTAAGGGTTCGTGGTGAATTACCCTGAAAACTGCTGCTCTAATCAATTCCTTTGCCTTCTCTGTGGCAACTACCTCGTCCTCGTGTACCCAGGAGACCTGTTCCCTGATACTAGCCATTTGGAAAAAATAGGGGTTAAGCCCTCCCTTCTCACAGGCCTTTCTAAAAGTTTTCTCATGCATTCTTGGGGAACAGGAGGCCACTACTACTCTATTCAACTGGTAATTCCTGATATCATTGATTATCATCTCCTGACCGACATTTGAACACATAAACTTATAATCTCTTGCAACAACTACATAGGGAAGAGTTGATGCGTAATCCCTTACAGCTTCAACATCTACCTTATAGGCAATGTTTATTCCACAATGACAAATATATACACCTATCCTGGGTTCTTGACCCATTGGTACACCTCACTTAAATTTTTGAAAGTAATGGATTTGAAGAAATCATTAATTTTTCTAACCCCAGCATTTTTTTCGGAATCCCAAGAGATAATCCTATTAGTTGGGTAAAATACAACACTGGCACTCTATAGCCCAACTTACTCTCACCCAATTCCACATTGAACTGACACATGGGGCAAATCGCTACAATCACATCAGCCCCCTCTTTGATAGCTCCCCTAACTATACGGTTAATTAGTTTTAGACAACCCTTTTCATGGGATACCATCTGAGCTGCACCACAACAGTAAGTTTTCATAGAATAGTCCACAACCTCCGCCCCCAATGCCACAAGTAATCTATCCAGATTGTTTGGAACTTCAGGATCATCCGTTTCTTCACCTGTAATAGGTCTCGTATACTGACAACCATAGTAGGTAGCAACTCTCAAACCATTAAGAGGTTTTTTTATCCTTTCTTTTATCCCTTCAAAAAGCTCAGATTGGAGATAGAAGTCTAAAAGATGTTTTATAGAGATACTACCTCTATAAAAGAGACCTTCTGCAGAAAGAGCTTTATTAACCTTTTCTCTAAGGGCTTCATTCTCTCTGAGAATAGCCTTAACTTTCCTTAAAGTAGCGTAGCAGGCATTACAGGGAGTAACAATCCATTTAGCCTCCTCCTTCTCAGCCTTAGCTAAGTTCCTGGCAGGAAAAACCAGGGAGAGCAGTTTATCTACACTGAATAGGGCTGTTGCCCCACAACAGTTCCAATCATCCAATTCAGGTAGATCAATACCTAAAACTTTGTTAACCGCTTTTATAGACTCCTCATAACCCGCAGCTGTTTCTAAAGTACACCCTGGATAAAAAACAGCTTTCATGGTACACTCTCCAATTCTTTTGTTCTTTGTATAACTCTTCTAAATGCTTCTATATTTTTAATAGGCTTTACTCTGAATTTTATTCTCTTCTTTAGGAGAAGTTTCAGTCCCAACCTTGCTTTACTAAGGACAAGTAAGGGCTTTTTAAAAGCGAACCTCTGCATCAGTTTAGCCTCAGAAAGTCTACCGTACTTTTCAATCACTTCTTTGAAAGATTCATAAAGCTTAGTTGTAGGCTCCTTTTTAGGATAGAAACCTTTCTTAACTGAAAGCTCCTTAAAAGCATACATTATATCAGTTATCTTTATACCCCTCGGACAACGTACCGAACAAAAATAACAGGAAGCACAGACCCAATAGGTATTTGCTCTAACAGCCTCCTTTATCTGACCACTTTTTATCAAGGCAAAAAAGGCCCTTGGGGAATAGTCCATTACCTCAACCATCGGACAACTCCCACTACAGGTACCACACTGGATGCACTTTAATATCTCCCTTCCACCTGGTAACCTTACTAACTCTTTTAACAAACCTTTACCCTCCATCACCTATCCTCCACTTCATGTAGCTCATCATAATTAAAGGTAGTCATAGGTAATGGCTCCTCTAGACTCCTACCAGGAACATACTCAAAGAGCTCCTGAACATCCTTGCCCACAGTCTTAAATATCTGCGACACTGGAATCTCCATAGGGCAAGCATCCTCACACATCCCACAGGAAACACAGGAGAAACTCATATGGGTCATTCTACCTAGCTGAAAGAGAAGAACATCCATTGGAATCCTAAGGGATCCTCTGGTTAAAAGTTTATTCTCGTAAACTATAGGTTCATAATCAAAGGTAGCCGATTCAAAGAAACAATCCTTACAATAACAGATGGGACAAACTCTCGAACAGTTATGGCAACCAATACACCTACCAAAAACTTCCAACAATCCATCAATACCTTTACATTTCTCTTTGACATGGCTATAGAAATCTTTAGCTCTTTTTCTCCTTTCCTCCTGTAATCTATCGAATATCTCTGTTCTTAATGATACATCCTCAACGGATGAAGTTTCGAAGGAATCTATTATTTCTCTACCTTTCTCACTCAGTCCAATAAAAACTGGGGTATCTCTTCCAACACAAGATAAAACTATATCGGCACCCTCAGGATACATATATTCACAATTATAACACACCTTTCTCAAATTCTCCGGTTCTCTACCCTCCCTCATAGCATCCATATAGCTATTGTAAACCTCATCTCCTTTAAGTCTGACAAAAAAAATCCTGTTTTCCACAACACCCAAACATTCAACCCCAACAAAAATAAGATTATTAAGATTCACCTGATTAAGTTTAACAAGCTCAAAAGTAGCTCTAAGCTCACAGGGTCTTAAAAATACAACCACGGTATCTTTTAAGGGCTCCAACATAGTCAACCTTGAAACACTTTTAGCCATATTAGAAGGCATTATAGGAAAAAGAGGGTCAAAGCCTTCAAGATCCTCCTTCCTTGCCATAAGAGCAGGAAAAGCCTTCCCATTTAGCCTCTTTAGTCCCAGGACCGCCTTCACAACTTTCTTTTCAAGGAGGACCTTGGAGAACTCTAAAGGAGATATACTTGAGATGGCTCTAGGCATTTTAAACCCCCAAGATTCTATATTAATTTACTATAGTTAAAATTTTATAAAAGTCAATGATATTTAAAACCGTAGTCAACTTGCCCAATTTTTATGCTAAGAGCTATCCCCTAATCCTAGATTCACTAGAGAGGGTGTGGTATGGAGACACTATCAAAAACCCTTAGGAGGAAAAAGGATGATCAGAAATTATGAACCCAAAGAAGTAATAAAAAAGATCAAAGAAGAAAAGGGAGAATTCGTAGATCTAAGATTTTCTGATCTTTTTGGTAAGTGGCAACATATTACCTACCATGTAAGCAAGATAAATTTAGACACTTTCAAAAGAGGTATAGGATTCGATAGCTCCTCGATACGTGCCTTCTCACTTATACAGAAAGAGAGACCATAACTGAGTGGTACAGATGAGTTGCCTTAGGAAGGCTTGCAGAAATCTCCTGGAGAGTATCTAAGTAAAGGCTAAAGTGTTTATCTTGAGGGAAAGCCTCGTACAAGAAAATTTGAAGACAAGCAGGGGCAGATAAGGTTTAATACAGAAATTTGGGTTCAAACCCTTCAGATTCCTGACAGGAAAGCAGAGACTCCTCATAATAAGCAACATATAAAAGAATCATATCTTAAAGAGGATTATTTTGACCTGGAAAAGCTCATCCCCCCACTTAATGAAGATACACCCTTTTAGAGATTCCCCATACCTCCTCACTCTCCCCACTCCTCCCCCCTTTTTACCCAAAAAATTCTCAAAATATTTGTAAATTTTAAATTTACATTAAAAAGGTGTATGAATTAATTTCCTCGAAAGCAAGGCTATAGCTTTTCTTACAAAGGAAGTTGGAACTTAAATCCTCTACTATATCTTCTCTATCAAAGTTTTCTCAAAAGGTTTTATAGGTTACAATAATAATATAAATTTATTTTTATTAAGGTTTTTTAGGCTCAATAGGGTCTTTCGGTAGATCATAAATTTTCAATAACTGCCCTATGAAAGAGGGATCTAAACTCCTTTATTTTTTCGTTTCCCCTATGGGGATGCACCCTATTGGTTAAAAGCACAACAATCAATTCTCTTTCAAGATCTATGAAAAAGGAACACCCGGTATAACCAAGATGGCCCACGGTTTTCTCAGAAAAGACTCCTCCTGTTGCAGAATAGCCAGCTTTCGTAGGTTTCATAAAGGTAAGGGTAAATTCTGAAGAAGGGTCAGAAAATTCTAAAAAATATCTCACTATCTCAGGATTTAAGCCATTTCTCTCTCCTTGATAGGCCTTCAAGATCTCTATTAAAACATCAAGCACGCCGTAGACATTCCCAAAGAGCCCTGCAACTCCACTAACTCCTGATAGAGCCCTAGTATTCTCATCCTCCACTACCCCTCTCAAAATCTTTTTACTTTCAGGATCAATAGAGGTAGGAACAATTATCTCTTCATCAATTCCTTTAGAAGTAGGTTTAAAAATAAGAAAACTTTGCCTTGAAAAAAGAATTCTTTGTTTAGCCTTTTCATAAAGGGTTTCAAAGGGTTTACCGTAAACCTTTTCAAGAAGATAGGTAAAAAGAAAAAAATTTAGATCAGAGTAGAGGCATTTTTCACCTGGCTTGTATTCCAGTGGAAGGCTCATTATGGAGTTAAAAATTTTTTCAAGGGTTAGAGGTTTTTCTAAATAAAAGGGATGCCAGGCCTTAAGCCCTGAGGTGTGATTTAAAAATCTAAAAAGGGGAATTTCTCCAAAAGGTGAGGGGACTTCAAGATATTCTTTTAGAGGTTTTTCAAGGTCTAAAAGTTTTGAGTTTTCAAGAAGGCTCATTAGAGTAAGTCCAAGAGCAAGAGGTTTGGTTAAGGAGGCAAGGTCGTAGAGAAAGACCTCTTCAATAGGTTCTAAAAAAGGAACTAGGGAGGCATAACCTGCCGCTAAGATGTAAGTCTTTTCTTGACAATATATTCCAGAGACTGCTCCAGGAAAAACCCCCTCTTTTACTCCCTCTTTGAGAAGTTCAAGAAGAGGGCCTATCTTGAGCACTAAATCCCTCTCCAGAGGTAGAGCTTTTACTCCTCTCTTTTTCAAGCTGACTAAGCTTTATCTTTGATCTAATCAATTCAGGTAAAAGGATTAGCATTCCACAAAGAAGCCCCAAGATAAAACTTAAAATTATTACCAAAGCAAGAGGCATACCTTGAAGGGTAACGCTAGGAAAAAGATGCACATCAACCTTTGGCTCTACATTAAAAACCACAAAAAAGGTTATTAATACAATAATAATTAACCATAAAATAATTCTAAACATTTTTTCTTCTCTCCCTTTCTTCTATTAATTCTTTAATTCTTTCCAAAGAGATAAAATATCTCTCTTTACAGAACTCGCAGGTTACCTCCACTGGTTTTCCTTCTTTAAGCATCTCTTCAAGTTCTTCTCCTCCAAGGGCAATAAGAGCCTCTTCCGCTCTTTCCAAGCTACAGGTGCATTTAAACCTAACTTCTCTTCTCTCTAAGATTTCGATGTCTTTAAAAATTTTCTCTAAGACCTCTTCAATTTTAAGGCCTGTTGAGAGATACTCGGTAATTGGTTTTAGCTCGGTAAGTATCTTTTCAAGATAAGTAATTTCTTCTTCTTTGGCCTCAGGAAGCTTTTGAATCAAAAAGCCTCCTGCAGTAAGCACACTTCCATCAGTATTAACTAAAACTCCCAAAGCACAGGCTGAAGGTATTTGTTCAGAGGTAGTAAGGTAATAGGCTAAGTCTTCTGCTATTTCCCCTGAAAGTAGGTTTGAAGAGCTCTGATAGATTTCCTTTAAACCATAGTCTCGAATAACATTTAGGTAACCTTGATTTCCCACAGCTTTACCTACAGGGAGTTTTTTATTTTCAGGTGGAAGATGGACCTGCGGATTTTTTACAAGGCCCCTTAAGTTTCCCTGATAATCGGCTTCAGCAAGGATTTCTCCAAGGGGGCCTCCTCCATTGATTTGAAGAAGGATTTTCCCAAATTTAAGATCTGCCGAAAGTAAAGCCACACCTGCCAGGGCTCTTCCAAGAGCTGCTGTAGCAATTGGAGAAAGACTCTGACGCCTTCTTGCCTCCTCAACAGTCTCAGGCAAAAAAACCCCAAAAACTCTAAAGTTAAATTTTTTAGGAAGTACTCTTATTAGGTAATCCTTCATATTTCTTAACCAGGGCCTCAAATTCTTGAAATATTTTAACGGGAGCTTTAGGGTCAATCAAGTTAGCAGTGCCTATCTGAAAGGCCTTTGCTCCGCAGAGATAATAATCCCAGGCATCCTTTCCGCTCAGAATCCCTCCAGAGGCTATGAGAGGAAGGGTTACTTCTTTTGAAAGTTCAAAAACCAGACGAAGGGTTAGAGGTTTAATAGCTGGCCCAGAGAGACCTCCTTTTATAATCTGTAAAGGTTTATAACTAACTATTCCAAGGGCAGGATAGGTATTAGCCACTGTTAAGGCATCTGCCCTAGCCTCCTCTGCAGCCTTAGCTACCTCAAAGACCGGCCCAAAGGGAGATAACTTAACTATCAAGAATTTTTGAAATCTTTCCCTTACTCCTTTAACAAGTTCATAAACTAAATCTGGCCTCTGAGAAAAGAAAATTCCACCCTCCTTAACATTGGGGCAAGAAATATTAAGTTCAAGCCCATCTACGTCATACTTTGCAAGAATCTCTGCCATCTCAAAAAATTCCTGTAGAGTTTTTCCATGAAGATTAAAAATTATGGGGACCTCTAAGGTCTTAAGAGTTGGATAATATTTTTCAAGATAAGTCTTAAGACCAGGATTTTCAAGCCCAATAGAATTTATCAGGCCACAGGGTGTTTCAAAAAGCCTTGGAGGAGGATTTCCCTCCATAGGTTCAAGGGAAAGGCCCTTTGTAATGAAAGCTCCTATAGAGAGCTTAACCTCCTCAGGAGTAAGATACTTCAAAAGGGAATCTCCTAGCCCCCAAGTGCCTGAAGCAAGAAAAAAGGGAGTTCTAAAGGTAAAGTTTCCAATAGCCCAATTTTTCATAGGGTTTTTATATAACCTCTTTTAAGCTTTATAAAATAACTTCCCAGGCTGGCAAGGTTGGTCCATCCTCACAGAGGTGAAAATAGGAGCCCTCTTTTTTTCTTATTACACAGCCTCTGCAAAACCCTGTCCCACAAGCCATGAAAGTTTCAAGGGATAAATAAGCTTTAACACCGTAAATTTCCGAAAGCTCTTTAACAACCTTAAGCATGGGCAGGGGACCACAAGAAAGAAGGGTTTTAATTCGGCCCTCAGCTAAATCCCTTTCAAGAATTTCGGTAATAAAGCCCTTTTCTCCTAAAGAGCCATCCTCGGTTGCGATCTTTATTTCTATGGGAAAGCCCTGAAAATAGTCTAATCTTACAAGATCATGGGCAGTTTTAGCTCCGTAGTATAAAAAAATATTTTCTCTTTTCTCCTTAGGAAGTTTTTCAAGAAAGAATCCAAAGCCGGCAATTCCAACTCCTCCTGCACAAAGTCCTAAAGGATATTCCAAGGAGTGAGGATAAGGCCTTCCAAGAGGGCCAAGCACAAGCAGCTTTTCCCCCTCAGGTAATCTACTTAAAGCCTGAGTTCCCCTCCCAACCACTTGATAGAGAATTTTCAGAGTTTTTCCCTGAAAACTATGTACTGTAAATGGTCTTGGGAAAAGGGGGTCAAAAGGACTATCAGGAATTTGTACCTTTAAAAATTGGCCAGGTTTGAACTCTAAAAGCCTTCCCTTGGCTTCAATTTCAAGAAGATAAATCCTCTTTGAAAGCCTTTGATTTCTTAAAATTTTTACCTTTTCCATTTAGGTTGAAAAGATCTCTTTAAGGAAGCTCAAACTTTCTTTTTCTTTGAAATTTTCTTTGATCTCGGAAAGAAGCTCCTTGAAGCTCTTTCCTGGTAAGACCTCTTTTCTATAAAGCGCGCCAACCCAGGCCCTTAAGGCCTTCTCTTCAGCTAAAAGGGGAAGCTCCTTAAATTCCACATTGGAGAGGAGATAAGGAGGAATCTCCTCAACTTTTCCCTTTTTAAGCTCAGAAAGATATTCCAGAAGATCAAAAAGATTTCCATAAAGACCATAAAGATCAATATTTTCAGCTATTTGTAAAGCTAAGAGTCCCATAAGATAGAGCTCCTCTGACAACTCTGCAGGATGTGTGGGGCTACATCTTTTTAGAGAGACCATTATTCGGCACATAAGAGGCCTTCTTTCGTAAATTCTGCAAAGCCCCTTCTCATCAAGAAAAGGACAAGTCTGCACTTCCCTTTCTTCCTCAAGGGGAGGTTCTTCCCCAGAAAAGTAAAGAAGGGCTACTTGGTTATGAGTAAACCTTGGACGAGGAAGTTCCTCTTTGTTGAGATTTAAATCTAGAAAAAATTCTTTAGGGAGGCCTTCAAGTAAATATTTAGCCTCAAGGGAAGTTGCATATATTTTGGTTGTGCAACAAAGATTACATCCTGGGGCACAGGCTAAAGGATATTTTGAGAAGGTTTCCTCTAAGTATTCATAAAGGGCACGCAAAAGGACTTTTTTTTCTTCCTCAAAGAGGAAAAGGTCTACTAGAATTTTTAAACCCTCCAAAGAGTGATATTTATTATAAAGAAATTTTTCTTATTGTCAAATAACCCCTCCCAGTACCATCCATACCATGGAAGACTGGGAGGGAGTCTTAATACAGCCTCTTTCTTGGCAATTACTCTTTATGTATAATTCGTTTAATTATTTAATAAAATTAATAAATTTAATAAATTAAAATTGCTAGACAAAAGTAAAAATCTTGCTTTTTGGTCTTCATACCTAGTAATACCTGTTTATGAGGAAAGATTTATTCTTACTTTTAAACTAATCCCCTAGTAACCAAATCCTTTAGTCAGAAAAATTTAAAAATAGCCTTAAAAATTAGCAACCTTCTACTTTTTTCTTCTTAGGAGCTCCTTGATTTGCTGGAGCCTCTTTTTTAGAAGTCCCCTCTTT